>Ga0335080_10000368_pt1 | contig 41084 bp, 32 predicted proteins | sample Lox_Sample_34_FD_206720 | JGI IMG/M metagenome (GOLD analysis project Ga0335080, IMG submission 206720) | Soil microbial communities from Loxahatchee National Wildlife Refuge, Florida, United States - Lox_Sample_3.4 | ecosystem: Environmental > Terrestrial > Soil > Wetlands | place: USA... | reverse complement strand
GCAGCCGACCAAGCACGGCTTCCTGTTCGTGTTCAATCGGGTGACCGGCGAGCCCGTCTGGCCGATCGAAGAGCGGCCGGTGCCCGCGTCCACGGCTCCCGGGGAGAAAGCCTGGCCGACGCAGCCCTTCCCGACGAAGCCGGCGCCGTTCGAGCGGCTCGGGGTCATGACCGACGATCTCATCGACTTCACGCCCGAGCTGCGGGCCGAAGCTCTCAAGATTGCCCAGTCGTACCTGATGGGTCCGCTGTTCACGCCGCCATCGGTCGTGGCCCCGAACCACACCCAGGGAACGCTCGTATTACCGGGTGCGCTCGGCGGTGCGAGCTGGACGGGCGGGGCGTTCGATCCGGATACGCAGATGTTCTACATGCCCTCGCACACGCACGTCTACGTGAAGGATCTGCTCAGGCCGCCACCGTACGTCGATTCGCTGACGATGTACGCCGCGGGGCCTCCCTCGATGCTCGAGGCGGCGATGGAGTTCACCGACATCAAGGACCCGACGGAGCTGCTGTCCAGGATGGCGCAACAGCCCGACGTAGCCAATGTGTACATTGCCCAGGGACCGGATGGATTGCCTCTGGTCAAGCCGCCGTATGCACGCATCACTGCGTATGACATGCGCACTGGCCAAACGGCGTGGATGGTGGCAAACGGCGACGGACCGCGTGATCACCCGCGGCTGCGTAACTTGCGCCTGCCGCCACTGGGAAGTTCCGGCCGTGTGGCGGTGCTGCTTACGAAGACTCTGCTGTTCGTCGGCGAAGGGTCGCCGCTCCAGGCGTCGGCGCCCCGCGGAAGCGGGGGCAAGAAGTTCCGCGCCTTCGACAAGGCGACAGGAAAGGTTGTCTGGGAGACGGAACTCCCCGCTGGCACGACGGGCGCGCCCATGAGCTACATGTACAAGGGGAAACAGTACATCGTGGTGGCGGTGGGCGATGCGAAACATCCGGGCGAGTGGGTCGCACTGGGGCTTCCATAGCTCCGGGTGACGGCCGGCTACGCGTCACACTGTACCGGCCGGACCAGTGACACCCGCATCCGCGCCGCGCGTCCAGGGACCGCTCGCGCACGTCCGGATCTGCGACCTGACTGGCCAGCTTGCCGGTGCAGGTGCAACGAAGGCGCTGGCGGCGCTCGGCGCGCAGGTGATTCGCGTCGAAGACCCGGTCAGGAAGGGGCGATGGGACATCCTGCGCGGTGCACCGCCGTTCGTGGACGCGCGCCGTGGATTGGATCTCGGGGGCGGATTCAACAATCACAACACAGAGAAGCTGGGCATCACCATCAATCTCAGGACCTCGCGAGGCAAGCAACTGCTCGCAAGCCTGATCCAGCGATGTGATGTGGTATCGGAGAACTTCGCCGCGGGCGTGATGGAACGGCTCGGGTTTGGCTGGGAGCAGCTGCGAGTCATCCGCTCCGACATCGTATACGTATCGCATTGCGGCTTCGGTCATACGGGTCCCTACAAGGCCTACAAGACCTGGGGGCCCATCGTCCAGGCCCTAGCAGGCCTCACGTTCACCGTGGGTATGCCGGAGCGCGAACCTGCCGGGTGGGGCTACTCGTACATGGATCATACGGGTGCCTATTACATGGCGATGGCCATACTCATGGCGCTCGTGCATCGAAACCGTACTGGTGAAGGCCAATGGGTGGACCTGTCGTGCACCGAGGCCGGCGCCACGCTGCACGGTCCCGCGATACTGGATTACACCGTCAATGGCCGCCCCATGCGGCGTGCGGGATCTCCCGACAGCAACCGAGCGGATTGGCCGGCGATGGCTCCGCACGGCGTGTATCCATCGAAGGGCCGGGACCGATGGATCGCAATCGCCTGCCGCGATGATCGGGACTGGAAGGCTTGTGGCGAAGTCATTGCGCTGCCTTGGGACCGCGAGGCGCGGTTCGCGACGCGCGCCCTCCGGCTGGCCAACCGGAATGAACTCGATATCTTGCTTGCTGCGTGGACCCGCGAACTGGGTCCACATGATGCCGCCAGGCTCCTCGTCAGCGCAGGCGTGCCCGCATCGGCAGTGAGCAGTCCGCAGGAACGCATCGATTTGGATCCGAACGTCGCTTCGTGGAAGCTTTTCCCGACGGTCCGGCACCGGGAAATGGGCGAAGTGCGGGTGGACGGACTGGGAATCCGTCTGTCAAAAACCGACTGGGCGATCGAGCGCGGCGCGCCCTGCCTCGGTGAGCACAATGCGCAAGTGTTCGGCGAATTGCTGGGCCTTCCGGCGGAGGAGATCGCCGAGCTTTCCGCGGCGGGAGTCATCTGATGGCGGGGCCACTGGCTGGCGTGCGCGTGATCGAACTCGCCAACGAGCGCTGCGCGTTCGCAGGGAAGCTCCTGGCTGACGCGGGCGCGGATGTAGTCCTGGTCGAACCTCCGGAAGGGGCGCCACAGCGTCGACACGAACCCTTCCTGCACGATGTACCGCACCCCGAGCGCAGCCTTTCGTGGTGGCACTACAACACGAGCAAGCGCGGCGTCACCCTCGACCTCGGCAAAGCGGAGGATCGCGGGCTGTTCCTGCAGCTCATCGCGACCGCTGACTTGTTCCTGGAAGGCGAGGAACCTGGGCGCCTCGCTTCTCTTCAACTGGACTACCCCGACCTGAAAGGACGAAACGCGACATTGATTATGGCCTCGATAACGCCCTTTGGCCGTGACGCGCCGCGTAGCGCGGAGCCGGCGACGGACCTTACCCTGTCTGCCGGCAGCGGCATGGTGTGGATGAATGGTTATGATGATCACAGCCTGGCGCCAGTTCGTGGTGGCGGCGACCAGGCACTGAATACCGGGGCCCACTACGCGGTGATGAGCCTGCTTGCTGCGCTGCTGTTCCGCGATGGCACCGGCGAGGGGCAGCACATCGACGTCAACATCCATGCATGCTGCAATGTCACGACGGAGTCCGGCTCATACGCATGGCTGGTATCTGGTGCAACCGTGTATCGCCAGACCGGCCGTCATGCGGCCACCTACGCCACCATCTCCCCCCAGGTGCGCTGCCTGGATGGACGCTATGCCAATAGCGGAGTTCCGCCCAGGACGCGCACGGAATTTGCCAGCCTGAGGCAGTGGATCCTCGACCTGAACCTCCAGGACGACTTCCCGGAAATCCTATTTCTGGAGCGGGCCATGGAGAGCGACTTCGTCGATCTCGGCAAGATCGGGGACGACGACGAAGTCACGGCGATCGCGGAGGCCGGCCGGAACGCACTGCTGCTCATCGCTGCGCACCTGCCGGCCTATGAATTCTTCATCGGAGGCCAGGAGCGCGGGTTCTCCGTCGGCATCATCTACTCCCCGGAGGAAGTGCTGCATGACCCGCAATTTCGCGCCCGCGGATTCCCAGTGAGCGTCCAGCACCCCGAGCTCGGCCGCAGCTTCGTCTATCCCGGGGCGCCCTACCGCTTCAATGCCAGCCCTTGGGCCATCACCCGCCGGGCGCCGCAGCTAGGCGAGCACAATGGGGAGGTGCTGGCTCCGCTGAAGGACAAGTGAGCTTGCGCGGCACTCACTTGGCGACATAGACCACGTGCTGCTGCATGAATTCCTGCAGGCCTTCCACGCCGAGCTCGAGCCCCATGCCTGACTGCTTGCTGCCACCCACGCTGCAATCGACGTGCATGGTGAGGTACTGGTTCACCCAGACGACGCCGCTGTCGATCCTGACGGCGACCTCCGAGGCACGTGCCACGTCCTTCGCCCACACGCTGCCCGCGAGCCCGTAGTCCGTGTCGTTGGCGCGCGCGATCGCATCCTCCAGATCCGTGTAAGGCAGCACCGGCAGCACCGGACCGAATTGCTCTTCGCGGACCAGGCGGGCGGAATCCGGAATATCCCGCACGATCGTCGGCCGGATGAAGAAGCCGGGGCCGTCGCCGATCTCGCCACCCGCGATGATCTTTCCTTCCTTGCGGCTGTCGGCGATGAGTTCGCGCACGCGGTCAAATTGCCTGCGGTTCTGCAGCGGCCCGTATTGCACGCCAGGATCCATGCCGTTACCGACTTTGGCCTCGTTCGCGAGCCGGGCAAGTTCGGCGCACATCAGGTCGTACTGCTTCTCGTGCACATAGACTCGCTTGATCGCCATGCAGATCTGGCCGGAATTGAGCATGGCGCCCGCGAAGATCTTGGGCGCCACTTCCGGCACGTTGACATCGTCGAGGACAATTGCCGGGTCATTGCCTCCGAGTTCGAGGGTCAGGCGCTTCAGGGTACCCGCGGCGCTCTCCATGACCTTCTTGCCGGTGGCAGTCGAGCCTGTGAACGAAATCTTGGCGACGTCAGGATGCCTCGTGAGCAAGCCGCCGAGGTCGTTCTGGTCGGTGATGATGTTGAACACGCCGGGCGGCAGGTGCTCGGCGCAGATCTCGGCGAAGCGCAGGCTCGTGAGCGGTGTGGTGGGCGCGGGCTTGGCGATCACGGTATTGCCCGTGACCAATGCAGGCGCGATCTTCAGCGTCAGCACCGAGATCGGGAAGTTCCACGGGGTGATCGCGGCGACCACCCCGAGCGGCGTGCGATGCACATAGACGCGTTCCTTCTCGTCTTCCTTGAGCACCTTGTTCGGGAATTCGAGGGCGGACAGTGCCTGGAGTATGTAGGCGCACCCGCCGAGCTCTTCGCGCGCCTGCTGCAGGGGCCTTCCCTGCTCGCTGGTCAGGAGCTGCGCAAGTTCTTCCAGCCTAGCCATCAAGCCATCCGCGATGCCCTTGATCGCCTTGCGGCGGGCTTCGACAGGCAAGGCAGCCCACGCGGGAAATGCGGCCTTCGCGGCGGCGACTGCTACATCGAGCTGCCCGGCATCAGCGCATGGGGCCTTGGTGATCACCGCGCCGGTGGCGGGATTGATGACGTCGATCGTCCTGGCGCCCGGTACTTTGCGGCCGTTGATCAGCAGTCCGAACTCGTTCATTCGCGGCTCCGGGGACATCTCGGGAATATCCCGACGATATCAAATCAACTTCTCTTTTGGTAGCATAAAAACGATGTCTGCGACCATTGGTCCTGCGACGCAACGATGAGAACCAGAGTCACCGAACTCCTCGGGATCGAGTTTCCGATCATCCAGGGCGGCATGCAGTGGGTCGGCACCGCAGAGCTGGCCTCTGCGGTCTCCAGCGCAGGCGGCCTCGGCATCATCACTGCGCTCACGCAGCCGTCGCCGGAGGAGCTGCGGCGCGAAATCAGCCGCTGCCGGACAATGACGGACAAGCCGTTTGGCGTGAACCTGACCATCCTGCCGGCGATCACGCCCCCGCCGTACGCCGAGTACCTCGATGCGATCATCGATAGTGGGGTTGGCATCATCGAGACGGCTGGCAACAACCCCCAGGACTTCATCAAGAAGCTGAAGGCGCATGGCGTCAAGGTTCTCCACAAGTGCACGTCCGTGCGGCACGCGCTGTCGGCCGAGCGCGCCGGCGTCGATATCATCAGCATCGACGGCTTCGAGTGTGCAGGGCACCCGGGCGAAGACGATGTACCGAACCTCATCCTGATCCCCGCGGCGGTCCGCGCGTTGAAGATCCCGGTCGTCGCCTCCGGCGGTATTGGCGACGGCCGCGGCATGGCGGCCGCGCTCGTGCTCGGTGCCGAGGGCATCAACATGGGCACGCGTTTCCTTTGCACGCGGGAGGCACCGGTCCACGATGAAATCAAGCAGGCGCTAGTCCGTGCCACTGAGCGCGACACCGACCTGATCTTCCGGACGATGCGCAATACCGCGAGGGTTCTCCGGAACGCGATCTCGAAAGAGGTCGTCTCGATGGAAGGCAGGGGCGCGACCTTCGAGCAGGTCCGTGACCTGGTTGCAGGCACGCGCGGTAGGCGCGCGCTGCAAAGCGGAAATTTCGACGACGGTGTCATCGCAGCCGGAATCGTGGTGGGGCTGATCCAGGACGTTCCGACCTGCGCTGACCTGATCAAGCGAATCGTTAGTGAATGCCGCAAACAGCTGGTGTTGGCATCGTCGATCGCGCAGATAGATTCCAAACTTGCGGGCTGATTGGCTGATTGGCTGATTGGCTGATTGGCCAATGGGGTGCAGTGCCGACCATACGGTGGCGGTCGGTGGGAACGGTAAGCTCCGAGTCAGATGGGAGTAGCGGTGCCTGGGACAAAGGTGGCGGTCGTATCGGGAGGCTTCGGGTGTCTGGGCTCGGCCGTCGCGCACGCCCTGCTGAAGCGGGGCGTCCGTGTCGCACTGATAGATAGGAGCACCGCGGCGGCGGAGAGGCCCCCAGTCCCCACGATGCAGGTCGGTGGCATCGATCTCTCCAGGATGGCTGATTCCACGCGCGCCATGGATGCGATCGCCACCACGCTAGGCCGGATCGATGTGCTGGTCAATGTGGCGGGCGGGTTCCAATGGGGCCGGGTGGCAGAGTCGGGGCCTGAGCTGTGGGACGAGATGTATGCAGTGAACCTCAGGACTGCCGTTGTGGCATCGATGGCAGCACTTCGGTATCTGCGCGCCGCCGGTGGCGGCAGGATCATCAACATAGGCGCGGTAGGCGCGACAAACCCAGCGGCGGGCATGGGCGCGTATGCGGCTTCAAAGTCCGGAGTCCGATGCCTGACGGAGGCGCTTGCCAAAGAGCTCGCGGAGCATGCGATCACAGTCAATGCCGTTCTGCCGACCATCATCGACACTCCGCGCAACCGGGCAGAGATGCCGGACGCCAATTTCTCTGAGTGGGTCACGCCGCAACAGGTCGCGGAGCTGATTGCCTCGCTGGCGTCGGACGAGACGCGATCAATAACCGGTGTCGCTATCGCGATCGGGGCTCGATCCTGACTCCAGCGCCCCCTCCATGACGGTATCGAACCCTCGAGTGGGACTTGGTGGACGAGATCGCTGGCCGCGGTGCTGATCAGTGATTGGTTGAGGGTGGCGACGCGTCGGTGCGGTTTGCGGGGGACACGAGCACCTCGTAGCGGTGGTCTGTGAGGGTTCCCAAAAACGCGATGAGCGCCGTTATCTTTTCGTCATCGAGCGGTTGGCCCTGCCGTAGGACTTTGTAGTCGATGTTCTGCGCCACTTCCGGAGGATCCCAGGGGGCTCCGGACTCCGGGTTGGTACTGGAGGCGCTGTTCGTGACGATGTAGTGGTTGTAGAACATCATCACCGTCCTGAGCTCCCTGAACGCACCGTTGTGCATGTATGGGGCGGACAGCAGGGCATTGCGCAGCGTTGGAGTGCGGAACTGGCCGAAGTGCAGCTCGGACTTGTCGCGTTCACCCAGGCCGCGATCGGCAGGGCGCGCGGGGAGGTGGGCATTCACCGGGATCCCGATGTTGTGATAGCGCTGGTTCGTGAACGGCTCGTTCCGCGCGACAACGCTTGGATCGAGCAGATGGCACTGGCGGCAATTGACGAGATCGGAGAAGAACAGTCGCCGGCCCGTGTCTTCTTCCGCCGTCAGGGTCTCCTCACCGGCGAGATAGCGGTCGTAGCGTGAGTCGAAGGCGACGAACGGAGGCTGGCGCTCGAAGGCCGCGATCGCAGTGGCCACCGCCATCGCGACCCGGTCCGGGCTGGCCAGGATGCCCGGTCCATAGAGAGCCTCGAGCGTGGTAGCGTAAAAGGGGTCTTCCCGCATGCGCACGACAAGCGCGTCGCGGTTCGGCAACGCCATCTCGCGCCGATCGAACAGGGGGCCGAGGGCCTGCGTGACCAGGTCTTCGGCGTGGCCGTCCAAGAAGAGTCCGCCACGAGGCTCGCCGTCGGATTCGATCGAAAAGGCAGGAACCAACGCAGCGTAGGCGATGGCCGGGGCATTCCGCAGTCCCAGCGAGTTGCCGTCGGCGCCCACCGAGACGGCACCCCCAACGGCATTGGCGCGTGCGTCAGCGAAGCCCTTTCGTGGATCGTGGCAGGTTGCGCAGGACTGCGTGCGCGGCCCCGACAGGCGTGGATCGTGGAACAGCTTGTCCCCGAGTTCGACCATCGCATCTGCAGCCGGGACCCGAGCCGGCGTGAGTAGCAGGAGTGAGGTCGCAATGCACAGGAGCGCGGACCGCAGTGGGTGCCCCTCAGTCGAACTGCGCCTTGAGCTCGCGGCGCAGCAGTTTGCCCATTTCATTGTAGGGTAAGGAGTCACGATAGATGATCCGCTCGGGAACGCGCGAGGATCGCAGTCGTGACTTGACGAGGTGCTGAAGGTCCGTCGTCGCCACCTCGTGTTCCGGGCGTAAGACCACAACCGCAGCCACGGTTTCCCCCCATTCGACGGATGGAACGCCCAGGGCCGCAGCGTCCGCCACCGCGGGGTGCGAGCGCAGCGCGTCCTCGATTTCAGCTGGGGAAATGTTCTCTGCGCCCCGGATGATGATGTCATCCGCACGACCTGACAGATAAAGGTACCCATCGGCATCGACACAGCCTGCGTCCCGGGTAGGGAACCAGCCGTCGCCGTCGAGGGCGTTCCTCTCCAGGTATTCGCCTGAGACCTGTGGCCCGCGCACATAGATCTCGCCGGACTCATCGGGGCCCAGGACGCGCCCGTCGTCGTCACGGATCTGGATCTCGACGCACGGCAGCGGCTTGCCCACCGAGCCCAGGCGACGGCGCTGCAGTGGATCCGTGCTTGCACAAGCGGCCCGGTGATCCTCGGGGCCGAGCAGGGAGATCGTGGAGCTGGTCTCGGTCAGGCCATACGCGTTCGTAAATTCAACGTGCGGGAACAGCCGCAAGGCACGATCAATAACCGCCGTCGGCATCATGCCCCCGCCGTAGGCAATCGCCTGCAATGACGGAACGTCAGGCTGCATGTCGACGGATTCGAGATGATCGACGATCCGTGCGAGCATGGTCGGTACGACGAATGCGTTGGTCACGTTCTCGCGGCGGCACTGGTCCAGCCAGAGCGCGGCCCCGAACTCGGGAAGCTGGACGATGCGGCGCCCCGCATAGATCCCGCTCAGCACGGCGGAAATGCCTGCGATGTGATACGGGGGGACCGAGACCAGTGCGGCGTCGGTGTCATCAGCCGACAGGAATTCGACCGAGCCGACTATGTATGAGAAGAGATTGGCGTGGCGGAGGATCGCCGCCTTCGGCGGCCCAGAGGTGCCGCTGGTGAATATCTGCACCGCAATGTTCTGCGGGTCGTCCGGCCAGGCGGTGTCCGTGGCTGGGGCCGTTGCCGTTCGCCGCAGCAGTTCCGCCCTCGTCAGGATCGTGGCGGACCCGAACCTGACGGGCGGCGATTCATGCGTCCCGTCGATGATGATCAGCGCGGGTTCGATCCTCGCCAGAAGCGGAGCCAGCTGCGCGGGCGTGAACCTGTAGTTGAGGGGTACGTATGGCACGCCGGCCATAGCAGCTCCCATCAGCGCGATGGGTACCGCGTGGCTGCTGACATCCATCACCGAAACGTGCCGACATCCACTCTGGCGGATAATGTCCGCCGCCGCGCGCGCAGAGCGATACAGCTCGCCGTACGTCAGATGCTCATGGGCGAGCGTGCACGCGCGCCGGTCCGGTACCGCCTCCGCGACCATCTGCAGGAGCATCGCGATATTCATAGACGCCGCCGCTTCCTGTCAGTCGGATGAAGGCAGCGCCTTGGCGGCCTTGATCTGCATGGGGTTGCCGTCCACGGCGAGGGAGCCTTTGCCGGCCTTCACGCAGACCAGCTCCACGGTGCCCGACGCGTTCACATAGCGCTTGCCAAGCTGGCATTGGGCGTCGTCCGTGGCAGCTGTGCCGGGAGGGGCCACCGCCTCGGTTCCGACGAGCATCGGCGCGCCGCCGCAGGTGACGACACGGGCCGATTCCGCTTTGATCACTAGCAGCTCGGCATCGGAGACTGCGCTTTTCAAGCGCATGCCTGCTTTCAACTGGGTCACTGTGGTCCCCCGTAATTCATGGTGTAAGACAGTCCGATCACCCGACCGGTGAGGCGTTGTTCACGCCGAGTACATCTCGGCCGCTTGCCTGGCAAGATCGGCGCGGAAGTCCGGATGGGAAATGGCGACGATCTCGCGGGCGCGTTCCTTGAGGGTCTTGCCGCGCAACGTGGCAATGCCCTGCTCGGTGACGATGTAGTCGACGAAGGTCCTGGGCACGGTCACGCCGCATCCCGCAGGCAGCGTTGGCACGATCCTCGACAATCGCTCGCCGGTGCTGCTCTTGACGGAGCTCGAGGGCAGCACGCTGACAGACCTTCCCTCGGCAGAATATGCCGCCGCGACCATGAAGACCGTCTGCCCACCGACACCGGAGTACATGCGGTGGTCGATCGATTCCGAGGCAACCTGCCCGGTCAGGTCGACGAGCAGGGCATTGTTCACCGCGACGAAATTGTTGAGCTGGACCAACTGGCGGAGGTCGTCCATGTAGCCGAAGTCGTAGAGCTCGAATATCGGATTTTCGTGGATCGCCAGCATCTCATCGCGGGCTAGCGCCGCGACGGCGGTGGCGACCACCTTGAATGGATGGAGGGCCTTGTACCGGCCCGTGACGACCCCGTTGCGCACGAGGTCCACGATTCCGCCCGTGAGAACCTCCGTGTGGATTCCAAGGTCGTGCTTGTCGCCCAGATAGAGGGCGAGCGGCGAAGACATGGTGCCCACGCCGATCTGCAGCGTGTCCCGATCCTTCACCAGTTCCGATGCTACCAGCGAACAGATGACCTCGACGGACGCGATCTCGTCCTCGCTGGGCTGCGGCGTCGCAAGCAGGCCTGCAGGTGGCGCCTCGGCTTCCACGAACAGGTCGATATCGTTCACGTGGATGTAGTTCTGGCCATATGTACGGATAAAATCCGGCCGCACCTCGGCGATCACCAGCTTCGCATTGCGCGCAAGGGGAACGGATAACCATACGCCCGGGCCAAAGCTGCAGAACCCTTTCGCGTCAGGCGGCGAAACGGGAACCAGAAATACATCGGGGTGCGACGCGAAGCCGCTTGGAACCTCGTAGGATTTCCAGATGCCGACCGGCAGGTACTCCATTTCACCCGCTTGGCAGGCCGCGCGATTGTGCGGCGTCAGGTAATTGGCGTGGAGTTCGAAGGCTCCCCGCGCCGCGGGATCCGTCCAACTGAAGGCGGGCGCCGGATGGTCGATGCGTACGTTGTGAATTTCGCCCCTCTTGGCACGATCGAACAGGGCCTGGCACAACTTGAATGGCGTGGTGGTATAGGTTGATACCGCGACCGTATCGCCCGAGCGAACGTGTGCTACGGCATCTTCAGCCGACGTGACTTTGCTGCCACAGAGATTACGCCAGTCCACGATATACTAAGGGTACGAAATAAGGCCTAATACCGATTCCACGAATCAGGTAAAAAGTATATAAACAGTACCCAATATAAACAACCGTTGAGGCTTGGGAGCACGTCATGCCCGATATGCTCAGTGGAATCAAGATAATCGATACCGACTCGCACCTGACCGAGCCTCACGATTTATGGACTTCCCGCGTTCCGGCGAAGTACCAGGAGCTCGTGCCGCACGTGAAAACAGTCAACGGGCGGCAGCGCTGGTTTGTCAATGGTGACATCTCGCTGCGAGGTGCCGGTCCGGACAGCGTCATACGCAAAGGCGCGGAGGCGCAGAAGGTGCCGGGCGTGGCCTTCAATGACTTCACGATCAACGATGTCCATGAATCTTCCTACGAGCCGCGCGCACGCGTGGCAGCATTGGATCGCCTCGGGATCCACGCGCAAATCCTCTACCCGAATGTCGCCGGATTCGGGAACAGCCGGTTCCTCAAGATCCATGACATCGACCTGCGCAATCTCTGCGTCACCGTGTACAACGATGCGATGGGCGACATGCAGCGCGCCTCCGGCCAGCGCATCTTTCCGATGGCACTGGTTCCCTGGTGGAATATCCCGATGGCCGTCAAGGAGGTCGAGCGCGTAAATGCCCTGGGCCTGCGAGGCATAGTCATCTCTAGCGATCCCCATGTACTTGGGATGCCGGATCTGTCGCAGAAGGACTGGGATCCGCTCTGGGAGGCCTGTACCGCGCTGCGGATGCCGATAAACTTCCACATCGGTGCGAATGCCGACGAAAGCTTCGATGCATTTGCGCACGCGTCGTGGCCGTGCATGGGGCGTGAGGCCAGGCTGGCCTTGGCATCCGCCTACATGTACCTGGACAACGCACGGGTGCTCGGCAACCTCCTCTACAGCGGCCTTCTCGACCGCTTTCCCGAGTGCAAGTTCGTTTCGGTCGAGAGCGGAGTCGGCTGGATCCCGTTCTACCTGCAGGCGCTCGACTACCAGCTGACCGAAGCTGCTCCCAATGAGCTGGCGCACCTGAAGCTCAAGCCATCGGAGTACTTCGCAAGGCAGATCTATGCGTGCTTCTGGTTTGAGAAAGTCCCGCCACAGAACGTGATCGAATCCATCGGTGTCCGGAACGTGATGTTCGAGACAGACTATCCCCATCCGACCTGCCTGTATCCGGATATCCGGGAGAGGCTGACCAAGACGCTCGGGCACCTGGAGCCCGCGGTACTCAAGCGCGTCCTGCAGGACAATGCCGCCGAGCTCTATCGGATTCCCATCTAGCCTGGATCGGCGCCGCCGGGGCAGGGTTGGGGGGAGCCATTGCAATCGGCGCCGGCTGACTGATGTCCCAGGACGCTGACCCGATTGACCGCGTTAGGCAGCGGCTACACGCCGTTCTCGGTGGCTGGGGCGCGGACACCTCGTACGCTGAAATGCGTCGCCAGTGGGATGCCTTGTTCAAGGTGCGGCACCAGCCCGCTGCCTCCGAGCGGCTCCGCGCCGGAGGCGTCGACGCGACGTGGATCTCGGCTCCGGGGGTCCGGGCGGACTGTGCGCTGATGTATCTGCATGGCGGTGGCTATGTCATGGGCTCCGTCAATTCACATTGGGACCTCATTGCGGGCCTCTCTGCCTCGGCCGGCTGCAGGGTCCTCGCCCTGGACTACCGATTGGCCCCCGAGCACCCGTACCCTGCCGCAATCGAAGATGCGGAGTCGGCGTATCGCTGGCTACTGGAACAAGGTATTCCCTCCGGCGGCATCGCGATCGCCGGAGATTCCGCCGGAGCAGGCCTGGCCGCGACCCTGCTGCTGGCGCTATGGCGTTCACGGATGCCTATGCCGGCAGCGGCGGTGCTGATGTCGCCGTGGGTTGATTTCGAAGCCGCGGGGGCGTCCTTTGATTCGCGCAAGGAGTTTGATCCGCTGGTTCGCAGGCGTCTCATTCACGAGACGGCCAGGGTCTACCTGGCCGGGAAGGTGGACCGCAGGGATCCGCAGGTAGCGCTCTTACACGCCGACCTGCGTGGATTACCGCCACTGCTGATCCAGGTCGGCGACCATGAAACGCTGCTGGACGATTCGCGGAGCCTTGCAGAGCAGGCGCAACTTGCAGGTGTGGACGTGACGCTCGAAGTCTGGGATAGGATGATCCACGTCTTCCAGCTATTTGCCGAGGAACTGCCGGAGAGTAGAGGGGCTATCGAGTCGGCCGGGGCCTTCCTGCATCGCCATCTGAACCGGCCTCGATGAAGGCGCACTCCGCCTCGGCCCGGACTATGCAGGCCCAAACGGGTGCCGCGGGCGCGGATTCAGCCGGCCGGTGACGTGGGTGTGGGCAGCCTGACTTCTGCCTTCGCCGATGCCATCGGCTTGTGCTGCTGGTTGGCCATCGTGACCTTAACGGTGGCGACGGGCTGCCCCAGCCCACGCGGGTTGGTCAGCGAGATGTCGATCACTTCGCCGTCGAGGAAGGCAACATCGCCCGTGAAGGAGGGCGCGAGATAGGATGACTTGCAGTACACGATCTCGCCCCACTCACCGGCCCAGTTGCTGATGTAGTCCAGCAGCCACGCACCCATGCTGGCACCGAATCCGTAGCCGCGTGGCATGCCGATCAGGCGCGCGTGACGGGCTCCGAGGTGTCCACGCGCCGGCCCGTTCAGCACCGGATCGCCGCGATGTGGGTCGATCTTGGCGCCCTCGGGATCGCGGGCAAACTCGGGTAGCCAGCCGGCGTCGCCGCTCCAATCCGCCCCCTCCGTGGACGTGAATCCGTGGCCTTCCGAGCGGAATGATCCCCACACCATGACCAGGTAGGCGCTCCATTCGATGGCCATGCTGGTCACCGAGTGGGGGCCGATCGGCCGCCTCACGAATTTGTCGCCGACCTTGGCGTCGAGGCGACGCTCGTGGCCGAGTTGACGAAAGCTGCGGATCCAGCTGGCCTTCTGCTCGTCGAGTTCGTCGAGCGCGGCGTCCGTCCACTCGGGATCGCCGCTGGCCTCGTATTGCTTGCGCTTGAGGGCCTCGTCGGCGCGATAGCGAATCCCCGTCGCGCGCTGTTTGGCGATTATTTCCCCGCGGTCGTTGATATAGGTCGTGTCCCCGCGCGAGAACAAGGTGGGCCCCGCGAATTTCGTCTGCGACAGCTTGTAGTCGAAGAACATCCGATCCTGGCGGATCCGGTCCCCTGCAAAGATCCTTGGGCCATGAAACCACCACTCGTCGCCGCCGAACAGTAAATGCGTTCCCGGTATCTTGCCCTGGATGGCGGGCGCGGCCCCGCCGCCGCTATCGCTGGTGGCGACCACGAAGGATTGCGGCGCAACGATCCGTCCGAAGCGGCTCTGGCTTGCGTACGCCTCGTCGTAATAGAGCGGGTTTGGATTCTGCATGGCCTGTGCCCAGCGACGAATGTCGTTGACGTGCACAGGCTCCTTCATGTTGTTGCCCGCAAGCGGCACGCCCACCCAGCGGGCCGTGTCCCCGATATCGAATTCGACGGCCGCAGCCTGTTCGGCCACCTTTGCTTCCTTGTTCTTATCGCTGCTCACGGATAGCCTCCCGAAGTGATGCACGCAGTTATAGTCAAGTTACTATTGACGCGATAGTAGATAGGCCGCTTGGGCCGGGTGGTAAGGTTTCAGTATACACATGATCCCTTATTAGTATAATAAATATATCTCATTACCCGGATAGAGCAACACCAATTGAACGAGACGCCGGACGACGGAGTCGCCCGTGCCGCTGCTGGGGCTGGCCCGGCATCCAATCCACACGTCGTTGTCCACCGGATAGCAAACTTGACTGCGCGATCCGAAACATGAGCAATGATTTCATTTGAACTGACCGAAGAGCAGACCTTCATTCGCGAGTCCGTGCGCAAGTTCGCGCGCACGGAGCTGCGCGAGATCGCCCGCAAGTGCGACGAGGCGAGCAACCTGTCCGATGAGTTGCTGGCCAAGACCTGGGAACTGGCGCTCACGAGCTCGTCCATTCCCGAGCGCTTGGGAGGTGCGGGCCTGCCGCACTCCTGCGTCACTTTCGCCATCGTCGCCGAGGAGCTGGCCTTCGGCGACGCGCCGCTTGCCGCCGCAGCGCTTGCGCCATCATTGTTCGTGAATCCGCTGCTTGATTTCGGCACCAGGGAACAGCAGGAGGAACTCCTGCCGCTCTTCACCACGAATCGATACCACGCCGCTTCGTTGGCACTGCACGAGCCGAATTTCGCTTTCGACCCTGCGAAGCTGCGCACCGTCGCTGAACCCAGGGGTAAGGGCTACCGGATCTCAGGCAGCAAGTGCTTCGTGCCGTTCGGCGATCGCGCCAGCCACTTCCTTGTGGTGGCGCGCGGCGATACAGACGGACTCGAGGGCCTGGAGGCATTCATAGTGCCGCGCGACGCCCCGGGGCTGAGGTTAAGTATTGAGCGGGAGCCGACCCTTGGCTTGCAGGCACTTCCGCTTGCGAGACTTGAATTGCGCGGAGTCGAGGTCGGTGCGGAGGCTCGCCTAGGGGGCGATCGAGGTATCGACGGCGCACGCTTGATCAACCGCTGCCGGTTGGGCAGTGCGGCCCTTGCCGTCGGCCTGTCGCGCGCGATCCAGGAATTCGTGATCGGCTATGCCAAGGAGCGAGTCGCCTTCGGGCAGCCGATTGCCCAGAAGCAGGTGATTGCCTTCACGCTGGCGGACATGGAGATCGAGACACACTCGATGCGCCATCTGGTCTGGAAGGCGGCGAGCCGGCTCGAGCAGGGGCGGGACGCGACGCGGGCGTCGACGCTGGCCCAGTCCTATGTGAGCCGCGAAGCCATGACGATTGCGGACAACGGCATTCAGATACTTGGCGGACACGGGTACGTTCGCAGTTACCCGGTCGAAATGTGGTATCGCAATGCGCGCGCACTCACCGTGCTGGATGGCCTGGTGGCCCTGTGAAGCGCGGCCTGTCCCGAGACAAAAGGAGCCCGCGGCCGTGATTGACTTCACCCTGACCGAGAGCGACGAGCAAATCCTCGATGAGATGAGGCGCCAGGCAATGGCCTGCCGCAAGTACGCCCGGTACTACGACGAGCACGAAGACGAATTTACCCCCGACGCCCTGCCGGAGGCCGGAAACTTCAAGAATCCCTACAAGGTGGTGAACCGGAACGAGGAAGTCGACACGCCTCGCCGCGTTCTCCACATGCTGGTGTGCGCGACACAGGCCTGGGGAGACTACGGGGTGATGATGCGGCGCGGCGAACGGGCCCTGGGCAACCTGGTCCTGGATCTCGCAGGCACACCCGAACAGAAGCAGCGCTGGAATGACAAGACGCTCGCCATTGCCATCACGGAACCCGGCTGCGGTTCGGACGCCAAGACGCTCCAGACCACCGCTGCCCGCGACGGTGACGAGTGGGTGCTCAATGGAACGAAGATCTTCATCACCACCGGCTGCCGCTGCGACGGCGTGGTAGTGGCGGCGACGACTGACAGGCAGGCCGGACATGCCGCCATCCATCCCTTCATCGTGATGAGGGGTACGCCCGGATTCGAGGTAACCCAGAGGGACAAGAAGCTGGGCATTCGCGCGGACGACACCGCGACCATGGTTTTCGAGAATGCGCGGATTCCGCGCGATCACCTGCTTGGTGGGGATGAACACAGCACCCACGGCTTCAGCATGGTGCTGAGTGCGCTCAATGCGACGCGCCCCGCCGTGGCGATCGCCGGCCTCGGTATCGCACGGGCGGCGCTTGATTTCACGCGTGACGTGCTGGCGCAGGAGGGGATCAAGGTCGACTGGGGTGTCGGCAGGAATTCGCGCACTGCGGTCGAGCAGGAACTGATTGAAATCGAGGCCGATATCGAGGCAGCCTTGCTGGATCTCCTCTACGCCGCATGGGTCTCCGATGGCGTGAAATGGCAGCGCCATGAGGCCGCGATTGCCAAGGCCAAGAGCGGCGAGGTGGCGCGCTCGGCAGCGCGGCGCTGCATCGACCTGCTCGGCCCCCTAGGCATCTCGCGCGAATACCTGCTCGAGAAGTGGCTACGAGACTCCCGCATCACGGATCTCTATGGCGGTACGGGCGAGATCCAGCGGCTGATCATCGCGCGGCACATTCTGGGCTATTCTTCGGTTGAGCTTTCCTGAGCAGCCCGGTATTTGTTGCCGGGTATCCGGGGCGTGCATCCATGGCACCGCGCTGGTTAAGGCCACGCGGTCGGGCGTTCTCCTTCCGATGGCTCCAGGGACATCAATCAGGTGACTGACCGCCCCTTCATGATACTGGGCATCCAGCAGGTCGCCATGGGTGCCACGGACCGGAAGGCCCTGCGGCACCTCTGGGTGAACCTCCTGGGCGTTCCCGTCGTCGGCAGCTACCGCAGCGCCAGTGAGAATGTCGATGAAGATGTGTTGCGAGTCGGTTCGGGCGTGGCGGCTTGTGAGATCGACCTGATGCAGCCGCTTGATCCGAACTCCAAGCCAGCGGTGAATCACCCGCCGCTCAATCACATTGGCCTGTGGGTCGACGATCTGCCGGCGGCCGTGTCCTGGCTGACGAAGCAGGGTGTGCGGTTCGCCCCCGGCGGCATCCGCAAGGGGCAAGGCGGCCACGACGTGTGTTTTGTGCATCCCAGGGGGAGCGGCGAGTTTCCCCTGTCGGGCGAAGGCGTGCTGATCGAACTCGTCCAAGCGCCGCCCGAAGTCATTCGTGCTCGCCGGACCGCGGGCTGACTCAGGCCTTCCTGAAGCTCAGGATCGGCTGGTCGACCGACAGGCTGTCGCCTGGCGTCGCGAGCTGTTCGGCGACCTCGCCGTCCTGCCTGGCCGTGAGCACGTTTTCCATCTTCATGGCTTCGATGACCGCGAGTCTGTCGCCCGCCTTAACCTGCTGACCCGCCTTGACCGCGACCTCGGTCAGCAAGCCGGGCATCGGGGCCAAGAGAAACCCCGAGAGATCAGGTGGGGCCTTGTGCGGCATCAACTCGATCAGGCCTGCAGCGCGCGGCTCGAGCACCAGGGCATCGACCCTAGTGCCACCGTGGGACAACTGGTAGCGCCGGTCGATCACGTCCACCTGCATGCACACTGGCGAGCCGCTTATCGTGGTGACCAACAGGGGTTGGCCGGGCACCCAGGAAGTTCGCGCGCTGATCTCCTCGGTTAGGCAGACGTCGTGATGGATCCCATCCATCACGACCACATAGTCCGCCGCGGCGGCGCTGCGACGCACGGTGCGGCGATGGTGCACGAGGGCGGCCATGCGCGCGAATAGCAGCGCATCCCGGGGCGCGGCGTCCTCGGCCCTGAATCCCTGCGGGAAATGCTGCGCGACGAAGTCCGTGGAGTAGTCGCCGGACGCAAACTGCGGATGTTGCATGAGGGCGGCCTGGAACGGGACGTTTGACGCGACGCCTCGGATCACGAATGTGTCGAGCGCCGTGCGCATCCGGGCGATGGCTTCGCCGCGATCATGGCCATGGGCGATGAGCTTGGCGATCATCGAGTCGTAGTGCACGGAGACTTCATCGCCCTCTGCCACACCGGTGTCGACGCGCACTTCGCCATCCCTGGTCGCCGGGGCCCTCAGGTGCACCAGCCGTCCGGTCGACGGCAGGAAGCCGCGGAAGGGATCCTCGGCGTTGATGCGGCACTCGATTGCCCAGCCGTCGCGGCGGATGTCCTGCTGCCGCAACGGCAGCTTCTCCCCAGCGGCAACGCGGATCATCAGCTCGACGAGATCCAGCCCCGTGATCATCTCCGTGACGGTGTGCTCGACCTGCAACCGGGTGTTCATCTCGAGGAAGTAGAAGGACTGGTCCCTGCCGACGACGAACTCGACGGTGCCGGCGCTCTGATAGCCCACCGCCCTGGCCAGGGCGATGGCCTGTTCGCCCATCGCCCTTCGGGTCGCCTCGTCGAGGAACGGCGAGGGCGCCTCCTCCACGAGCTTCTGGTGGCGACGCTGGATGGAGCACTCGCGTTCCCACAGGTAGACAAGGTTGCCATGGGCATCGCCCAGAACCTGGATCTCGATGTGGCGGGAGTTCTCTAGATACCGTTCAATGAAGACACGCTCGTCACCGAAGGCATTGCGCGCCTCGTTCTGGCAGGCAGTAAAGAATTCACGTGCCTCCGTATCGTTGTGCGCGACGCGTAGGCCCATGCCGCCGCCACCGGCGCTGGCCTTGATCATCACAGGGTAACCGATCGCCGCTGCGATCCTGGCTGCAGCGCTGACGTCGGCAATCGGCTCGTTGACCCCCGGGATGGTATTGACTCCGGCCCCGGCCGCGAGCTTCTTCGATGCGATCTTGTCGCCCATCGCGGCGATCGCATCGTGTTTGGGACCGATGAAGACGACGTGTTCGCCCTCGACGCGGCGCGCGAACGCTGCATTCTCCGAGAGGAAGCCGTAGCCGGGGTGCACGGCCTCGGCGCCGGTTGCCTTGCAGGCCGCGATAATCCTGTCCATCGACAGGTAGGACTCGCGCGATGGGGCCGGCCCGATGAGGACTGCCTCGTCCGCCATCTCCACGTGGCGCGCATTGCGGTCGGCTTCGGAATGCACGGCCACCGTCTTGATGCCGAGGCGAGTGGCGCTGCGCATGATGCGGCACGCAATCTCGCCGCGGTTGGCGATCAGGATCTTCTTGAACATGTATCAGAGTGGGATGTTGCCGTGCTTCCGCCACGGATTTTGGAGCTTCTTGCTGGCTAGCATGGCCAGGGCGCGAATGGCCCGCCTACGAGTCTCGCTTGGCATGATCACGTCGTCGATGTAGCCACGGTGTGCCGCGATCAGGACATTCGCGAACTTCTGTCGGTATTCCTCCGCGCGGGCGGCGATCTTCTGCGGATCGCCATTGTCCTTGCGGAATATGATCTCGACCGCGCCCTTCGGGCCCATGACGGCTATCTCGGCGGTCGGCCAGGCGAAGTTCACGTCGCCGCGCAGGTGCTTCGAGGACATGACATCGTAGGCGCCGCCATAGGCCTTGCGCGTGATCACGGTGAGCTTGGGGACGGTGCATTCCGCATAGGCATACAGCAGCTTGGCGCCGTGCTTGATGAGGCCGCCAAACTCCTGCGCCGTCCCGGGCAGGAAGCCCGGGACGTCGACAAAGGTCATGACCGGGATGCCGAAGGCGTCGCAGAAGCGCACGAAGCGTGCGCCCTTGATCGAGCTCTTGATGTCCAGGCAGCCCGCCAGCACCAGGGGCTGGTTCGCGACGATGCCGACCGTGCGGCCAGCCATCCGCGCAAAGCCGGTGATGATGTTCTTCGCATGGTCGGGCTGCAGCTCGAAGAAATCGCCCTCGTCGACGACCTTCAGGATCAGCTCCTTCATGTCATAGGGCTTGTTGGGATTGTCGGGAACCAGCGTGTTGAGCGAATCGGCGATCCGGTCGTCCGGGTCCGCGGTCGGAACGACCGGTACGGGACCACGGTTGCTGAGAGGCAGGAAATCGATGAAACGACGCAACGTCAGCAGCGCCTCGACGTCGTTCGTGAACGCCAGGTCGGCGACACCGGAGTTCGTCGTGTGGGTGTGAGCCCCGCCCAGTTCCTCGGCCGTCACGATCTCGTGGGTGACGGTCTTCACGACGTCGGGCCCGGTCACGAACATGTAGGAACTGTCCCTGACCATGAAGATGAAGTCCGTGATCGCGGGTGAATAGACCGCGCCGCCCGCACATGGTCCCATGACCATGGAGATCTGGGGCACCACGCCGGAGGCCAGCACATTGCGCTGAAAGACCTCGGCATAGCCGCCCAGCGAGGCGACGCCCTCCTGGATGCGGGCGCCTCCCGAGTCATTGAGGCCGATGATCGGCGCACCGACCTTCATGGCCTGATCCATGATCTTGCAGATCTTCTCAGCGTGCGCTTCGGAGAGGGCGCCGCCGAATACCGTGAAGTCCTGGGCGAACACGAACACCAGCCGGCCATTGACCGTGCCATGGCCGGTGACCACGCCGTCGCCGGGAATCCTCATGGCGTCCATGCCGAAGTCGGTGCAGCGATGCTCGACGAACATGTCGCGCTCTTCGAAGCTGCCCGGGTCGAGCAGCAGGTCCACGCGTTCGCGTGCGGTCAGTTTTCCCTTGGCGTGCTGCGCCGTGATGCGTGCAGCGCCGCCGCCGAGGCGGGCCGCGGCGCGTTTGGATTCGAGCTGCTCGAGGATCTTCTGCATGGGTCAGACCTTGCGACTGTCAAAAAGCGCCAGCAGGCGCGCTGCCGCCGCAAGGGCGGAGAGTTCGCCCTTGTCCACCTGGCTCGCGATTGCGTCATACCGGTCATCGATCGCCGTTGCGGCGCGAAACCGCTGGGCGAGGCCCTCGTCGATCATCTGGCGCATCCACGCGAGGTTCTGGGCGCAGCGCCTTTCCTCGAAGCGGCTGCTGCCGCACGCGGCCGCATGGTGCCGTTCGATCCCGGCGACCAACTGGTCGAGGCCGCGGCCGGTCGTGGCGGAGATGATCAGTACCGGTGGCACCCAGGCCGAGTGGCCGGGGCGCATGCGTAGGGCGTCCTGCAGCTGGTGGGCGGTCGACGCCGCCGCGTTATCGTCGAGATCTGCCTTGTTGACGACGAAGATGTCGGCGAGTTCGTGCACGCCCTTCTTGAGCGCCTGCAGCTCATCGCCGGCGTTCGGCAAGTGCATCAGCAGCAGCGTATCGGTGACATCCGCGACGGCGGATTCGGACTGGCCGACACCGACGGTCTCGACGATGATGCGATCGAAGCCGGCTGCTTCACACAACGAGATCACCTCGCGCGTATGCGCCGCGAGGCCGCCGAGCGTGCCCGAGGAAGGGGACGGGCGGATGAACGCATCGGGATGGACGGACAGGCGATCCATGCGCGTCTTGTCGCCGAGGATCGAACCGCGGCTTAGGGTGGACGAGGGATCGATCGCGAGTACGGCGAGCCGGTGTCCCCGGGCGATCAGCTCCAGCCCCAGCGATTCGATGAGCGTGGACTTGCCCACTCCCGGAGCGCCGCTGATCCCGATGCGCACGGACCTGCCGCTCAACGGCAGCAGGCGGTCGAGCAGGTCGCGGGCCTGCGCCGCGTCGGCGTCGCGCCGGGATTCCAGCAAGGTGATGGCCTTGGCGAGTGCGCGCCGATCGCCTGCATGCAGGGCAGCCGCCAGGTCGGAAGAGGGGGTCGACATCAGCGGCCGGCGGCCAGAGCCTGTCGTGCCTCGAGCGTTGCCAGCACGCGGCGAGCGGCCTCGCCAATCGCAGAGCCGCTGCCAAAAATGCCGCGGACACCGGCCTTGTACAGTGGCTCGTAGTCCTCGGCCGGAATGATTCCGCCCACGAACACATCGATATCGTGGGCCCCCTGCTCGTGCAAGGACCTGATCAACTGCGGCACGAGGGTCAGATGTCCGGCTGCTAGCGTCGAGATGCCCACCGCGTGCACGTCATTCTCGACCGCCTGCCGGGCGACCTCGTCGGGTGTCTGGAACAGCGGTCCCATGTCGACATCGAAGCCCAGGTCCGCAAACGCGCTAGCAATGACCCTGGCGCCGCGGTCATGGCCGTCCTGGCCGAGCTTGGCGACGAGCAGCCGTGGTCGACGGCCCTCGCGGTTGGCGAAGGCGTCCACCGCCTGCTTGAGGTCCTGCCAGTGCTGGTCCATGCCGATCGCCGCCCCATAAATTCCCGAAACCAAGGACGCCTGGGCGCGATAGCGGCCAAACGCCGCTTCCAGCGCATCGCTGATCTCGCCGACGGTAGCCCGCGCGCGCGAGGCCACGATCGACAACTCCAGCAGATTGCCCGTCTTTGCCCTGGCCGCGGAGGTCAGTGCCTTCAGGGCCTGATCGACGGCAGCCGCGTCACGCTGCGCCCTGACCCGGGCCAGGCGCTCGACCTGCGCGGCGCGCACGGCGCCATTGTCGATGAACCGCGTGTCGACCGGCGCTTCCTCGGCCAGCCGGTACTTGTTGACTCCGACGATGACGTCCTCGCCGCGATCGATGCGTGCCTGCTTGTGCGCGGCGCAGGCCTCGATCTGACGCTTGGCCCAGCCGGAGCCGACCGCCTGTGTCATGCCGCCCTGCTGCTCGACTTCCTCGATGATGACCCAGGCCTTGTCGGCCATGGCCTGGGTGAGGCTTTCCATCATGTAGCTGCCCCCCCAGGGATCCACGACGCCCGCGATGTGGGTCTCCTCCTGCAGGATCAATTGCGTGTTGCGCGCGATGCGCGCCGAGAAATCCGATGGCAGCGCAATGGCCTCGTCGAAGGAATTGGTGTGCAGGCTCTGCGTGCCACCGAACACCGCGGCTGTGGCCTCAATCGTGGTCCTGACCACGTTGTTGAAGGGATCGTTCTGGGCGAGCGAATAGCCCGAAGTCTGGCAATGCGTGCGCAGCATCATCGAGCGTGGGTGCTTCGCGCCGAGCTCCTTCATGATCCGGTGCCACAACAGGCGCGCGGCCCGCAGCTTCGCGATCTCCAGGTAGAAGTTCATGCCGATGCAGAAGAAGAACGACAAGCGCCCGGCGAAGTCGTCGATGTCCATGCCGCGCGCCGTAGCGACGCGGACATACTCGCGGCCGTCGGCCAGGGTGAACGCCAGTTCCAGCGCCTGGGTCGCGCCGGCCTCCTGCATGTGGTAGCCGGAGATCGAGATGGAATTGAACCTGGGCAGGTGCCGCGCCGTGTACTCGATGACGTCGGCGACTATGCGCATCGAGGCTTCCGGCGGGTAGATGTAGGTGTTGCGCACCATGAATTCTTTCAGGATGTCGTTCTGAATCGTGCCGGAAAGGTCTCTGGCGGCAACGCCTTGTTCTTCCGCGGCGACGATGTAACCGGCAAGCACCGGCAGCACGGCGCCATTCATCGTCATCGACACACTGGTCTTGTCGAGTGGAATCCGGTCAAAGAGGATCTTCATGTCCTCGACGGAATCGATGGCGACGCCAGCTTTGCCTACATCCCCTATGACACGTGGATGGTCGGAGTCGTAGCCACGGTGGGTCGCGAGGTCGAAGGCGACTGACACGCCCTGGGCGCCGGCGGCCAGTGCCTGGCGATAGAACGCGTTGGATTCTTCAGCGGTCGAGAAGCCCGCGTACTGGCGGATCGTCCAGGGGCGAACCGCATACATTGTTGGTTGGGGGCCCCGGACGAAGGGTGCGAACCCCGGCAGGGTGTCGGCATGTGGCAGTTTGGCGGTGTCCGCCGCCGTGTAAAGGGCCTTGAGCCTCAGGCCCTCGGGGGTCTGCCATCCCAGCTCATCGATCTTGCGCTGCGGCGCGGACATGGCGGCAGACTCCCGCCACGCGTCTAGGTCTGGATTTGGCAAGAGTCGGCGCCCCTGGAATGTTGCTGCTCGGCCGAATGCATACGCGAGTCCATCCCTGGGGTCTTTTGTGGGAACCGATGTCTAGGGACCAGGGTAAGGCGTACAGGCGATCGGGATGCAAGACCGGCGGGACCGTTCAATTCGGCTGCGAGGGTGCAGCGCATTCTGGTGCCGATGATCGTTGCAGCTTCCGCCAAGGCTTGATGGCTGCGCCTCATGTGATGAGTAATCAAATGGTATTGAATACGAAACACTAATGTGCGTCAATCGCCCCGGCTTGGATCTGTCGCCTTGTCGTGCAGAGGTGGAGGGCATGCTTTCTCCGTATCGAGTGCTGGACTTGACCGACGATCGCGGAGACCTGGCTGGCCACGTGCTGGCGCAACTCGGTGCAGATGTCCTGGCCGTAGAGCCGCCGGGTGGACAGCGGGCCCGTCGCCTCGGTCCCTTTTTGCAAGGGCAGGACGGCCATCAGGCTTCGGCCCTGCATTGGGCATACAACCGATCCAAGCGGTCGGTGGTCCTCGAGAACGCAGATCAGCTCGAAGCCCTGGCAGTCGGCGCCGACATACTAATTGAGTGCGGAGCCATGCCGGTCGATCTGGGGCGCCTGCGCGAACTGAATCCGGCGCTGATCACCGTTTCCATATCCGCATTCGGCCAGACCGGTCCGAAGGCCGCCTGGGCAGCGACCGACCTCATCGTTGGCGCTGCCTCAGGCACCCTGGGTTTCACTGGCGATGAGGATCGGGCCCCGGTGCGCGTGGGCATGTCGCAGACCTGGCGGTTTGCCGCGACCGACGCGGCCTGTGCGGCGCTCCTCGCGCTGTGGGAGCGGCAACGTTCGGGACGTGGCCAACATGCCGACATCTCTGCGCAGGAATCGTACAGTACGGCGACGCAGCACCAGACGATGGCGGCGCTCGTGGGCAAACCGAGCGCGCAGCGCATCGGGGGTGGCCTGCGCGTCGGATCCGCCACGGCCCAGGTCGTGCACGCCTGCAAGGATGGCCACGTCACCATCGGATTCATGGGCGGCCCGATATTTGGCAGGTTCAGTTCGCGAATGTTCGAGTGGATCCATGAGGAAGACTTTTGCGATGTGAGCTGGACGCAGGTGGACTGGTGCGGCATCGGGCTCCTGAGCAGCGATGCCGAATCCGTCCGTTCGCTCCAGGGAGGCGGCAAGATCATGAGCGCCTTCGTCGCAGGCAAGACCAAGGCCGAGCTTCTCGCGGCCGCGATCCAGCGGGGCCTGCTCATCGCCCCGGTCATGACGACGCGCGACTTGCTGGGGCTCGGGCACCTGAAGGAGCGTGCTTGGTGGAACGACGTCGCCGGGCTGCAGTGTCCGGGCAGTTTCGCGAAGCCGTCCGCTGCGCCGCTGCACGCGCTCGGTCGACCTCCGCGACTCGGTGAGCACACGCAGGCAGCGCTGGCGGCGCCGACGCGGCGTGTTGAGGCCAGCGCGCAGCCAGATGATGCACATGGCCCGGCACTACAGGGTGTCAAGGTGCTCGACTTCACATGGGTGTTGGCCGGTCCGGGTTCCACGCGCATTCTGGCGGACCACGGTGCGACCGTGATTCGCGTTGAGTCGCAACACAAGCCGGACGCGGCAAGGAGCGGGACACCTCATATAGGCGAACCCGGACCCTTGGAGAATTCGCTGTTCTGGCATTCGCTCAACGCGGGGAAGCACAGTTTTACGCTGGACCTGTCCAACCCGCTCGCGAAGGACGTTGTGCTGGATCTCGCAAAGTGGGCGGATGTCGTAGTCGAATCGTTTTCGCCCGGCACGATGGACGGCCTGGGCATCGGCTATCAGGCGCTGCGACAGGTGAACCCGAAGCTGATCATGGCCTCGAGTTCGCTGATGGGGCAGACCGGACCAATGAGGGATTACTCGGGTTTCGGCATGGCCGGAGCCGCCATCGCAGGGTTCTATGCGCTGACCGGTTGGCCCGATCGCGCCCCGAGCGGCCCCTTCGGCGCGTACTCCGACTATCCAGGCCCCCGCTTCACCGTCGCTGCCGTGCTCGGAGCACTCGAATGGCGACGACGCACCGGCGAGGGACAGTTCATCGACTACGCTCAGCTCGAAGGCGCTGCGCAACTGCTCGCCCCGGAGATACTCGATGCCGCCAGCAACGGCACCGAGCTCACCTGCCAGGGGAACGACGACCCCCGGATGGCACCGCACGGCGTGTACCCCGTCATCGGCACGGACCAGTGGGTGGCGATCGCTTGCGAGACAGATGAGCAGTGGCGCGTTCTGGCGCGGTTGCTACACCGCGGGGACCTGGCGCACCTGTTGCAGGAGGAGCGCTGCGGCCGGCGTCGCGTACTGGATGCGCTGCTCACCGAGTGGACAAAGGTGCGCACGGGTGAGGATGTGGAGGCCGAGCTACAGTCAGCTGGCGTTCCGGCTCACCGGGTGCTGGACGCAGCCGGCGCAGTCCGTGATGCACAGTTCCTGCATCGCGACCATTACGCAAAGGTCCCGCATCCGATCCACGGCACGAGCTGGGCGGAGCGTTCCGCGATTCGGCTCTCGAGGACCCCAGGTGCGCCCAGGTGGGCTGGCCCGACCCTCGGCCAGCATCTGCAGCAGATCCTCGTCGACATCCTGGGCTATGACGATGCGCGTATCGCCGAGTTGATCACCGCCGGAGCGCTCGAATAGGGCTGGTCCGGTCCCGACTTCGCTCGGGGCAGTACGGTCGCGGCCGCTTGAATCCGTTCCCGGGCACGCTCTGGTCACGGCCCGTCTGCGGAACCGGCCAGTTCCCAGGCGATTGCTGCCAGCTCCGGAAAGGCCCGCGCCCGATCGGCCGCGCTTGCTGACGCTGCCGTCCCGCGAATCACCCGCGCCTTGATGCCGTGGAAGATGGCCGCCAGGCGGAAGAAATTGAACGCCAGGCCATATCTGTACCCGGGCAGCCCGGCCCGACCGGTCCTGGCGCAGTAGCTCGCCAGATATGCCCCTTCATCAGGAATGCCTGCCGGTGGCGTGCCGCAGCCGCCAAGTCCCGCGACGATGTGCGGCGGCATGTGGTACATCATTGCGTGATAGGCGAAGTCGGCTCCGGGGTGTCCGATCGTCGACAATTCCCAGTCCAGGACCGCCGTCACCCGCGGTTCACTCGGGTGGAAGATCATGTTGTCGATCCGGTAATCGCCGTGGACTAGTGACGCTTCGCCGTCGTCCTGCGGCATATGCGATTCCAGCCATTCGATGGTGCGATCCATGTTCGCATCCGTTCCGGCTTCCTCGGCGTCGCGGTATTGCCTCGTCCAGGTTGCAATCTGCCGCGCGTAGAAGTTTCCCGCGCGACCATAGTCGGCCAGGCCGATCGACTCCGGGTTCACCCTGTGTAACTGCGCGAGGGTTGAGTTCATCGAGTCGTAGAGCGCCGCCCGCTCGGGTGCTTCACACGCAGGCAGGGTCGCATCCCAGAAGATCCGCCCTTCCACGTGATCCATGACATAGAACCAGCTGCCCAGCAAGGACTCGTCCATGCAGATCGCATGTACATGCGGGACGGGATACTGCACGCGCTCCAGCGCCGACATGATGCGTGCCTCGCGGTCCACCGCGTGTGCTCCCCGCTGGAGTAAGCCGGACGGCTTCTTTCGCAGCACATAGGATCCGCCGGCGGTCCACACCTTGTAGGTGGGGTTGGATTGGCCGCCGCGGAACTGTTCGACGCACATCGGGCTACGAAATCCCGGAACCTGGGACTTCATCCATGCCTCGAGCGCCACTTCATCCAGTGCAAAGCCATCGCGCACCGGGCCCGTGCCGCCGAATTCAGGCGCGGGATCGCTCATGAGGTGGCAGAGGCGCTGCTGTCGCGCTTGATCTTCTTGGCCAGGCTCCACTTGTGGACCTCGGTCGGTCCGTCGTAGATGCGGAACGCGCGTACTTCACGGAAGATCTGTTCCACCACCGTGTCGCCGCTTACCCCGGTTCCGCCCATGACCTGGACGCACTTGTCAGCCACGCGCATCAACGCTTCGCTGACTGCGATCTTCGTCATCGAACTCTCGACCGTTCCCCGCGACCCGCTATCCAGTACGCCAGCGCACCAGTCGATCATGAGTTGTGCCTGGCGCAGGTCGATCAGGTTCTCCGCCAGCATGAACCCGACGCCTTCATGGTCGATCAGCGGCTTGCCAAATGCCTGGCGTCTGCAGGCATATGCGCTCGCGATCTCCTGGGCACGCAAGCACGCTCCAAGCCAGCGCATGCAGTGGGACAGCCGAGCAGGGGAGAGTCTAATCTGCGCGTACTCGAAACCCTCGCCAGCCTTGCCGAGCATCTGCTCTTGCGGAAGGCGCAGGTCATCGATGGTTACTACGGCATGGCCGCCGGGCATCGCGCTGTCGATCGTATCGAGCAGCCGTTCGATCCTGACTGCCGGATGCGGCAGTTCCGTCAGGAACAAGCACGCTCCTTGCTCCGCGCGAGCCATCACGATGCCCACCCGCGCACCATCGGCGCCCGTGATGAACGCTTTCCTGCCGCGAATGACCCACTCAGTGCCGTCCCGCTTGCACACGGTTTTCATCATCGAGGGATCTGATCCGGCTCCTCCCTCGTCAGCCGGTTCAGTCATGAAGAACGCGGATCGTGCGCGCCCCTCGATGAGCGGCGCGAGGAACCGGGCCTTCTGGGTCTCGCTGGCCACGTGCCCGATCAGATACATGTTGCCCTCATCAGGCGCCATGGTGTTGCATGCCACGGGCCCCAGTGGCGAGAGGCCGCTGGTGATCAGAACCTGGGCGGTCTCACGCTGCGTGAGATGCCTGCCGCCCGGGAGGATGTGCGGCGTCAATACGCCAGCCCGGCGTGCCTTTTCACGCAGTTCTTGCACCACATCGTCTCCGGGGCCGTGACCACTCGCGACGATCCGCGGATCCTTCTCATACGGAATCACTACCTCGCGGACGAATCGTTCCACTCTGGTCGCGATTTCAGCTGCTTTCTCGCTCATCTGGTGCCCTTAGTCGGTTGTGGATGCGGTTGCGACACGCGTGGCGCTCCAGAAGTTGCGATCTGACGTCGGCGTCGTCTCCGCATTGCACCTGAATCCGAGGCTGATACTCGGGACGTGTGCATCCAAGGAGGATCGGGTGTGCCCCGGAGCGTGTGCGTGTGGGTTCGATACGCCAGCACACGGGAGTTCTGCGGGGTTAGGCGGGGGGCTCGGTGCTGCATGCCTAGTCAATGACGGGGTACCGGATGTCAGCTGCCTGACTTGTGCGTATGGTTGTTCTTTTATACCGTTTTGCTTTGACACCCTATACTAGTTACTCTACGATACTATTGTAGAGTTAATAAAAGAAGCGCGGGAGTCGCGCTCCACCCGATCAGGTTGCGCTTTGGAGCTTGTACCGAAGAGGCGGCAATCGGAAGGGGGCCTATCGGTGGGGGAGTAAGCCAGAGATTCGATGATGCAGGCCCCAGTCAAGCCGGGCCTGACGTGCTGCATCGGCTCTAGACGACGATCACGGGGTGCCAGATGAAAAGCCGGCTAACGGTCCTTTCCGCAGGGTTAATGATTAGTGCACTCGGAACTTTGCCGCCCGCAGTATTGGCGGAGATAGGTTCTGATGCGACGGGGCCGGGAGCCAGCGGCACCAACGTCCAGACCGCGCAGTCGGGCAAGCCCGTCAGTAAGCAGGCGAGTGGCCCCGAGGCTGCTCTTCAAGAAGTGGTCGTCACCGCGCAGAAACGAGAGGAACTGCTGAGCAAGGTGCCGATTGCAATAACGGCATTGAATATGGAGCAGTTGCAGGAACAGGGGGTTGTTGGGGTCAAGGATCTGACCGGCACGGCACCCAATCTCCAGATCCATACCCTCGGCTCGGACAACTTCACCGGAATCACCATCCGCGGAATCTCCAACTCCGATTTCACTGGTTCGGCCAATCCTGCCGTCTCGACCTACATCGACGGCACTTATATCGGTCTGTCGCAGGGTTTCGCGAACGACTTGTATGACATCGACCGGATCGAGGTCCTGAGGGGTCCGCAGGGCACGCTGTATGGGCGCAATGCCACCGGCGGCAACGTCAACATCATTACCGGCGAACCTGGCAAGGCATTCGCGGCATCGGCCGACGTGTCACTGGGCAACTACAACGATGTCCAGACCCACGGCATGGTGAACGTTCCGGTCAATGATGCGCTCCAGATTCGGTTCGCATTCATGACGCACCAGAACACCGGGTACTTCAATACGGAGGGTACGACGGCCAGGAATTACGGGGCTGCCAACGATATCGGTGGACGCATTACGGCGCTGTGGACTCCCTCGGAGAGCTTCAAGTGGCGACTGTCTGTCGAAGACTCACGCATCAACGGCACTCCGTGGGCGAACATGGAGACCAATGTCAACGGCGATCCGTCGAACGGCCTGTCGCCCTACCGCCAGCCGACTGCGCCGGATCCGGAACCGCAGAACGAACTGCGCAACTTCGCGGCTAGGTCCCGCATGGAGTGGCAGCTCACTAATTCCTGGGACGTGATCTACGTTGCCGGATACCAGTCTATGAATGAGACCCTGGCGTGGGCCTCGACCGGTGAGATCGGGGCGCCCGCCAATCCGGCGTGGCAGAACTACTCTGTGGTTCCCGCGACATTCCAGACGCACGAACTCGATTTCAACTTCCAGAACAGCCGCCTGAAGAACGTCTTTGGAGCCTCATACTTCGGCCAGAAGGGCGGCCCCGACTTTACCGCTGTGTCCGGAATCTCCAACGCGGTCGGCTATTCGTACGTCTCCGTGAATCCGGATGCGCCGCAGTCCCACAAAGATGCGTGGGGCGTCTTCGACCAGGCTACCGTTTCGCTGACCGATTCGCTCCGGCTGACCGGCGGCATTCGCTACAGCAGCGAAGAGCAGTACATTGCCCCGATCCTGTATCAGTTCTGCGGCATCATCCCCGGCGTCACCACCCTGGGGATGTTAACGGTGGATACTTCGCTGTACTGCGCCCCCGACCAAGTGCCCTCGGCCAGCGGCAGTTGGTCCAGCACGACATGGAAGGCGGCGCTCGACGCCGACCTCTCCGAGAACACGCTCGCCTACGTGTCCGTTTCAACGGGCTTCAAGTCCGGCGGCGTGCAGCCCGGCCTGCCACCGCCGCTGCCGGCAACCTACAGTCCAGAACACGTCACCAACTACGAGGTGGGCACGAAGAGCCGCCTGCTCGACAACACGTTGAGCGTGCGTGCGGCGTTGTTCTACGAGGACTACTCCGATCTCCAGGTCTTCCAATTGGTCGCGGTGCCGCAGATCGGCCCGCAGCTCGTGACCACTAACGCTGCTAAGGCGCGTATCTACGGGGCGGAATTCGAGGCTGACTGGCGCCTGTCCGTGCGCGACATGCTGCAGGGCTTCGTGGACTACCTGCACGCCACCTATACGCAGTACGACAACGCATACGATGCCCGGACCAATCAGATCATCCCGAGCCTGACCGGGAGCTACCTGCCGAACGCGCCCAAGGGTTCCTTGCGTCTGCAGTATTCACACAGGTTCGACCTGTCCGGCGGCTGGACGCTGACCCCGCTCGTGGGCGTCTTCTGGCAGTCAACCACGTACCTGCAGGCGAACAACATTGATTATTATCGGCAGCGCGCCTATACGAAGAGCAACGCAAACCTGACTTTCGCGGATCCCGCGGACCACTGGAAGCTGATTGCGTATGTGGAGAACATCGAGAACAAGCCCATACGCACGACCGCGTGGTCCGACGGTTCGGGTCTCGTGTACAGCGACTTCGATGCTCCGCGCACGTTCGGGCTGCGGCTGGCGTACCACTACTGAGCCGCAGTTTTCGTCCATGCCTAGCACCGAAGAGCTGTGCTTTGCCGGATTTCAAGCCGGGCGTGGGCCTTGAACCTCGACTTCTCGGACGAGCAGAAGCTGCTACAGAAGGTTGCCAGGGATTTCCTCTGGACCCATGCGCCATTAGGCGCGGTACGCCGGATGCTCGACCCACAGCATCACCGCGACAGAAGCCTCTGGAAGGCCATCGGTGATCTGGGTTGGCTCGGAGCCGGCCTGCCGGAGGAGTTCGGCGGAGGTGGGCTTGGCTGCCTGGAACTCGCGGTTATCGCGGAAGAACTGGGGCGTGCGTTAACGCCGGTTCCATTCTCTTCCTCTGTATACCTGGCGAGCGAGGCCATCCTGCGCGCCGGCGATCCTGACCAGAAGCAGCGCTATCTGGCGGGGCTCGCCTCGGGAGCAAGCATCGCCACCTTCGCTCTCGCCGAACCGGCGACGGCGCATGCCCTGACCGGCCTGCAGACGCAATTCGATGGCGCGCGGCTGCACGGCCGCAAGGCGCCAGTGCCCGACGGTGCCATCGCAGATATCGCGGTGGTTGTTGCGCGTGGGTCTGGGGGGCTGCCGTGCCTCGCGGTGGTTGATCTCTCTCAGCCGCAGGTCAAGCGGCGGACACTTCGCGGCATCGATGATTCCCGCCCGCAAGCCGTGGTGGAATTCGAGGGCGCCCCGGCCGAACTGCTTGCGGGGACGGCCGATATCGGGGAATTGGTGGCACAGCTGGTGGACCGGGCGGCAGTGCTTATCGCGTTCGAACAGCTAGGTGGCGCGCAGGCCTGCCTGGACATGGCTCGGGAATATGCGCTGAGCAGGACTGCTTTCGGTCGGCCGATCGGATCATTTCAGGCTCTCAAGCATCGTATGGCCGACATGTTCACGGCCATCGAGACGGCCCGTTCGAATTGCTACTACGGGGCGTGGGCCTTGTCGTCGGGGAGCGAAGAACTCCCCGTGGCCGCGTGCATCTCGCGAATCAGCGCCACCGAAGCCTTCGGCCTCTGCGCCGAGGAGAACCTACATCTGCACGGCGGCATTGGCTGCACATGGGAGTTCGACTGCCATTTGTATGTCCGTCGCGCCAAGTTGCTGGCGCAGTCGGTTGGCCCGGCGAGCATGTGGAAAGAGCGATTGATTGAACGCCTCGGGACAGCGGCGTTTGGCCAACCGGCGAACCAGCCGCAGCAGGTAGCCTAGGCCTTGCATTGGCATCTCCGGTTAAGTAACCTCTTTCGATATAAATAAGTAATCTTTTTGATATTCGTTTCGACACTGATATCAAGAATGTACCTTCGAGCTCAACGTCTTCGGGCGAAGTGGCTCCCATCGAGCGCACATGGCTGGGCGATATTTCGCACCTCCATCCCTGAGCAATCGACATCCTGAGGTAAAACGTGCAAGCGCAAGCCATCGAAACTAGACAGGGAAGTTCCGCGTTACCGCGAATTCCCACGCCGCCTTTTGCCGGGGGCTTGACCCCGCATTCTCGCGTGCGCGGTGCAGGCCTGGCTGCCCTGGTCGCGGTCCTGCTTGCGCTCTGCTGCGGGGCAATGCCATCGGGGCTGCGGGCCGGAACGCTACCGGAACCGCTGAACCAGAATACGAAGATCGGGCCGGTGTCACCCCACTGGATCCTCTTTTTCATCTTCGAGCCGACCGCCGAGACTAGTAAGTACGTGCTGTTCGATGCCGACAATGCGGAATACAAGGCGTGGCTCACGGCCGGCTACATCCCTTCGATGTCGGCATCGCCCGACGGGCGACAGATTTACATCGCGGATACCTTCCTCGAGGGGCCGGAGCGTCTCCGCAAGGATTACGTGAGCTTCTACGACACGCGCGACTATAGTTTCATCGCAAAAATCGATATGCCGCGCACGCGCGCGATGATGGGGTCTGACAACCGGTCCACAGTCATCGGCGACGGACGTTTCCTCCTTATCTATACGTTCACGCCGGCTAGCGGCATTACCGTAATCGACATCGCGAAGCGTGCTGTCGTGGGCTCGGTCGATACGACCGGCTGCTCGCTCCTGTACTCCACCGGACATAGCCACGCCACGATGATCTGCGGCGATGGCGGGCTCCTGACCGTCGTATTCGATTCCAACGGTCGGGTCGTGAAAAGGATCCGGACGAAGCCTTTCTTCGACCCCAACACCGACCCCCTGCACGAGAATGCAACCGTGATTGGGGGCATGCACTACTTCGTTAGCTATTTGGGAGACGTCTACCCGGTCGATCTGTCCGGAGAGGAGCCCGTCGTGCACGGCCACTGGGCCCTCGCGCCGCGCGCAGCCACCGAGCCTTCGGCCTCATCGGACAAGAAGGACGGGAGCAAGGGCGAAGGATTGTGGCGACCGGGCGGCGAACAGTTCCTTGCTTCGCACGCAGGTCGTGGCGAACTCTATGTGTTGATGCATCCGGTTGCGATGAGCGGCCCGAACGACCAGAAATTTCCGGGCACGGAAGTGTGGGTCTACGACATCGCTAGTAAGGCCCGCACCCGCAGGATCAAGGTCGACGGTTTGATGAACACCATCATCGTGACGGCGGATGATCAGCCCCTGATTGTGATGGGTGGATCTGACCTGCTGCACGGCGGCCATGAAGCCGATCTTCCTGCATCCAGGCAGGCCATCCCGATCGTCTCGGACATCCAGATCTACAGTGCCGCGACCGGGACTTTCCTCCGTGAATTCAAGGAGATTGGCATAACCTACGGGATGCGGCCTGCGCCGGGAAATGAGGTAAAGCGATGAAGCTGAGTCCGATGAAGCCGTCACACCTGCTCGGTGACTGGACAGACCGCATGGCGCGCGAGCTTGCGCGGCGTAACTCGCGGCGCTCGTTTCTTGCGCGCTTGGGAGGGGTTCTTGCGGGTGGCGTAATGGCGCAGGTCCTGCTGCCGGTCTCCCGCGTCTATGGACAGTCGCAGGAACTGAGCTTGAAGGAGACCGGAGACGCGCGTAGCTGCGATTACTGGCGTTACTGCGCGCAGGGCGGCCCGTTGTGCAGCTGCTGCGGCGGCTCGTACAACCAGTGCCCGCCAGGGACCGAAATGTCCAAGGCCTCGTGGATCGGAACCTGCCTGAATCCTGCGGACAACAAGCATTACCTCATTTCCTACAATGATTGTTGTGGCAAGAGCGTCTGCCTGCATTGCACGTGCTACCGATTCGAGGGAGCCAAGCCGGTCTATATTCCCGGTAAGGCGAACGACGTCCACTGGTGCCAGTTCAACGACAGCGCCTCCGTGGCCTGCACCGTGGCGATCGTGATGGGGGTCGCGGACTAGTGCTCAGCAGGGTCACCGCACTCGGCCTGACACTGGCGGGATTCGTTCCGCCGGTGCTTGGTGCCAGCTACAGCGCGGCGACGAATTACGTTCTGCACTGCCAGGGATGTCATGGTGCGGATGGGGTGAGCGAGCTACCGGGCGCGATTCCGCCGCTCCAGCAGATGGGCTACTTTCTGCTGGTACCAGGCGGGCGTCAGTATCTGGTCCAGGTGCCCGGTGTGGCGCAGGCGCCGATCGATGACGCTCAGCTCGCGGCACTCCTGAATTTCACGGTCCGGCGCTACAGCTCGGCGACGCTCACGAAGTCGTTCCGTCCGTATACGCCTGAGGAGGTGGCACGCGAGCGCCACGGAGTCAAAGATATCGGAGGCGCGCGACGGCAACTCGTCGCCGCGATCTCCAGTCAACTTGGAGTCCACGCATGGACCCCGCAGGCGCGTAGCCCGGGACCCATCACGGGCGAGGCCAGTGCACTTGTCCATTGATCCCGTCATCGGGAGCGTGTGCCGCCTCCTGTTGTCGCTATTGTTCGCCGCGGCGGCGCGGCACAAGCTGCGCGCGCACCGGGAATTTCTGGCCGTACTCCGCGAATATCAGCTGCTTCCGGCGCGATCGGTCGCGCTGGCGGCGATTCTGGTGATTGGCGCGGAGGTCTTTGCCGCTTGCGGCATCTGGTGGACTAGCCTGCGCGTGCCGGCGGCCGCGGTGGCCGTGGTCCTGCTTGTGGCCTACGGTGCGGCGATCGGGATCAATCTTTGGCGTGGCCGACGCGAAATTGACTGTGGCTGCTCGTTCGGACCATCCCAACAGCCGCTGTCGGCCGCCCTGCTGGCTCGCAACGCAGTGCTGTTGCTTCCATGCGCGGCGGCTGGCTTGCCGCTCAGCGGACCGATCAACTGGGTGGTATGCGGCACGAGCCTGCTTGCCGCCTGCGTATTCGCACTCTGTTACCAGGTTTGGGGAGTCCTGCTTGCAAACCGACCTCGCGCATTGCGACTGATAGGCCAATGACCAACGCATTGATGATGACCTCGATGATTCTGCTTTGGATCGCCGTCATTGCATTGACGCTTGCGGTTCTGGGACTCGGCCAGCAGGTGGGCGTGCTACTCGAGCGCGTCGCTCCCGGTGGCGCATTGATGACGGGAAAGGGCCTGAAGCCCGGGGAGGTTGCCCCGGAGCTGAATCTCGCCACCTTGGGCGGAGCTCCGATCCATATTGGGGGTGCGCGCAGCGATCGGCGCAGCACATTGGTCTTCTTCCTGTCGCCGACGTGCCCGATGTGCGACGCGGTCATTCCGGCAGTACGCGCACTGGCGCGCAACGAAAAGGACTGGCTCGACGTCGTGCTTGCAAGCGACGGTGATGACGCCGACCACGTTGGATACATGCGGCGCAAGGACCTGCAAGAAATGCCGTATGTCGTATCTCGGGAGTTGGGATTGCGTTTTCGCGTGGGGCAATTGCCACACGCTGCACTGATCGGAGAGAACGGCGTCGTCGTTTCCGCCGGACTCACCAACACACGCGAGCACCTGGACAGCCTGTTGGAAGCCAAGCGCCGTGGAGTGGGTTCACTGCAGGAATACCTCGAGAAGAAGCGGCAGCTCAACGGGTGATGAGCCAGGCAGCAGTGGCGCCAGTTCGGAGTTGAGCCGGCGCGCGCGGGTGCAAGTGCCGCCGGCGGGCGAGTTGGACAAAGCCCAGGGTGCGGCAGGCCCGGTTGGCGTGCAGTCTAGGTACCGGCCGGGTCGTGAACACCGTGGCCTGTCGTGCGTCGGGAATCCCATGAACGACCGCCGTAAAAACCAATCAGATCATGCGTAGTGCGCTTGACTTCCTTCTGCGAGACTGGCTCGCCGTCGAGCAATTGACGTTTCGGCCGCGATTCGCTGATCACTCGCACGACACGTTCGCGGCGATTCTCGATACCTGCGAGCGCATCGCTGAGGATGTCTTTGCGCCGGCCAACCGGACGGTGGATATCGATGAACCGCGGCTCGTGGACGGCAAGGTCGTGCTGCCGGACGCGGCCTATGTAACTGCGCGGGCCTACGTGGAATCAGGGATGCTGGCGGCGTCGCATGAGGCCAGCGTCGGGGGCATGCGATTGCCGTACGTCATCGAGATGGCCGCGAACGCGATGTTCGCGAAGGCGGGCGTTGGGGTCGGCGGCGGCAGCCTGCTGACGGTAGGGAACGCGAATCTGCTGATGGCGCATGGTACCGCCGAGCAGCGGCGCGTATTCGCCCACAACGAATTGTCCGGCCGGTGGTTCGGGACGATGTGCCTATCCGAGCCGCAGGCCGGCTCTGGACTTGGCGACATCACGACCCGGGCACTCGCCGAGCCGGGCGGCGCCGACGATCCTTTCGGACGGCGCTACCGCCTCCACGGCAACAAGATGTGGATCAGTAACGGCGACCACGAATTGACCGAGAACATCATCCACCTAGTGCTGGCGAAGGTACAGGACCAAGCGGGCCGGCTCCCCGCCGGTGTGAAGGGGATTTCGCTATTCATCGTCCCAAAATGGCTGGTCGACGAGCAGGGCAAGCTCACGGGGGAGCGCAACGATGTCGTCGTCGCGGGCCTCAACCACAAGCTCGGTTACCGCGGCCTGCCGAATACGCTGCTGAACTTCGGTGAGGGCCGCCACGTCGTCCGCGGGCAGCCAGGGGCGGTCGGCTACCTCGTCGGGCGCGTGGGCGAGGGCCTCAAGTACATGTTCCACTTCATGAACGAGGCCCGCATCGTGATAGGGCTCGGCGCTGCCGCCCTCGGGTACGCGGGCTATGAGGCCAGCCTTCGCTATGCGCGCGAGCGCCGGCAGGGCCGGGCGCTGACGCCGGATGGTAAGGCCGCCGGCAGCGGCGCCGTATGCATCATCGAGCACCCGGACGTACGGCGCATGCTGTTGGCACAGAAGGCGTACTCCGAGGGAGCGCTCGCGCTGTCACTGTATTGCGCGCGTCTCGTGGATGAGATCAACACGGCGTCGCCTGAGGTCGGCGCGGAGGCGCGGTGCCTGCTCGAGCTCCTGACGCCGATCGCAAAGAGCTGGCCGAGCGAGTGGTGCCTCGAGGCGAACAGCCTCGCCATTCAGGTGCATGGAGGCTGCGGCTATACGCGTGATTTCCCGGTCGAGCAGTACTGGCGGGACAACCGGCTGAACATGATCCATGAGGGAACGCACGGCATCCAGGCCCTCGACCTGTTGGGGCGGAAGGTCAGGCAGGACGGCGGCGCTGCAATGCGCCTCTTTGCTTCCCGCGTCGACGCGACGGTCGAGGCTGCGGCGGCTGACCCCGCGCTGCAGAAGTACGGCACGACGCTCCGCGGCGCGCTCAGGTCGCTCGGGCGCGCGATTGACGGGGCGTGGGCGAACGGTGACCACCTCGAGGCACTTTCGAATGCGACGCCGTTCCTGCAGGCATTCGGACACGTGGTCGTTGCGTGGCTCTGGCTCGATCTGGGGTTGGTCGCCGGGCGTTTCCCGGAGTCGGCGCGGGCGCTGGGCATGCGTCAGGCAATGCGATATTTCTACGAGTTTGAGCTTCCAAAGATCGCTGCGTGGCTCGGCCCCGTCGAGAACTGCAGCCGGACTTGCTGCGCAATGCAGAACGAGTGGTTCGACGCCTGACGCCAGGGGTAGTAGACCTGTTTGACGTCGGTGCGCCGGCCGGGAGGCGCCCGGACAAGCTCTTTGCGGCAGTTGAGAACCTCGCGTGGGAGCAATTAGGAGCGAAGCACCGATACGCCGTTGTGCCTTATGCGGATGAGCCTCACCTCCGCGTCTGTATGGCTGTCCGGACTATGGTCCGAAAGTTGCGGCGCAGGGGGAGGTCGTGAAAGGAGCCAGGTCAAGTTCCCAGGCACCGGAGATCGGCAGTCTCGAGGAGGCCGTGCGCCAGTGTCAGAAGCGCATCGAGGCCCTGTCGCTGCAGGACATGCGACTGACCGCGCTGCTAGCGGGTCTGGAGCGCGCCCTCGTGTCCGCCGAAGAGCTCATGGACGAACAGCAAGCCGAGTACGAGCGGCTGTGCGGTTTGATCCTCGAAGCCGCCGGCAAACAGCGCCCATGATCACCCCGCGCGATCCTCCGCGAGCGGGGCGAGACCTTCAGTCAGGGCCAGGAATCCTCATGACGGGCGATAGCAGCGATCAGGCCATCGCGCTGCTGAACAAGTGGGATTGTGTGCAGTGACTCGTCTCGTAAGAGTCTTGAGATCAGTGCCTTGGTCAAAGTGCGGACTCGACGCATAAGTAAGTCGCGGAATTTGGCGGCGGCCGTGAGCGCACTGCTCAGAGTGCCGCAGTGCATGCATGCGTTAGATAGGGGACTCCTCCGCCGCTGGTTCGGACCTCAAGCCAAACGGGGCGTTTCTTCGATGAGAAATCCGCTGCTTGGTGTTGTCGAGCGTGTCGGGGTTATGTGGTCATGAACACGGCGGCAATCGCGACACAGATTGGCGCCGCCCCCGATCACGTTCACTGTGAAGGCTCCAGCAACCAAACCACTGCGCGGAGCGGAGCTTGGTATGTACTTACAGTTGCGATGCGGCCAGAAATACCGAAATACCGGCTACACAGCCGCCAATCATTCACCTAGACAAGTACGGAGGACACATTGCGATCCGCACGATCTCACGTTAAGTCAGCGTCGCGCGTCTCAGCAACCATATGAAGATCGCTACAATCCTGACTCGCCGTGCGACATAGTCGCTCCGATGGCTGCCTCTGAATTGAGACCTCTAATCCTCTGGTCGCTGATCTCATACAGTGTCGGCACCATATCGATGGTGTGCAGGACCTGCGTGCTCAAGCCGCCTTTATCTTTAGTGCCCTGCGGCCAGGAAATGATCATTGGATTTCGAGTGCCACCGAAGTGCTGGCCATCTGCTTCGTCCACCGGAAGTGCCTTGGGCCGACGCCGAAAGCGTGAGCGCGCCATATCGTCAGGCGGAAGCGGCGCGCGCCTCTCAGGCGCCCGCCATCGCTCTGCGGCTTCGGCTAGGCGGGGTGCAAGGACGCGCCGTGAGCATTGAGAACAGACGCTAAGATTCCTGTACCTCTCGGACACCCAATTCTGTGCAAATTCGGTGCAGTGACTAACTCCAGCCCACTCAGGGCTACGCATCGCTGCACAGTGAATCCCTTGAAAAATCACCTGCGTAGCAAGGTGCTTGACAGAGTTGGGTGGTGTATGCCGGTGTCAGATCTACGACTTTTAATCCGCTGGTCGACGGTTCGACTCCGTCACGCCCCACTATTAACGCGTGACGTTAATAACGTATAGCGTTAATGTATCAGCGTGATCAGGGGCTT
>Ga0335080_10000367_pt1 | contig 41178 bp, 31 predicted proteins | sample Lox_Sample_34_FD_206720 | JGI IMG/M metagenome (GOLD analysis project Ga0335080, IMG submission 206720) | Soil microbial communities from Loxahatchee National Wildlife Refuge, Florida, United States - Lox_Sample_3.4 | ecosystem: Environmental > Terrestrial > Soil > Wetlands | place: USA... | reverse complement strand
CCTGGCCTGGTCGACACCTGGTGCCGGATCCACAGCGATCACGGCAGCAAGCCGCTTGAGGAGTTGCTGCGCCCGGCGATCCGTTATGCCGAGCAAGGCTACGTCGTCGCCGACCGCGTCGCCTTCGACTGGCAAGCCTGCGCCGGCCGCCTGGCGCAGATTCCGAATGTCGACCCGACCCTGCTGCCGAACGGTCGCGCGCCGAGCGCCGGCGAGACCCACCGCGACCCGCGCCTCGCCGACACCCTGCGCCGGATCGCGAAGCAAGGGCGCGACGGCTTCTATCAGGGCCCGGTCGCGGAGGACATCGTCGGCCACCTGAAGGCGCTGGGCGGGCTACATGAGATGGAGGATTTCGCCACTGCGGCCGGCGAATACGTCGAGCCGGTCTCGACCGGATATCGCGGTGTCGACGTCTTCCAGATGCCGCCCAACAACCAGGGCGTCACCGCGCTGCTGATGCTGAATATCCTCGGCGGCTTCGATTTGAGCGGGCTCGATCCGCTCGGCGCCGAGCGGCTGCATCTCGAGATCGAGGCGGGGCGTCTCGCCTATCGCGATCGGAATGCGCTGATCGCCGATCCCAAGCATGCGAAGGAAGTCACCCGCGAGCTCCTCGACCCGGCCTATGCCGCCAAGCTGCGCGGGCGCATCGATCGCGACCGCGCCGCGACCGACTTGCCGCCGCCTCTGCTGCAGCAGAGCGACACGGTCTATCTCTGCGTGGTCGATCGCGACCGCAATGCGGTCAGCTTGATCAACTCCACCTACTATTCCTTCGGCAGCGGCGTGGTGGCGCCGAAGAGCGGCGTCATCCTGCAGAACCGCGGGTCGAGCTTCCGGCTCGATCCGAAGCACCCGAACTGCATCGCGCCCGGCAAGCGGCCGATGCACACGATCATGCCGGGCATGGCGATGGAGGCCGGCCGCGCCCTGATGCCGTTCGGCGTCATGGGCGGCGACTACCAGCCCTTCGGCCATGTCCATCTCCTCACCAACATCCTCGATTTCGGCATGGACCCGCAGGCCGCCCTCGACTGCCCGCGAGTCTTCCACGACGCCGGCTTCGCGGAGGTGGAGCGTGGCATCCCAGCCGGCACCGTCCTCGGCCTGCAGGCGCGGGGCCATGCGACGCTGGTGCCTTCCGAGCCCTTGGGCGGCGGCCAAGCGATCCGGATCGACTGGCAGAGCGGCACGCTCACGGCCGGGTCCGATCCGCGGAAGGACGGCTGCGCCCTGGGGTATTGATCGCGGGTTATTGATTCGCAACGCGATTCAACCCGCGATTTGCCGATCCCGGCGGCGTCGTGGTATGCCAAAACCATGGAACGCAGTGACGGAACGCCTATTCCAGTGGAACGGCCAGAGAACCGGCCGGCCGGCCGACGTTCGGTCGCGCGCAACGGTGCGAACGGAACCGCCGGTACCGGGGGCCGGGCGGCCGACCTCTGGCTCGGCCAGCAGATTCGCGCGCTGCGGAAGGCGCAGAAGCTGTCGCTGACCCAGCTCGCCGAGCGCTCCGGTCTCTCGATCGGCAACCTGAGCCAGATCGAGCGCGGCGTGCGCTCGCCGTCGCTGCGCTCGCTGCAGCGCCTCAGCGATTGCTTGAACGTGCCGGTCGCCGATCTCTTCCAGTCGCGCGACCTGCCACCCGCCACCGAGTTCGGCACCATCCTCCGGCGGAAGGCGCGGCCGATCCTCAATCTCTCCAAGAGCGGCTGCCACAAAGAGCTGCTGACGCCGATGATCCCCGGCACGCTGCAGCTACTGATGGTGACGCTCGATCCCGGCGGCTCCTCCGGCCCGGATCACTACAACCACAAGGGCGAGGAGGCCGGCGTCGTCATCGCCGGCGCCATGAAGCTCTGGATCGAGGACGAGGTTTACATCCTGAAGGAAGGCGACTCCTTCCGCTTCAAGAGCACGCGGCCGCACCGCTTCGAAAGCGCCAGCAAGCAGCAGACCCGCGTCCTCTGGGCCATGACCCCGCCGATCTACTGACGCCGTCTTATCCGATCCGCCGCATTTGCCGACCTCGCCCCGGCATGCTATCTGCCTCGGGCCCGCGCGCTCAGAATGCGGGAACGAGGGGGCTGTCGAGACATGGGTTCCGGAAAGACCATCGTGCTGTTTCCCGAGGCTGCGTTCGGGCCGGCGCTGAACTGCGTCGGGATCGCGCAGAAGCTGAAGGCGGCGGGGCATAACCCGGTCTTCGTCTGCGACAAGGGCTTCAAGGGCGTCTTCGCCAAATACGGCTTCGAGGAGAAGCTGGTCGACATGTCGGGCGGCATGTCCGACGAGGAGATCGCCAAGTTCTGGGCCAACTTCATCGCCGAGAAGCAGCCGCATTTCCGTCTCTCGCCGATCGAGCAGCTGCCGACCTATGTGATCCCGGTCTGGGACGCGATCGTCGATTCCGCAATCATTGCCGAGGACGGATTGAACGCGCATCTGCAGCGCATCAAGCCGGACCTGGTGGCGGTCGACAACGTGATCTTGTTCCCGGCGATCAAGCGCGCGGGCTGCCCTTGGGTGCGCATCATCTCCTGCTCGGAGAACGAGATCCCCGATCCGGACATTCCACCGCATCTCTCCGGTTGCCATGAGACCGACAAGGCGGGGTTCAAGACCTTCGACGACCGGTTCCTGGAGCTGGTGAAGCCGACCCATGCGCGGTTCAACGCGTTCCTGCAGAAGATCGGCCACGCGCCCTATCCGCTGGGCCAGTTCTTCGAAGCCTCGCCGCACATGAACCTGCTGCTCTATCCGAAGCCGCTCGCCTTCAAGCGCCGGACGCCGCTCGATCCGCAGCGCTTCCAGTATCTCGAGGGCTGCGTCCGCGACGAAGGCAAGTATGAGGTCCCACGCTTCAAGGCGAACGACGATAAGCCGTTGATCTACGTCTCCTACGGCTCGCTGGGCGCCGCCGATGTCGATCTCTACAAGCGGCTGATCGCCGCCTTCGCGAAGCTGCCCTACCGCTTCCTGATGAATGTCGGCGACTATATCGGCGAATATGCCGACGTGCCGGGCAACGTGCATCTGGAGAGCTGGTATCCGCAGCCGGCGGTGATCCCGCACGTGGATCTCTTCATCCACCACGGCGGCAACAACAGCTTCAATGAGGCGCTCTTCTTCGGCAAGCCGGCCATCATCATGCCGTTCTGCTGGGACGGCCTCGACAATGCCGCCCGTATCCACGACACCGGCTATGGCGAGCAGCTGCCGCGCTACACCTGGACCGAAGCGGAACTCGCCGGCACCATCGACCGCCTGCTGAAGGACAAGGCGATGGCATTGCGCCTCGCCACGGTCGCCAAGCACATGCAGGCGGCCAAGGGCACCGATAAGGCGGCGGACATCCTCGCCGAGATCGCCACGACCGGGACCTTCAAGGCATGACCAACCTCTCCTCATCGGCGCCGCATATCGCCGATGCGCTGACCTTCGGCGACCTCGCCGATTGGGGCGTGCAGCCGGAATGCCTGGATGGGCCGTCGCGCTCGTCGGGACGGCTGCTCTACAAGCGCCCGGACCCGTCGGTCGGCGGCAATTCACCGGAGGCCGGGCTCTGGGTCTGCACGCCGGGCAAGTGGCCACTCACCATCCCGCGGGACGAGTTCTGCCACTTCATCGCCGGCCGCGCGACCTATGTGCGCGATGACGGCGAAACCCTCGAGGTACGCGCCGGCACTTGCGTCCATTTTTCCGCGGGCTGGTCCGGCATCTGCACGGTGCACGAGACCATCCGCAATACTTATATGCTGCGATAGGAGTGACCAATTTTGACGACGCCCGTTCTTACCCCGGTCCTGAGGGACCCGAAGACCGCAGCGCCCTTGAAGGATTGGGGGCCGGTGCCGACCATGATCGAGGGCCAGTCCATGACCTCGGGCCTGCTGCTCTCCAAGGGACCGAACGGCGAGAACGAGACCGGCATCTGGGCCTGCACGCCGGGCTACTGGAACTGCGAGGTCACCCGCGACGAGTTCTGCCACTTCCTGCTCGGACGTTGCACCTATACCCATGAGAGCGGCGAAGTCATCGAGATTAAGCCCGACACCATCGCCTTCTTCCCCCAGGGCTGGAAGGGCACCTGCCGGGTCCATGAGACCGTGCGCAAGGTCTACATGATCCGTTAGGCTATCGTTCGTGAAACACCTCTATCACCCGACCGCGCTCGATCCCGCGGCGCCGGTGCCGAGCTGGTGGCGGGACTCCGTCGCCACGTCGCCGGCGGAATACGCACCCTTGGAAGGCGAGGCTGAGACCGAGGTCGCAATCATCGGCAGCGGCTTCACCGGGCTCTCCGCCGCCTATCACCTTGCCAAGGATTACGGCGTGAAGTCGGTGGTGCTGGAGCGCGCTTATCCGGGCTGGGGCGCCTCCGGGCGCAACGGCGGCTTCTGCTGCATGGGCGGCTCCAAGCTCGGCTGGCAGAAGATGATCGCGCACTACGGACTCGACCAGGCGCGCGCCTTTCATAAGGTGCAGAGCGAATCCGTCAGCATGGTCGGCGATCTCCTCGAAGCCGAGGGGATCGATGCCGATCGCGCCGGTGACGGCGAGGTGGCACTCGCGCACCGGCCGTCGATGCTGCCCGCCATGGCCGCCGAGGCGAAGTTCATGGCCGAGACCTTCGGCGCGCGCTCCGAGGTGATCGACCGCGACGGACTCGCAGCCCGCGGGCTTTCTGGGCCGCATTTCCATGGCGGTCTTGCGAGCCCGATCGGCTTCGGCCTCAACCCCTTCAAATACGTGACCGGCCTCGCCAGAGCCGCAGCGGCGCGGGGCGTGCGGATCGCCGGCGCAAGCCCGGTCATCGCCTGGCGGCGCGAGGCCGAGGGGCATCGCCTCGTGACACCCAAAGGCAGCCTGCGCGCCGCCAAGGTGCTGATCGCGACCAACGGCTACACGCCGGAAGATCTGCACGGCGCGTTCGGCGGCCGGCTGCTGCCGGCCTTGTCGTCGATCGTGGTGACGCGGCCCTTGACCGAGGCCGAGCGGCGGGCGGCGGGCTGGACCGCGACCACGCCTACCTACGATCTGCTGCATCTGCTGCACTATTTCCGTCTCCTGCCGGACGGTCGGTTCCTGTTCGGCGGGCGCGGCGGCGTTTCCGCCGAGCCCGGCGCGCTCGCCCGGCAATCCGAGCGGATCGAGGCCGCGTTCCGCCGCTACTACCCGGCCTGGCGCGAGGTCGAGATCACCCATCGCTGGTCGGGCTTCGTCTGCCTCGCCGCCGACCTGCTGCCGCATATCGGCGCCTGGGCCGACGAGCCTGGTGCCTATTTCGCGCTCGCCTATCACGGCAATGGCGTCGCGCTCGGCTCCTGGGCCGGACGCGCCGTCGCCCGGCAGATCGGTGAGGGTCGGGAGGACGCGCCGGAGATGCTGCGCCGCCCGCCGCCGCGCTTCCTGCTGCCGGCTTTGCGGCCGGTCTATCTCCGCGCCGCCTATGTAAAGTTCGGCCTTGAGGATGTGCTCGGCCGCTATTGATCCGCCGCCAGCCGGAATTGCACCGGATTGAACGAAGTGGGATGTTGCCGCGACATAACGGGACCTCTCCATTCTCAGGTGCGATCATGTTCCGCTCGACCCGCCTCGGCGCCAGCTTGCTGAGTTCCGCCTTTCTGCTGGCGCCCTTCGCCTCGGTCCTCGCCGACGATGTCGTGAAGGAGACCACGAGCTCGGAAGTCTCGATCAAGCCGGTGGACGGCGCATACGAAACCACCACCATCAATCGACGCTATGAGACCGATGTGTTCGGCGAGGCCGACGCCGGGCCGAAGGCGGTCGCCTATGACCTCCTGCTGATCGAAGAGACCCATGTGAACAAGGAAGGCCCCGACATCGATGGCGAGCGGGTCTCCGGTCACGTGAAAGTCACGGCCTTCCCCGTGAGCGCCTCCGGCAAGGGCGCCGCCAAGTTCACCATCGACACGGAAGGCGATGAGGCCAAGGTCGATGTGTCGTATCTGACGGTCACGCGCTGGGGCTGCTGCGTGGAGCAGCCGACCTATGCCGTCTTCAGCCTGGAAAGCGGTGCCTATCTGTTCAACGCCACCGGCAAGGGCGAATCCGGCCAGTGGGTCACGCTCGGTGCCCATGGCGGCTTCCATAACGAGCGCATCATCGCCTTTCATGCGGCGCCGACCTCGGCGGACGACACCGTGCTGAAGGGTGCGGATAACGCCGCCATCGTCATCACCTATGCCAGCGACACCCACCCGTTGCAGCGCATCCTGGTCACGGTGCCGAAGGCCGTGATGGGCAGCGACGACATGATCAACTGGTATCCGCAGTCGTCGCTGATCTCCAAGACCGAGCCCAAAGGCACCGACCGGGTGTTCATCGACAAGGACGGCGATCCGAAGTCGCTCTTCACCAACGTGACGTTTCGCCTGGTCCTTGATGAAAAGACCAGGATCGAGATTCCGCTGGTGGACGACCGGCTGAAGCTCGACGGCGCCAAACTGCCGAAAGGCTTTGCCCTCGTGGCGGCACCGCTCTGATTTGGGTTTTCTGGGAAAGAGTGCGCCGGCGGGCAGTTGGGGGCTCGACGCCCGCCGGCGGGGACTTGGCGTCGGGGTCCTTCCAGAGACCCTTCCGCGTGTCCTTTAGGTCAATCGCAAACTTAGGGAACACTCACTTTATCGGACAGCCGCACGCCGTCCGACGCAGGAGATGTCGTCATGGCGAGGCGAATTTCCGAGTGACGGCGGTCACAGACCGATGGAATCAGCCTAGATTCTTGAAAAGGCTTGATAATCCGAGATAACTCGCGGTCAGCATGATGCGCGTTCCGGCGAGCGGCCGCCCGCGCCGCACCGCCGCGATCGCTGCCGCGAAGCGGGCCGCGTCGAAGGCGGGGGACTGCGCCATGAACCGGCCGATCCCGGTGATGAAGGGCGGATCGAAGGCGATCCAGCGCGGCCATTGCATGCTGTTGATGCGCCAGAGCGGCAGGTCGCGCCGGCAGGCGACGGAAGCGCGGTAGCTCGCGGTCTCGACGCCGTAACGGGCGATCCTCCCCAGCACATGCGCCCCGTTCGGCGCGCCCGGCGGCAACAGGGAATCGACGAAGGGGACGCGGGCGATCCGCGGCAGGTTGCGCCGGTAGAGCAGGCGGTAGAACTTCTTGCCGGCGGCCATGGCGCTGCCGATTCGCTCCGCCATCGCCTGGACGTCGCGGTCGAGGAACGGATAGAGGGTTTCCACCTGCGGCCGGCAGACGGCGCCCTGCAGCGCGATGTAGCGGCGCATGCGGTTGCGGATAGCGAAGGCGCGATAGCGGCGGTCGAACTCCGCGCCCGGCGCGCAGCGGGCGAACTCCGCGGCGATATCCTGCAGCACCGCCGCGCGGCAGGTCTCGATCTCCTGCTGCGCCGCTTCGCCCATCACGCGCAGCGTACCGTCGCCGACCCGGATCTGGCTGAAGATGATCTCCGCCGCCTCGGCATCAGAGATGTTGGCGCCGAGCGAAGGGCCGGCCATGCCCAAGGCGTTGCGCAATGCGGCCTTGGCGCCGCCCTTGCGTTTCAGGGCGAGGCCGCCGAACAGCACATCGCCGCCGAGGCCGTCGAGGGCGCAGTCGATACCCGCCGCCGCCATGGGCTCGATCAGCGCCTGGTGGAAGAACTCGGTGATGGCGTGCTTGGCGAAGAAGGGGCCGTGCAGGCGGGAGAAGAAATCGCCCTCCAAGGGCGAGACGTGGAGCGGCATGCCGAGGGCGCGGGCGAGGCGTCCGGTGATCCGCGCCTCGATCGCCCGGGGCGCCGTGAAGGTGAAGGCGGCGAGGTTCGGTTCCGGCCAGCTGCCCGCCACCAGGCGGCTGTCCATGCCGCCGCTGAGCTTGATGGCATAGCGCCGCTCCGGCACATGGAGCCGCCGGCAGGCGGTCTGCATCGCGGCGACCAGCGCCTGCGCAGTAGCCTCAGGCGAGGAGGCTCCGCCCGCTCCAGCCTGCGGCCGAGCACCGCGCCAATCCGTGGCTGTGATCGCGCCGGTCTGCCAGTCGATGGCGAGAAGCGCGCCCGGCGGAATGCATTCGACGTCGCGCCAGATCGTGCGACTGCCGATCTGGTATCCGAACCAGTAGAGCTCGGCGCAGCCGACGGGATCGCGGGTGAGCTCTTCCGTCGCGATCGCCCGGAGCCCCGGCAGGTCATTGGCGAAGGCGATGCCGTCCTTGCCGCGATGGAGATAGAGCGGCAGGCATCCCATGGCGTCGTTGGCGATGACGGTGACGCGCCGGACCGGGTCGTGGCCGACCAGATTGCAGCAGGCGTTCTCGAGCCCGGCCATGAAGCCGGCGGGATCGCCGCGGAAAGCGGTGGCGAGCGATCGGGCCTCGTCACCCTCGCCGAGGCGGAGCCGGCCGTCGCGCACCAGATAGCCGTCCACCGCGAAGCGGAAGCCGTCGTCGAGGGTCACCACCTCGGCCCAGAGCCGGCCGACTGGACGGCGATGGAGTGCGAAGGTCCGGTCGGCGCCGAAACGGATCCGGCCGGCCAGTGCCGTCCCCGCCGCATCGAGTGCCGCCTGCACCTCTCCCGAGACGCCGGCCCGCTCTCCCCCCGCGGTATCCATCAGCGGGTCATTTCTCGCTGCGTTCGGCGGAGTGGCGCACCACGCTGTCGATCCATTGCGTGGGGTCGATGCGGGGTCGCAGCAGGCCGGCCAACATGCCGGCGGCGTGGAAGTTCAGCAATGCCATCGAGTAGATTCCCATGGCGAAGCTGCGCTTACGCTGCCATTGCAGGGCGAAGGGCGCGGTCAGGATCGCCAGGAAGGCGATGCCCCAGGCGGTCGATCCGCCGGTCGCGGCGAAGCCGACCAGCACCGCCAGCAGGACCGCCCACCAGAACGTCACGGCGAAATAGAGATCGGCGGCCTTGATGCTGTGCCCCAGCTGCGGCGTGCCGATCTTGGCGCGCAAGAGCTCGCCCTGCCCGAAGACGTACTTGGAGCGCCAGCGCGCCAGCAGCAGGCGGTAGGGCGGGGTGGAGTGTCCATAGTGATAAACCGACGGAAGGTCGAGCCGCTGGAAATGCCCGCCGAGCGCGGTCATCCGCATCCCGAGCTCGAGCTCCTCGCAGGCATGGAGGTTGCGGTCCATGAGATAGCCCGACTGCCGCAGCGGCTCCATCCTGAACAGGCCGCCGCCGTTGAGGTGCTGCTTGATACCCGGCCGCGAATTGCCCGGGATGTTCTGGTTGCGGCGCTGGAACTCCAGCGTCAGCACGCGGTCCACCACCAGGCCGCCCACGCCCACGAGCTTGGGGTCGCTGTCGAGTGCCCGGTGAGCGGCGGCGAGGAAATCAGGTGCCAGCTCCATGTCGCCGTCGAGCAGCAGCAGCCGGTCGCCGCGGGCATACTGGAAGCCGAGCTGGGCGCCACTGCCGCAGCCGCGATCCTCGACCCGCGCGAGCTGCACCACCTCGACCGGAAAGCGGGAGGCGATGGCGACGGTGTCGTCATCCGAAAGGCTGTCGGCGACGATGATCTCGGTGGTGGCGGCGTCGGTCGCCGCCAGGACCGAGCGAATGCAAGCCTCGATCTTCTCGGCCTCGTTCAGGGTCTTGATGACGACCGAAAGCGCCGGCGGCCGGGCACCAGGATGCACGGGCCGGAGCGGGCCGGGGTGTCCCGGCGCCGCGGCGATGGCCGGGGCTGCTGTTGCGCTGTCTGGAACCATGTCTCGGCCGATCCCGCCGTAGGCGCTCCCGCGACGGGCGAGTGTCGCGTCTTAGAGGTGACGATAGATCCAGGACGGAATGTAATGCCGGCGCTTGTTGAGGACCACGCCCTGCAACTTCCCGCCGGCGGCCTCGATCTCTTCCATCGCGCGCCGGACCACGGGGACGCGGGTGCGGCCCGCCTCAACCACCAGCAAACAGGAATCCGCGAGGCCGGAGGCGCTGACATAGCCCGCGGCACTGAGCGCCGGCGGGCAGTCGATGATGACGACGTTGAAGACGTTGCGCAGCCGGTTGAAGAGCTGCGGCAGCAGACGGAGGTCGATCTCGCTGGGATCCGAGGCGCCGTCGATCTGCAGCGAGGCGAGATCGATCGCCCCGCCGCGCGGCATCGAGAGCCGGACGGTGCGGATCGGGGCGCCCCGCGCCGCCGCCCAGAGGCTGTCCACGAAGCTGGAGCCGAAATGCTTGCTCTGGTCGGTGACCCCGCAATTGCCGTCGATCAAGAGCACGTTGTTGGTTGGCGAGCGCGACAACGAGATCGCGAGCTCGCGGGAAACCGTGGACGTGCCTTCGCCGACCTGCGAGCCGTAGATCGCCAGGATCAACGAGCCCTTCTCGACCGCATAGGCATTGACCGCCGCGGTCACGCTCAAGAGATGCCGGCCGACCTCGCTGGTGCCTTCGCGGGCAACCAGCTTCTTCTCGACGATGGTGTGCCGCTCGCGATGCTGCGGGACATGCGCCTCGCCGCCGCGGATCAGGGGCGTGGCACCAGACTGGTTCGCCGTCGAGGAGAGCGGGCCCAGTGGTTCCACCCGGTGCGGCTCCACCCGATGGGGATCGGCCCGGTGCGGTTCGGCGCGGGAGTCTGCATTCAAAGGTTCGACCGCGGCAGTCCGCTCCGACACGTTGTTTTCTTGGGCCATGATCATCCTTCGGCTGTCAAACTGCAGGGCATCCCCGCGATCCCCATGTCAGTGCGATCGGGACCTAGATCGCCTCACGCAACTCGGACTGGACGGTCCCGGAGGCGGCCAGCAGCTTGTCAAAATACGCGACCGTCGCTTCAATTCCCTGACGGAGCTGGACCCGCGGCTCCCAGTTCAGGGTCTTGCGGGCGAAGCCGATGTCCGGCTGCCGCTGCCTCGGATCGTCGGTCGGCAGGGGCAGCTGGATGATCGGCGCCCGGCAGCCCACCACCTCCCGGATGACGTCGGCCAGCTCGCGGATGGTAAATTCCTTCGGATTCCCCAGGTTCATCGGTCCCGTCACCGAGGCGTCGGTTGCCATCAACCGCAGGAACCCCTCGATCAGGTCATCAACATAGCAGAATGAGCGGGTTTGCGAACCGTCGCCATAGATGGTGATCGGACGACCCTGGAGGGCCTGGACGATGAAGTTGGAAACCACCCGGCCGTCCTGCGGATGCATCCGGGGGCCGTAGGTGTTGAAGATTCGGGCTACCTTGATCTTCAACCCATGCTGGCGGTGGTAGTCGAAGAATAGGGTCTCAGCGCAGCGCTTGCCCTCGTCGTAGCAGCTGCGCGGGCCGACCGGGTTGACGTGGCCCCAGTAGCTTTCGGGCTGGGGATGCACGTCCGGATCCCCGTAAACCTCGCTGGTCGAAGCCTGGAAGATGGTCGCGCGGACCCGCTTTGCCAGTCCCAGCATGTTGATGGCGCCATGGACGCTGGTCTTCGTCGTCTGCACCGGATCGAGCTGATAGTGGATCGGCGAGGCCGGGCAGGCGAGGTTGTAGATCTCGTCCACCTCGACATAGAGCGGGAAGGTCACGTCGTGGCGCATCAGCTCGAAAAGCGGATTGTCGAGCAGATGCATCACGTTGGAACGACGCCCGGTGAAGAAGTTGTCGACGCACAGAACCTCGCAGCCCTGGGCCAGCAGGCGCTCGCAGAGGTGCGAGCCAAGGAAACCGGCGCCGCCGGTGACCAGGACGCGCTTGTTCTGACTGCTCATGTAATCGGTTCCCCTCTACGCAGCCGCTGGTTGACGCCGGCACGTCCAACGTGCCTCGGCTGCAAGCGCTCCCCGAGCGCTATGACAGAGCCCAAGTAGCCTGGGATTCTCTGACCGAGTTTGGTTGACATCGCGTAAAGATTTATACCTATTCGGCAAGCTCTGGCAAATTGCCCTGCTGCACATGCGAACTAACACTCTATTACATAACATATTATTATATAAGCGCTTTTATTAAACTGGTGTCGGATAGGGGTTGGTCCCGGGGACTCAAATCGTCATCTGCACACAATTGTGAGGAAAGCCGTTCCATCCTCTCTCGCTTTTCGCCGTGACACGGTTTTCCCGGCGATCGGGTCATTGTGCTTTGCACTAAATCGCAATGCAGGTGCTCGGTTCCGGGCTCATCATATGAAACGACCGACGCGTGGATTCCATGCCGCATCAATGCGACTTCAGCGTCTCAAAGAGTGATCCGGCGTGACGATTCGGAAGCGAATCTGGAAGTGATCCGGAGGAGGATGCGAAGCAGGCGATGATCGTCGCGCGCTGCCGAGTAAAGACACGGTGGCGATTCCGTGGCGACTTAGAATTGCTGCAAGCTACGCCTTCGAAATCTTTCGCTCGGCCTGCTCGGTGCGGCCATAGGCATCGTCGAGGCGCACGATATCGTCCTCGCCGAGATAGCTGCCGCATTGGACCTCGATGAGCGTCATCGGCTGGTCGCCGGGATTCTCCAGGCGGTGCACGGCGCCGAGCGGGATGTAGGTCGATTCATTGGCGTGCAGCAGGAAGCTTTCGCGATCACGGGTGACCCGGGCGGTGCCTTCGACCACGGTCCAATGTTCCGAGCGCTTGAAGTGCTTCTGCAGCGACAGCCGGCCGCCGGGCTTCACGGTCAGGCGCTTGACCTGGAATCCCTGGCCGTCGTGGACGCTCTGATAGAAGCCCCAGGGGCGGCGCACGACCTTGTGCGTCATCACCTCCTCGCGGCTGGCCGCCTTCAAGCGCTCGACGACGCGCTTCACGTCTTGCGCCTTGGTCAGATCGGAGACCAGCACGGCATCCTCGGTGACGACCACAGCCAGGTTCTCGACCCCGACCAGGGTCGTCAGCTGCCGGTCGCTCACCACCAGGCAGTTCCGCGACTGCTCGACCAGGGTGTCGCCACGGCAGGCATTGCCGTCCGGATCCCGGTCCGAGATCGCCCAGAGCTCCGACCAGGCGCCGACGTCGGACCATCCCGCCGCGAGCGGCACGGTCGCCGCGCGGCCGGTCTTCTCCATCACGGCATAGTCGATCGAATCGACGGGACTGTGTGAGAAAGCGTCGGCGTCGAGCCGGAGAAAATCGAGATCGGTGCTGCGGCCGGAGAGCGCCGCACGGGTCGCGGCAACGATCCCCGGCGCGAGGCGGTCCAACTCGGAGAGGAAATTTGCGGCTCCGAAGATGAACATCCCGCTGTTCCAGAAGTGGCGGCCGTCCGCCACCATCTCCGCGGCGCGCGCCGCCGAAGGCTTCTCGACGAAGGAGGCGACGCGGAACGCGCCGGGAACCTCGGGCAACTCGGCGCCCCGCTCCATATAGCCATAGCCGGTCTCCGGCCGTGCCGGAGGGATCGAAAAGGTAACGAGATGGCCGCGCCGTGCGGCTGCAATCGCGGTCGCGAGAGACGTGCCGAGCGCCGCGAGATCGCGGATCGCATGGTCCGAGGGCGCCACGACGATGATGGCGTCGGGATGCGCCTCGACAGCGAGCTGGGCCGCCACCGCGGCGGCCGGCGCGGTGCCGCGCCCCACCGGTTCCAGGACCAGCGCCATCGGCGCGATGCCGACGGCCTGCAGCTGCTCGGTGATGGTGAAGCGGATGGCCTCGTTGGTGATCACCAGCGGGGCGGCGAACTGCCGGCGGTCGGCGAAACGGAGCGCCGTCTCCTGAACCAGCGAACGCTCGCCGACCAGCGGAATCAGCTGTTTCGGGTATTCCTGGCGCGAGAGCGGCCAGAGCCGGTTGCCGGCGCCGCCGGCCAGAATGACCGGGATCACCGGTGCGGCCGAAACCTGTTCATTCGCCACGATCGTATCCTTCCACTCGGAGCAGCACCGCGGGCACCACCGCAGGTGTCAAGAGGCGTCCATCGCGCTGCAGAATGCGCCGATCAGGCCACCGGTTCCTGGACCTGGCTGATGAAGACCGGCGCCTTGCCGCTCGGCAGTCTAAAAGGGGAGTCCCGGAGGTCGATTTGAAGATCGACCGTATGCGGTACCTTCAGATAGAACTTCCGTCGCAGGACGGCGAGGGTTTCCTCGGTGTAACGGGAGTTCGGCACCACGACCATCAGCACCGAGGCCAGCGCGACCTGAACGATCTGCACCGAGGCGGCGCCGTCCACGCCCGAGGGGATGCGGTCCAAGCCGAACACCCGAGAGCCGTCCGAAAGCCGAAGACAATCGGAGCGCCGGCCCTCGATGCCGAGGAACGGGTCGATGCCGAGAGAGATGCGCTCGCGCGCGGCTTCGCTGGTCGCGTTCTCCGGCAGCACGGCGATGTCGCCGATGTCATAGCGTACCAGGGGCTGCGCCCGGTTCCAGAACGGCGTCCCGACGATGCCGCACTTGCCGTCCGGCCCGGCGATCAGCTCCGGATAGGCGTAAGGGAAGACGAAACGGTAGACGCCGTCCTCGTAGGAAAAGGCGGCACAACTGCGCTCGGTCTGTCCGTAATAGTCCATCAGCTTCGCGCCGAACACTTCGGCGACCCGCGCGCGCAGTCCGGCGCCAAGGGTCTCGGACGAGGTCAAGGCGAGCTTGAAGCGGATCGCGGCGTCACGCGGCTCGGCGAGATGGGTGAGCAGGTCGAGGCTGCTCGGATACGCCATCAGGATGTCCGGCTTGAACTCCTGGAGCTTGCGCTCGTAATGCGGATAGCTGCGGCTGTTGAGATGGGCCGAGGAGAAAACAACCTTACGGCGCCCGACGTCGATCCAGTAGGGGGGCGAAGGGTCGTTCGGGTCCTTCACCTCGTCGCCGCGCAGCACGGCCATGCGGGAATTGCCGAAATCCACGCCGGCCTTCGCCACCATCCAGTCGAACATCGCCTGCTCGACCGCCAGCGACTGGATCGAACGCTTCAACCGGAGCGGTTGCCCGGTGGTGCCGCTGGTCGCAACCTCGACTTGCGGAACGACGGTCTGGCGCTGGAAGCGCCCGGCCTCGGCCTGCAGCCGCGCCTTCGACAGCAGAGGCAATTCCCCGAACGGGCGCGAAAAGTCGTAACTGCCGTATCCCGGCAGGCTGCTGGCCCAGCGCATCACACGGGCGCGCAGGCGATCCGCCATGGCGCGACGGGCGTCGAGGCCGGCACCCTCCATCTCGGTCAGGGCGCGGCGAAACTCGTAGTAGAAAAACGGGTTGCGCTTGATGAGCCGTTCGGCCGTCGGCAGCTGCTTCAGGAACAGGAACATGCCGGCGCCCGACAAAAGGAAGGCGTGGTTCCAAGTTCGATCGTGGAAACCGCCACTTGCGGGAAACTCCGGAACGACGCGGGATCAGAAGCGTTCTATCGGAGCCCAAAATGGGCGTCAAGGAAACCGACCCTGAATTGGGCCCCTTATGGCAGCTTCTCTCACCATTGTGCAGCCTTCGGCACGCGACCCCGACGGCCGGAAAGAAGGCCTGGTCCCGATCCAATCCGCACGCGCCAACATTTGCGTATGCTCATCCCGCGGGCTAGGTTCTGGAGACTCCGGCGAGGTTGTGAGATCTTAAGCCGCGCTTGTGCCTCCTTAACCATTTCGGTCCGCCCCGGTCTCCGCACACGCCGGAGCTGACTCTGGTCAATAAACTCCGGACGAGATACCCGAAGAAGAAACCCTTGGAGACGAAACGAGGATATCGATGAGGCAGACCGTCGTCGCGATACTGGCTGTCCTGGTGCTGGGCCTGCTTGGCTGCCAGCCCAAGGTTCCGACCAACACCATTGCCCAGTTCAACGCCGAGTATCAGCGGGTCCGGGGCAGCGGATATCAGATACAGCCCGGTGACATCCTCGACATCACCTTCTTCTATACTCCGGAGTACAACGCAACCTCGGTGCCGGTCAGGCCCGACGGCAAGATCCAGCTCTCTCTGGTGGGCGATTTTCCGGTCGCCGGCCTCACCCCCGACCAGGCGAGCGCCGAGCTGAAGAAGGCCTATACCTCGCAGCTGAAGAATCCCGACCTCGCGGTGATCGTGAAGACCTTCGGGGCCAACGCGGTGACGGTGCAGGGCGAGGTGAGAACTCCCGGCGAGCAGCAGGTGACCGGCAATGCGACGGTCCTTCAGATGATCGGCCGCGCCGGCAGCTTCCTTCCGACCGCGAACGCGAAGGAGGTCACGGTGGTACGGCATTCGACCGGCGGTAAGCCCCTGGTCGTGGTGCTTGACCTGCAATCGGCCATGCAAGGCGTCAATCCCGGCATGGACGTTCCGGTCCTTCCCGGCGACATGATTTTCGTGCCGCCGTTGAAGACGCCGGAATCCTCGGGCCGCAACCCGCCGCCCGTCTTCCCGGCTCCGGTCGCGCCGTCGCAGTGAGGCCATCGCCTCGGACATAATTCCTGGGGACGGCGGGCCACCGCCGCTCCAGGGATCGACCTCTGGAATCGTCCGCAACGTTTTGGATTGATTTACGTTAAGTAGCGCTACTCCCACCACCGTGTGGGATGTATGGCGCGGGTTCCGCGTTTATATCACCGTTACCCGCCCGCCGGTCAGATACCGACCCGCAGGATGGGGTAGAAGACGCCGTATCAGCTCGATTGGCTGGGAGCCACCCAACCCTCGATCATGCGTGAGATTTTAAAGCGTGTACCCTTCGCCGAGGACCTGATCCGGCGCAATCCGCTGTACTACGCGCGATTCCGGCGGCTGTTGGACGATGCAGTGCCGATGGCCGAGGCCGAACGGAAGGCGCTGCAAGGCAAACTGCTCGCCCGCAGCATCTCCTGGGCCGCCGGCCTTCGCGGCTACGAGGCGTCCGCCGGCTCCTCGAAACTCGCGGAATTCCCAATTCTCACCAAGGATCAGCTCCAGGGGCGCACCGCGGACTTCTCCTATCAGGGATTGACCGGTGTGCGCGCCTCGACCGGCGGCTCCTCGGGGCGGCCGCTGCGCCTGTTGCGATCTCCGCGCTCGGTGGTGATCGAGCAGGCCACGATCGACTGGATCGCCGCCAAGGCCGGGGTCGATCTCGTGCGTTGCCGGGTGGCAGTGCTGCGGGGCGACGTGGTCAAGGATCCCAACGATCAGACCGCGCCCTTCTGGCGCTATTCCGGCCCGCGTCGCCTGGTGCTCTCGTCGAACCACCTCAACCCGGCCAATTATGCGCAATTCGCGGCCGAGCTTGCCGCCTTCCGGCCGGATGTTCTGCTCGCCTATCCAAGCAGTCTCGAGCTCTTGACCAATCTTACCGACGACCGCGGGCCGCCGCTCAAGTTCCCGTTGGTGATCACCTCTTCGGAGATGCTTCGCCCCGGTCTGCGGCAGCGTGCGCGGAGCGTCTTCGGCGCCGAGTTGCTCGACCACTACGGCATGGCCGAACGGGTTTCCGCAGCCTATTCCCTGGAGGACGGTGTCTACTGGCTCATATTCCCTTATGGCGCAACCGAGCTGATCGGGGACTGCGAGGGCAAAGACGGGAAGGCACGAATCGTTGGCTCGGCGTTATGGAACCGGGCCCAGCCCCTGATCCGGTATGACACCGGCGACATCGCCCTGCTGCCGGCGGGGAATCCGAACCTCGAGCGCATCACGCTCGGGCTCGATCCTTTCCTGGGCATTGAGGGGCGGGCGTCCGATGTGCTGCAACTCGCCGATGGTGCGCGAGTCTACGCGCTCGGCCAGGTCACCCGGGGGGTTCGCGGCGTCGCGACCGTGCAATTTCTCCAACAGGCTCACGACTTTGTGCAGATCATCGTCGTGCCCAGCACCCAGTACACCCGCGAGACTCTGGACGCGATCAGCTACAATTTTTATCAGAAGGCCCCGAACTCGGTTCGGATCCAGTTCGAGGTACGGGACGCTCCCTACCGCCTACCCAACGGCAAGGCACCGGTGTTTGTGAGCAATCTCATACGCATGTGAAAGCATCACATGTATCCGGAAATGGATTCGACTGGCGCCGCTCCTCCCGATGGGGTTATAGGGGGGATAGGTCTTTCGGGGGCCGGCTGGATAGGGTCATCCTCCGATCGGGGTGGGTGGATGAGTGCGTTCGTAAAGGCGATTCCGCTGGCGAATCATCTGATCCGCCGGCACCCATTGTATTACGGCAGATTCAGGCGGCTGCTGGCTGAAACCGAGAGCGCATCGCTCGGCGAACGCCAGGCGCTTGCCGCGCGTCTGCTTGAGCGCAGCTGCGCCTGGGCGGGCGCGCTCCCCGGCTATGCCGGCGTCGATCTCCAGCGTCCTCTCCCGGAACAGCCGATCCTCGTGAAGGATAAGCTGCAGGACCGGGCCAACGACTTTCAGGTGAATACCTGGCTGCCGGCCGCCCACGCAGAAACCGGCGGCACGACCGGAATCCCGCTCCAATTGGTCCGATCGATCCAATCGCTGGTCATGGAACAGGCGATGATCGACCACATCGCGGCGAAAAGCGGCGTCGATCTGCGGCACTGCCGCGTGGCGGTGCTGCGCGGCGATGCGATCAAGGACCCCAACGACAACCAGCCGCCCTTCTGGCGCGCCTTTGGCCGTGACCGGCTGGTGCTCTCGTCCAATCACCTCAATGCCGCCAACTACCGGCACTTCGAGCAGGCGTTGCTTGATTTCCGGCCCGACGTGCTGCTGGCCTACCCCAGCAGCCTTGAGCTCCTGACCGACCTCGCGGGCGAGCGTCGCTCGACGATCCGCTTCAAGCTGGTAATCACTTCCTCGGAGAATCTGCGCACCGGCGTGCGACACCGGGTGCGCGCCGTGTTCGACGCGACGCTGGTGGATTACTACGGCATGGCCGAGCGCGTCTGCGCCGCCTATTCCATGGAGGACGGGGTCTACCGCTTCGTCTTCCCGTACGGCTATGCCGAAATGGTGCCAGCGGAGGCGGGGCGCTACCGGATCGTCGGGACCGGTTTCTGGAACCGTCTGCAGCCGCTGCGGCGCTACGACACCGAGGACATCGCGATCCTCCAAGAGGCGACGACGCCGGAGCAACTCGAACGCGTAACCCTCGGCATCGACGCCTTCACCGGCATTCAAGGCCGCAGCACCGACTATCTGAAGCTCGCCGACGGCAGTCGGATCTATACCCTCGACATGGTTTTTCACGGCTTGATCGGCGCCGCCAGCGTGCAGCTGGTCCAGGAGTCACTGGAGGCCGCGACCCTGGTGATCGTGCCGAATGCGCGGTTCTCCGACGCGACCGTCGAGCTCGTGCGGCAGAACTTCTACGCGAAGGCGCCGCGCTCGATGAAGTTGCGGGTCGAGGTGCGTGACTCTCCCTTTCGCTTGGCCAACGGCAAGGCGCCGGGTTTCCTCAGCAATCTGAAATGACGAACGAGTCTGCGCCGCGGCGCGCTCCGACGCGGCCCACGCTGACGGTCCTGGTGCTGACGCCGCTTGGCGAGGGCGGCATGGGCGGCATCGACCGCCTGATGGACGAAATTCGCCGCCGCTGCGCGGCAGCCGCGCCCGACATCGCCGTGAAGTTCCTGACCACGCGCGGACCGGGCAGCCTGATCTGGGCGCCGCTCTACACCCTCGCCGCGGCACTGAGCCTGGTTCGCCATCGCCTGACCGACGGGCGCTGCGTCTGCCATGCGAACCTCGCCTCGAAGGGCAGCACGATGCGCAAGCTGGCCTTGACCTGGCTCGCGGTCCGGCTCGGCCATGCGACGGTGATCCACCTTCATGGTGCCCTGTTCCACGAATACTACCGCAGCGTCGGACCGTTCCAGCGTCGGGCGATCGACCGCATGTACCGGGAATCGCGTTGCGTCATCGTGCTCGGCAATGTCTGGCGCGACTTCGTCGCCGAGACCTTCGGCCTCACCGGATCGCGCATCCTGGTGCTGCCCAATGCCAGCGCCGCGCGTCCGCCGCGGGAGCCGGAGGCGACCCCGCCGGAGATCCTGTTTCTGGGTAGGCTCGGCGCGCGCAAGGGCGTGCCGGTCCTGGTGGCCGCCTTGGGCCTGCTCGCGAAGACCGATCTCGCCTGGCGCGCCGAGATCGCCGGCGACGGCGACGCGGCACCCTACAAGGCGGAAGTCGAGCGTCTCGGCCTGAACACGCGCGTGAACTTCCCCGGCTGGCTGGCGGAAGCCGACGCGCATCGGCGATTGTCCCGCGCCGCCGTGCTGGTTCTGCCTTCCGAGGCCGAGGGCCTCCCGATGGCGGTCATCGAGGCCTTTGCCTGGGGCGTGCCGGCGGTGGCGACGCCGGTCGGTTCAATTCCCGACATCCTCGAGGACGGCGTCCAAGGCCTGCTGATGCCGGTCGGCGACGCGCCGGCCCTGGCCGGAGCCCTGGAGCGGCTGTTGGCGGATCCGGCGCTGCGGCAGCGGCTCGGTGCAAACGCCCTCGACTGCTTCCGCAGCCGCCTCGATTTCGCGCCGTTCATGGAGCGGCTGGTCGGCTGCTGGCGCGCGGCCGCGCCCCGCGACTGAATTTCGACGACTGAACGCCGTCGTGTGAAGACGGATCGAACCTACGGCGTGTTGGAGGTTGGTTCGGTCGAGCTCGAACTTGCGGCGGGCGCCGTCGCGGCGGCGAGGGCCGCCGCCGGCGCGCGGTCGCCGAGCGCGGCGCGATAGGCGGCCAGCAGCGGCTTCACCGAATAGTTCCAGGCGAGCGCCTCGCGCACGCGCTTGTAGCCGATCTCGCCCATGCGCTTGCGTCGCTCCGGGTCGTCCAGCAGATCGACGATGCCGCGGGCGAGGGCGCGCTCGTCGTTGGCGGTCACGAAGAGGCCGGCATCGCCCGCCGAGACCCGGGTCTCATGGAGGTCGTAGGCCAGGACCGGCGCGCCGAAGAACATGTACTCGATCACCTTGTTCATGGTGCTCTTATCGGACCACTCGTTCTTCGGGTCGGGGTCGATGCCGACATCGGTGGTCGAGAGGACCCGGCAGAGGTCCTCGTCGCTGATGCGGCCGGTGAAGGTGCAGAGCTCCTGGACGCCGATCTCGACCGCATAGTCGGCAATCGCCTTCTGGTGCGGGCCGCCGCCCATGAAGATGCAGTGGACGTCGTCGCGCTTCAGCTCGTCGCGCAGGATCTTGACCGCGCGCACCAGGTGGTCGACCCCGTCCTGCTTGCAGATCTCGCCGAGGTAGGCGATCAGGAACCGCTTGCCGTGCCGCCATTTCGGGTCGGCCTCATAGGTCTTGAAGCGCGAAAGGTCCGGCCCCGAGCGGACGATGAACACGTCCTCCGGCCGCTTGCCGCCGCGCGAGATCGCGAGCCGCTTATGGCTCTCGTTCGTGGTGATCACGATCTCCGCCGCCTTGAACGTCATGCGTTCCAGGAACAGCAGCGCCTTGAAGAGGGCGCCGCCGCCCTCCGGGGTCGCCGGCCGGTCGAACTTCACCGCGAACATCTCCGGCGAGAGGTCATGGTGATCGAAGATGAAGCGCTTGCCGAAGGCGCGCCAGAACCAGGCCAGCGGCCAATAGGTCTCCGGCGGATTGCAGACATGGAGGATGTCGAAGCCGCGGCCGCCGAGCTGCACCTTGAGGCTCAGCCACGAGGTCATCACGAAGCACCACAGGAACTCGAGAACGAAGCCAAGCTTGCCCTGGGCGTCGATCGGCAGCGGATAGCGATAGATGTCGATATCCTCGATCACCTCGCGGCTCTTGTTGAAGCCGCGCATCTGCGGACAGATCACGCTCACCCGGTAGCCGTTGCGGGCGAGCGTCGTGGCTTCGAGCCAAACCCGGCGATCGAACGGGACTGGCAGGTTCTGCACGACGATCAGCACGCGGTTGCGGTCGTTGCGCTCGCTCATGCTTTGATTTCCTCGCCCCTGGTTGCCTCAGCTTCGATTCGTCCAGCCTCGGATCCCTCAGGCATCGGGGTCGCCCGCGGGATCGCGCCGTCGACGCGCAGCCTCGTCTCCAATCGCACGCCCGGTTCCATGGTTCCCGACCCGATCAGCGCAGCGGTCGGCGACTTCTCGCCGAACTCGGGAGAATACCAGCCGAGCGGCGGCGTGGTCTCGCCGCGGTGAATCCGCCATGATAATCCGACCGGCAAGTCCAGTGTCGCGCTGCCGTTGCTCCAGACGAGGTCCGCAGTCGTGCCACGGAGTGTCACCTCGACGCCCGGAGCGCAGTGGAATGCGAGCCGCGCCGGCACGGCGGCTGTAGCCTCGATCCAGTCGGTGACGCGGAAGCTGCGCTCCCGCCGGTCCAGCGCGAAACGCCGGAAATGCGTCGCCCTGGCGTCGAGGCGGCGATAGCCGTCGTGCGCGACCGTGAGCTCCGCCCGCTCGCCGGCGTCGATGTCGTCGGAAGACTCAACCCAGCTGGTGGGCTGGTTGGACCAGAGAAACGGCCCGGCCTGGACCGCCTGATCGACTCCGCCGAGCTCCAGCGTGTTGTGGGCAATAGTTGAGCGGAAATAGCGCCGCCAGTCGGGCTCGCCCTGGTAACAATAGGTGCCGGGATCGATCAGCACCGGCTGCCCGCCGATCGAGAACTCGAAGGCAAGGGCATCGGCGTGGCCATGGGCGGTGGTCGAGAGAAATCCATGCGGCCCGTGATCGACGCGGCAAGAGATCGCGTCCGGCGCCGCAAGATCGCGTAGGAACGTGATGCCGGCCTCGGCGAACCGGTCCGGTCGCCGCGCCGGCCGGGGATCGGTCGCCTGCCGGCCGCGCGCCAGCGGTGCTCCAAGATCAGCCAGCACCGACCGTGACGGCGGTTTCGGCCACCAGTCTCTGCGACCGAGCACGGCGCCGCAGAGGTCGAGCAGCGGCAGCCACGGTCCCGCTTGCGGAGGGTCCACCATCAGCGCGAAGGCATCGTCGCCGTCGCCCTGGCGCGGCGGCGTGAGATCGCCGCCGAGATTGGCCGCCATGGCATCGGCCATCTTGGTCATGATGCGCCAGTAATCATCCGACATCGGACGGCCGTCGGCCTCGCCCTCCAGGGCCGCCACCAGGAAGAGCCCGAGCACGTAGCCGTGATAGCCGAAGGCGAGCTCGCGGTTGAGTCCGTCGGGGAAAGTCTGGCTCAGCGCCTCCTGCTCCAGGATGCCGGCAGCGAGCGCAGCCCAGCGCTCCTGGTGCGGCGTACCGGTGAAGGCGGTGGCGGCGACGAACAGTCCCGCCGCCTCGGCGATGAGATGATTGTTGGCCGAAGAGCCGCGGCTGTAGAGCACCGCGAGCCAGCGCTCGTGCTGATAGAGTTGCAGCGTGAAATCAGGATTGTTCTCGAACAGCGCCTCCACTCCTGGCCAGCCGGCGAGCAGGCGCCGGGTCCAGACCCAGGCGATCAGCCGCATGCCGAGCTCGATTCCGCTCAGCCACTGGATTCCGCGCAGCGGTGGATTGCGCCGCCACCAGGAACGCAGGTGGCTGGCGGCGTGCTCTGCGAAGCGCTGCTCGCCGGAAACCCGGTAGGCGGCGGCAAGGATCGTCACGTGATGCAGCCGCGACGGCTCCCAGAGGGACTTCACGTTTCCGACCTTCCCGGCATCGCGATAGGGGACGTCGAAGCAATAGCGCGCGGGATCGAAGCGCAGGCCGGTGCGGATATCGCGATGCCAGTCGGGGTCGGAGGCTGCGGTGTCGAAGTTGTGACCGAACACCGGCCAGCGCCCGGCCAGCACCGCCTCGGCGGCGGCCAGCAGCCTTGCCTTGGCGCCGGCATCGATCGCAGTGTCGGGCAGTGGCGCCCCGCTCCAGGCGACGGTGCCGGGACGCGGACCACCGGGCGTTCCCAGGCGCCAGACCTGCTGGATGACCGCCGCGCGGGCGCGCCAGCCGATCTCGGCGGGCGACATGCGGCGCAGGCGGCGAAGATACCAACCGATATCCACACTGGCCTCTCGTTGCGGCCGCTCGTCAGGCCTCGCGTTGCGGGAAGAGGCGGGGACCGCGCTTCCGCATCGACAGCGGTTCGAAGCGGCCGCGGTCCCCTCGTCGCCTGACCTATTCGGCGGGCAGTGCCTTCAGGCGCGGCAGTGCCGCCACCACCGGCGTGCCGAGGATGCGCTCGGCGCCTTCCACCGTGATCAGCGTGTTGCCGAAGGAGAGCGACAGCAGGATCACCATGGCGGAGAACACCATGCCGATCGCCAGCCCGCCGATGCCGAAGATCAGCTTCTTCGGGAACACCGGCTTCGATTCCAGGCGCGGCGCGTCGATGATCGCGACGCTGGAGACCTTCGCCGCGTCCATGTTCTCGGCGAGGCGGGTGGTCGCGAGGTTGGTGCGCAGGGTCTGCAGGTCGCCGCTGAGGCTGTCGATCTGGCGCTGCAGGCTGTTCACCTGCAGTTCGTTGTCCTGCAGCTTCTTCAGCTGCTCGTCGAGCGCACCCATCTGCGCCTTGTAGCCCTCGATCTGCGAGGTGATCGGAGTCAACTCGGACTGCGCAGCCAGCAGCTGCTGGTCGATGGTGGCGATCAGCGGATTGGCCCCGGTGCGCACCTTCCGATTGGCGTCGCCGCTCTGCGCCTGCTGGACGAACTGCTCGGCCTGCGCGATCTGCGCGTGGATCTGGACCACCGCCGGCGCGGTCGGTTGATAGTGCTGCAGCAGTTCCTGCTCCTTCTGCCGCAGGCCCATCAGGGTGGCGAGTGCGGCGCTGGAGCTACCGGTCGTGGGATCGACCTCGCTGTCGAGGGCGGTCGTTTGCGGCGTGCTGGCCCGGCTCTTCTTCAGGAAGGCCACCTGCTCCTGCAGTGCGCCGTTGCGGATTTGCGCGTCCTGCAGCAGCGCCTCGATCTGCGCTCGCTGCTGGATCAGGCTGGCGCGCTGGTCCGGAATGGAGAAGGCGCCGTTGGCGTTCTGGTACTTGATGCGCTCGGCGTCCAGCGCTTCCACTTCCTTCTGCTTGGCCTCGATCTGGTTCTCGATCGGCTTGCTGAGGCTCGTGCTGTAGAGCGTGACGTGTCGCGCCTCGAAGTCGGCCAGCAAGGTTTCGAGCGCCTTGGTCGCCATGGCGGGATCGTTGCTCTGGAAGGAAAGGTCAACGACGTTGGAGAGATCGACGTTGGTGACGTTGAGCGCCTGGGAGAAGGCGAAGATCGCACGCTCCATCAGCGGCACGTTGGAGCCGCTGTTGGCGAGGTCGGGAAACACCGCAGGGATCGTCAGCTTGTTCAGCACGTCCTGGGCGAGGTCGTTGCTGTTCAGGATCTCGGTCTCGGATTTCACGACCTCCGACATGCTGGAGATCGGCATGCCCATGTCGCTTTGCCCCATGCCGGCGAACGGCATGAACTCGCGTCCCGGCTTTACCAGGAGCTTGGCGTCGGCCTGGTAGACCGGCGGCAGCATGAAAGCGGCGACGCAGGCGATGATCGGCGGCACCAGCAGCACGAACAGGATCAGCTTCAGGTTGCGAAAGACGTCGGCCGCGACTTCGCGGATCGACGGTAGGGTGTTCATCGCTTTCACGTCAGGTCCCTCAACGGCGCTTCAAACGAGACGGTCATCACTCCTGACCGGCCAAGGCCTTGTGGCCGATCCGGCGGCAGAGACATACTCTGCTGATCTTCGGCTCTTCGGCACCCCGGACTACGCCGCGGTGCCACTCGTTGGCAGGCGCGACATGCAGTGTCTTGACGGCAACCGGAGGCAATTTCAAGCCACTCCCGTAAAGAAATCGTTCACTCCGAATTGTATCGACGTCAAGCGGCGCAAACTCCACAACGAGACCGGCCGCATCGCGACCGGACGGGAGCCAACGAACGTGACCTTGCATCTGTTCCCTGCACTCGTCCGGCAGTTTTTCCGGGGCGAGCGCAGGCAAACTGTGATCGATTCGTGGAACACGGAACTCAAGCTCGCATCTGCCATTACCGTCCCCAGATCGTCACTTAGTTATCACGAATGGGGGACTGACCCGGGGAATGTATACCTTACTTTCTTCGTTTTGATCCTGCGAGGCCCTGGACGCACTATTCCGGGACAAGGTACACGGGTGTGTGAGAATCGGGTCAATATGATGGGAAATTATGTTGCGGCGCAATCGACTCCTGAACGAAAGCGCTGTAGCAGTTTGGGGGTCACGATCGGCTCACCGAACCGCCGATCTGCACCTGGGTTTTCACTCAGTTGAAGGGGCAAGGGACAATGGAGGGATCGGTGCTACAAGCGGCACAGGCGCGCCCGATCGGCGTGTCCGCAGAGCCGAGGCACCGCTTCATCGAGCCGCCGATGATCGGGCTCGCCTTCCTTGGTCTTGACGCTGCCCTTTTCGCGCTTCCCGGTCTGATTCTTGCCGCCCAGCGCAGCCTGTTGGTGGGCGGTACCGACGCTGCCATGCAGGCGGGTTTGGCGCTCTGCCTCGGCACGGCATTCTTCTTTGCGCTTTGCCGTGGGCTTAGCGCCCATGACGGAATCAAAATGGTGCGCCGCTCGGCGCCGACCCAGCTGTTGACTGCCCTCAGCTACACCGTCGGGCCGATCGCCGTCGTGTTCGTGATTTGCGGCGTCCTAAGCTGGGGCGAGCCCTGGCGCGAACAGCCGGTTCTCCGTTGGCTGATCGCCTGGAGTGCCTGGAGCGGGACTGCGGCCTTCGCGGTCCATGCCGCTGCACAGCCCTTGCTGCAGCGCTGGCGCGCGGCGAGCTTGACCGGTCATCGCATCGCCATCGTCGGCTCTGGCGAGCCGGCGCGGCGCCTTATGGAGTGGTTGCAGACCAACGCGGCGGACGTCGTGCAGGTGGTCGGCATCTTCGACGACCGCCGCGGCCGCGAGCCGGATCGCGTCGGGCTCTCGCACCTGATCCGCGGTACCACCGGCGACCTCATCGAGTATTACCGCCAGGCGCCGCTCGACAAGATCATCATCGCCTTGCCGCACCATGCCGAGGAGCGGCTGCTCACCATCCTGCAGCGCCTGAAGCAGCTCCCGGTGGACATCTCGCTGGCGCCGGACCTGGTCGGCTTCCGGGTACCCGAAGTCTCGGCGGCGGAGATGGCCGGGCTGCAGATGATGTCGCTGGCGCAGCGGCCGCTCCGTGCGTCGCAGCGCTTCATCAAGGACATCTTCGACCGCGCCATCGCCGGCTTGCTGCTGCTGACCCTCAGTCCGCTGTTGCTGGCCGTCGCCCTCGGCGTGAAGCTCTCCAGCCCCGGCCCGGTTTTCTTCCGCCAGGAACGGCATGGCCTCGGCAACCGGGTGATCCATGTGTTGAAGTTCCGCAGCATGCGGACCGACATGCAGGATGTCGGCGGCGCCCAGCAAACCCGGCGCAACGACCCGCGGGTGACGCCGCTCGGCGCCTTCATTCGGCGCACCAGCCTCGACGAGCTTCCGCAGCTGATCAACGTCCTCAAGGGCGACATGTCGCTGGTGGGCCCGCGCCCGCTGCCGATCCAGATGCGAATTCAGGACCGGCTCAACTACGAGATCGTCGCCGAATACGCGTTCCGCCACCGGGTGAAGCCGGGTATCACCGGCTGGGCGCAGATCAAGGGGCATCGCGGCGCCGTCGATACGGCGGAGGGGCTGCAGTCCCGCGTCGCCTACGACCTCTACTACATCGACCATTGGTCGCTGTGGCTGGATTTCAAGATCCTGCTGATGACGGGCGCGGTCTGTGCCTTCGGCAAGAATGCCTTCTAGTGAACGCTTTCGAGTGATCGGGCGTTACTGGTTCTGACATTTCGCCGGGATGTTCGTCCCGGGCTCCACGCGAGGACTTCCAATCATGCGCATCTCGGTCTTCGGCATCGGCTACGTCGGAGCCGTTTCCGCCGCCTGTCTGGCTGCCGACGGCCACAGCGTCGTCGCGGTCGATACCAATCCCCAGAAGGCGAAGATGATCAACGCCGGCGTCGCGCCGATCGTCGAGACCGGCCTTGCCGACCTGATCCGGGAGGGTGCCCGCAGCGGCAAGCTCCGCGCCACCACCGACGCCCAGGAAGCGGTGCTGAACAGCGACGCCTCGATCGTCTGCGTAGGCACGCCAAGCTACGGCAACGGCAATCTCGACCTCAGCCAGGTGGCTCGGGTCTGCGAGAGCATCGGCGCCGCCTTGGCGAAGAAGGGTGATTTCCACGCCGTCATCGTCCGCTCCACCATGCTGCCGGGCTCCATGAAGGACGTGGTGCAACCGGCATTGGAGAAGACCTCGGCCAAGCGCGCCAATGTCGATTTCGGCCTTGCCATCTTCCCGGAGTTCCTGCGCGAGGGATCGGCGATCCGCGACTATCGCGAGGCCGGGACCGTGATCATCGGCGTTGCCGAGCCCAAGACCGAGAAGATCCTGCGCGACATCAACAAGGAGGTGCCGGGACAGCTGCACGTCACCGATCCCGCCACCGCCGAGGCGGTCAAATACGCCAACAACGCCTGGCATGCGACCAAGGTCGTGTTCGCCAACGAGATCGGCGCCTTCTGCAAGGCCCATGACATCGACAGCCACAAGGTGATGGAGATCGTCTGCGCCGACCGGCGGCTGAACATCTCGACGGCCTACCTGCGCCCCGGCTTCGCCTATGGCGGCTCTTGCCTGCCGAAGGACCTGCGCGCCGTCCGCTACCGCGCCAAGGCCCGCGACCTCACCCTGCCGATGCTGAACGCGCTTTCCGAATCCAACGATCTTGCCATCCAGAACGTCGCCGACATGGTGATGAACGCCGGCAGCCGCCGGGTCGGGATGATCGGCCTCTCGTTCAAGGCCGGGACGGACGATCTCCGGGAAAGCCCGGCCGTCGGCCTCGCCGAGCGGCTGTTCGGCAAGGGCTACGACCTCAAGATCTTCGACGCCAACGTGAATTACTCGAAGCTGATGGGCTCGAATCTCAGCTACATCCAGCACCATATCCCGCACCTCTCGGAGCGGCTGACCGACGACCTTGCAGCCGTGGCGCAGCACGGCGACACAATCGTCGTCACCCATTCCGATCTCGGCGGCGCGCCGTTCCCGGCGCTCAGGGCCGAGCAGACGGTGATCGACCTGGTACGCCTCCCGGCCGCCGCACAATCCGGCGGCCGATACATCGGGTTGTGCTGGTAGGCTCGTCCCCGCTTTGTTTTCGGCCGGCGGCGATGTGGTACCATCACCCCCATGTTCGAGAGCAGCGGCCTTAGAAAGGCACGGAACAAGTACGCGGTCGAAGTCGAGCTCGACGACGGGCGGGTGCAGATCCTGTTCATCTTCGTCTCGCCCGGGGCCCGGGTGATCGACATGCTGAACGACGAGCGGGACTTCATCCCGTTCGAGACCAGCGACGGTTCGATCATCATCTACAAGAAGGGCGCCCTCCGGCGCCTGAGCCCGCTATTCGCCGCCGAGCGGATGGCGAGCCGCGATCCCTACGACATCATCGACGTCTCCCATAAGGCCAGCGACCAGGAGATCCACGAGGCCTATCGGAAGGCCGTCTCGTCGGTGCATCCCGACCATATCCAGGCGCTGGGCCTTCCGGAGGAGTTCGTGGCGCTCGCCACCAAGCGCGCCATGGCGATCAACGATGCCTATGATCGGATCAAGCGCGAGCGCGGGATCGGTCGTTAACCTTCCCGCCAGCCGCAGGCCTTGAGCGCCGCCCGCATGTGCTCCGGCACCGGTGCTTCCGCGACGATCGGCGGCTTCTTCGGGTAGAGCGGCACCGTGACCGCGCGGGCGAGGAGATGCAGCGGCACCGCGCGCCCGCTCTTGTCCCCGTATTGGGGGTCGCCGAGCAGCGGCGCGCCGATCGCGCCGAGATGAACCCGGATCTGATGGGTGCGGCCGGTCTTCGGCCTGGCCTCGATCCAGGCCAGCTTCTCGTCCGCGGGCCCTTCGCCTGTCCCCAGCACCCGATATTCGGTGACTGCGGACTGGCCCCCCTCCTTTCCGCCGGGGTCGGTCACCATCCGCCAACCACCGGTGCGGTTGCTCACCTTCCTGAGCGGGAGGTCGATGGTGCCCTCGCTCTGCTCCGGGATCCCGGTCGTCACCGCCCAATAGGCCTTCTCGACGGCGCCGCTCTGGAACAGCTTCCCGAGGCGCGAGAGCGCCTTGCGGTGCCGTCCCAGCACCAGGCAGCCGCTGGTGTCCCGGTCGAGGCGGTGGGCGAGGGCGGGGGGATGCGGCAGGCCGAACCTGAGGGCGTCGAGATATTGCTCGAGATTGCGGCCGCCGCCCGGACCGGCATGGACCGGGAGGCCGGCCGGCTTGTCGATGATCAGCATCAGCCCGTCGCGATAGAGCAGCCGCGCGAGCAGTTCCTCCTGGCGCATTGCTAGTCGATCGTCACGAGGACGTGTCCGTTGACCCGGCCGGATTCGACCGCCTCATGGGCCGCGGCGATTTCCGCCAGCGGAAAGCGCGCGCCGATCGGATGGGCGAGCTGGCCGGCGGTCAGCCATTGGTCGAGCTCGGCGATCGCCTGGCGGCGGAGCTCCGGGGGCTGGTTGTAGACGATGAAGAAGCGGTAGCCGAGATTGCCGAGGATCGACGGGCCGAAGCCGACCGGCACCTCCCGCGCGCCGGAGCCATAGACCACGATCATGCCGTAATCGGCGACCAGCGCCGGCAGCTTCGCGATATTGGCGGCGAGATCGACCTCGATCACGCGCTCGACGCCGCGGCTGGCGGTGAGCTCCTTCACCTTGGCCGCGAGATCCTCGCTCTTGTAGTTCACCACCGCATCGGCACCCGCTTCGGTCGCGCGTTTCGCCTTCTCCGGTGAGCTCACGGTGGCGATCACGCTGGCGCCCTTCAGCTTCGCCATCTGCACGGCATAATGCCCTACCGAGCCGGCGCCGCCTTGGACCAGCACCCAATCGCCGGCGACGCCGCCATCGGTCTCCACCGCTTGCCAGGCGGTCAGGGCGGGAATGCCGAGGCAGGCGCCGGCCTCGAAATCCACCGCGTCGGGCAGCGGCACGGCCTGCTCCGCCGGCAGGGCGACGTATTCGGCGGCAGTGCCGAAAGCCCGCTGCCAGCGCGCATTCCAGAGCCAGACCCGTTGCCCAACCCGGTCCTTGCGCACGTTTTCGCCGACCGCCTCGATGACGCCCGCGCCATCGCTGTGGGGGATGATGCGGGGGTATTCGTTGGCGGCGCTGGACGTCCCCATGCGCATCTTCACGTCCGAGGGGTTGACGCCGGAGACCTTCACCCGGACCAGGATCTCGCCCGCCGCCGGCTCGGGTTTCGGCAGGTCGCCGACCTTCAGTACATCCTTCGCCGGACCCAGCTTCTCGTAATAGGCGGCGCGCATCGCCCCTCCTGATTCAAAAAGGCGGCCCAAAATGAAACGGGCGGCCGCCCGAAGGCAGCCGCCCGTTCCGAAAAGCGTCGATCGGGCTTAGATCGCCTTCAGATTGACCGCTGCGGTCTTGCCGCGCTCGGTGGCGATGTCATAGCTGATCTTCTGGCCTTCGGCCAATCCGCTCAGCCCCGCGCGCTCGACGGCGGTCACGTGCACGAACACGTCGCTGGAGCCGTCGGAGGGACGGATGAATCCGTAACCCTTCACGGAGTTGAACCACTTCACAGTACCCTGAGCCATTGCGGCCTCCTCAAGCTTGAAACCGATCGCGCGGACGTCCCGGGCGACCCACACACAACGTGGTTGGGAGCTTGAAAGACCGCCGGCGAGGAAGGGGTTACCCCCCGCTGCCGGGTCGACAAGGCTGGCCAAAACGTCGATTGCCCGGGCATCTCTGCTGATTTCCAGCCCCCCTGTCAAGCCGGCCACCCGCGGTTCCCGGGCCATGGGAAGCCATGCCCTGTCGGCCGATTCCGAGGAAACCCACCTTGCATCAACCCGTTATCAGATTGGAGGTGAGCGCATGGCTGGGCCGATTGACGGGCTGGAATTGGTTAAATTAGTGTTTCATGGCACGGCACGACGAGGCATCAGGGGATCATGGGGAGATGTTCGGTAGCCTGCTGAAACACGGCTTGAAGCACGGAAGGGTCGATCTCATCGACCACCGCGGCCATCGACGTTCATACGGCTCGGACAATGGGCCGGCCGTTACGTTGAAGCTCCACGACGCTGCGGTTGGGCGCGAGCTCGCGTTCAATCCCTGGCTGAAGGTGGGTGAGGCCTATATGGACGGCCGGCTCACCATCGAGCAGGGCTCGCTCTACGACCTCATAGATATCGGCCTCGCGAATACCACCGCCTTGACCGGCGTCTGGACCCAGCGGCTCTCCGACGGGGCGAACCGGCTGTTGCGCTGGTGGCACCAGACCAACCCGATCGGCCGGGCGCGCGAGAACGTCGCCCATCACTACGACCTCAGCCGGAAGCTCTTCTCGCTCTTCCTCGACGAGAGCATGCAGTATTCCTGCGCCTATTGGCCGAAGCTCTCGATCAGCCTCGGCGAGGCGCAGCAGGCGAAGATGCGCCATATCGCCTCCAAGCTGCTGCTGGAGCCGGGACAGCTGGTGCTCGACATCGGCTGCGGCTGGGGCGCGCTCGGCATCTATCTCGCGAAGACCGCCGGCGTCAAAGTCATCGGCGTCACGCTTTCCAAGGAGCAGCTGGAGGTCGCGCAACAGCGCGCCAAGGACGCCGGGCTCGAGGGACAGGTCGAGTTCCGCCTGCAGGATTATCGGGAGATCCCCGAGAAGTTCGATCGCATCGTCTCGGTCGGCATGTTCGAGCATGTCGGCTTGAAGCACTATCCGGAGTTCTTCAAGCAGGTCGAGAACCTGCTCAAACCCACCGGCGCCATGCTGCTGCATGCGATCGGCCGTCGCGACGGGCCGGGCTACACCAATCCCTGGCTCAGGAAATACATCTTCCCAGGCGGCTACAGCCCGGCGCTCTCGGAAGTGCTGCCGGTGATCGAGAAGACCGGACTCTGGGTGACCGACATCGAGGTGCTGCGCCTGCACTACGCCGAGACGCTGAAGGCGTGGCGCGCCAACTTCGAGAAGCATCGCGCCGAGATCAAGGCGCTCTACGACGAACGCTTCTGCCGCATGTGGGAGTTCTACCTGATCGGCAGCGAGCTTTCGTTCCGCTACGACTACAACATGGTGTTCCAGATCCAGATGGCGCGCGGCATCCAGACCGTGCCGATGACCCGGGACTACATGTTCGACTGGGAGCGCAAGGAAGCCGCGCGGGAATTCCCGCAAGTCCCCTGGCAGAAGGGGCGCGCCGCGGAGTAGGCGCTCAGAACGCCTCCGCCGGCAGCGCCATCAGTGTTGCCTTGCCCGCAGTCAGCACGGTGAACAGGCTGTTGGTCTCCGGCAGGATGCGGGCCATGAAGAAGCGCGCGGCGGCGAGCTTCGCTTCGTAGAAGGCGGCCTCGTCGCCGGTTTTCTTCTCCAGCGCGATCTCCGTCATCCGGCACCACATGTAGCCCAAGGCCACCAGAGCGAAGAGCCGCAGGTAATCGGTCGCCGCAGCACCCGCTTCCTCGGGATCGGCGACGCCGGCCTGGGCGAGCCAGGCTGTCGCCTGCTGGAGCTTGGCGAAGGCCTTGGCCAGCGGCAGGACGAACTCCGCCATTTCCGGCTTCTCGCCCGCGGTGTCGACGAACTCCGAGACCGGATGGAAGAAGCGGCGCGCCAGGCGGCCCATGCCGGTCGGCAGCTTGCGGCCGACCAGGTCGAGGGCCTGGATGCCGTTGGTGCCTTCGTAGATCTGGGTGATCCGCGCGTCGCGCACCAGCTGCTCCATGCCCCATTCGCGGATATAACCGTGGCCGCCGAAGACCTGCACGCCGTTGTTGGCGGCGTCGAAACCATGATCGGTGAGGAACGCCTTCACGACCGGCGTCAGGAGTGCCACCAGATCATCCGCCGCTTGGCGCCGCTCGGGATCGGGATGATGCGCGGCGATGTCGAGCTCCATGCCCATCCAATAGGCGAGCGCCCGGCTGGCCTCGGTGAGGGCGCGGGTCCGGAGCAGCATGCGCCGCACGTCGGGATGGACGATGATCGGGTCCGCGGCCTTCTCCGGGAACTTCACGCCGGCGAGCGAGCGCATCTGCAGCCGGTCGCGGGCATAGGTGACGGCACCCTGATAGGCCGCCTCGGCGATGCCGAGACCCTGCATGCCGACCGCGAGCCGCGCGGTGTTCATCATGGTGAACATTGCCGACATGCCCTTGTGCGGCCGGCCGACCAGCCAGGCCTTGGCGCCGTCGAAATTGATCACGCAGGTCGATGAGGCCTTGATCCCCATCTTCTTCTCGATCGAGCCGCAGGCGACCTTGTTGCGCGCACCAGGATTACCTTGTGCATCGGGCAGGAATTTCGGACAGACGAACAGCGAGATGCCACGGATGCCGGCGGGCGCGTCGGGCAATCGCGCGAGGACGAGATGGATGATGTTCTCGGCGAGGTCATGCTCGCCGGCCGAGATGAAGATCTTGGTGCCGAAGAGGTTCCAGGAGCCGTCGGCATTGGCCTCGGCGCGGGTCTTGCAGAGTCCGAGATCGGTGCCGCATTGCGGCTCGGTCAAACACATCGTGCCGGACCACACACCGGAGACAAGCTTCGGCAGATAGAGCGCCTTCTGCTCCTCGCTGCCATGGGCGTGGATCGCGTTGTAATTGCCGTTGGAGAGGCCGGGATACATGCCGAAGGAGAGGTTGGCCGAGCAGATCATCTCCTCGACCGCGAAGTTGATCAGCTTCGGCAGGCCCTGGCCACCATAGGCGGGATCGCAGGGCAGGCCCGGCCAGCCGGCCTCGACGAACTTCGCATAGGCTTCCTTGAAGCCCTTCGGCGTGGTGACGGTGCCGTTCTCGAAGTGGCAGCCTTCCTCGTCGCCGGAGTGGTTGATCGGCTGCAGCTCGTTCTCGCAGAACTTTCCGGCCTCCTCGAGGATGGCGTCGATCACGTCCGGCGTCGCCTCGGCATAGGCTGGCACCGCATTGGCGAGCGTGTCGGCCTTCAGGAGCTCGTAGAGCACGAACCTGATCTCGCGGAGCGGGGCTTTGTAGGCGGGCATGATTCGTCTCCAGTTCCCCTCCCCCTTCAGGGGGAGGGTAGGGTGGGGGCTTGGAGCACGATGCTCAAGATCGTAGAGCTCAATTTCTCAGCGGCTTGCCGGTGGTGAGCATGTGCTCCATGCGGGCGAGGGTGGGGCCGGTGCGCAGCAGGCCGAGGAACGCCTTCTTCTCCAGCTTCTGCACCTGGTCCTCGGTCACGACCGCGGTGAAATCGGTGGTGCCGCCGGAGAGCACTTCGGCGAGCGCCGTCGAGACCGTCACGTCGTGGGGCAGCGCCTTTCCTTGCAGGCGGAAGCCATCGACCGCGAGCTTCAAGGCCGTGGCGCCGGTCGGCCCGGGGAGGCGGAGCTCCTTCGGCTCCGGCGCCTTGTAGCCTTCGGCCAGCATGGCGAGGGCACGCTGCTTCGCATCGAACAGCAGGCGGTCGCGGTTCATGGTGATGGCGTCGGTCGGCCGCAGCAGCTTCAGCTCCTTCGCCTCCGCCGCCGATTTGGCGACCTTGGCAAGCGAGATGGTCTCGAAAGCGGCTGCGACCGGCGGCATCGGACCTTTCGGATCCTTGGGGCCGGGCTGATTCCGGAGCAACAGCTCCTTGCAGCCGCCCCACCCTGGGATCAGGCCGACACCGACTTCGACCAGGCCCATATAGGTCTCGGCATGGGCCTGCACCGCCGCGCAATGCAGCAGGATCTCGCAGCCGCCACCCAAGGCCATGCCGCTCGGCGCACCAACCACCGGGAAGGGTGCGAACTTCACCGCCTTGTAGGCCGCCTGGCCCTGGCCGATCAGGTCCTCGATCATCGGCCACATGGCGATGTTGGCGGCGAAGAGGGCGAGGCCGATATTGGCCCCGACCGAGAAGTTGTCGCCCTCATTGTGGACGACGAGGGCCTTCATCTTCTTGCCGACATGGTCCAGCGACTGCTTCAGCAGCGAGAGCGTGTCGGGATCGATCGCGTTCATCTTGCTGTGGAACTCGAGGCAGGCGACGCCGTCGCCGATGTCCCAGAGGCTGGCCGAGCCGTTCTTCAGGATCGGTTTTCCGGCGCGCTTCACGTCGGCGAGCAGCAGCACGCCCTCGGCGCGCTTGACGGCGTGATAGGCACCGTCGGTGCCGAGGAACTGCAGCGCGCCGTTCTCGCTCTTGTAGAAACCGCCTTTCTCCGCGGCGGTCTTCAGCAACGGCGGCACCGGCATCTTCTCGGCGGCGAGCTTCTCCGCGAACCACGGAGCGCCCATCTGGTCGATCATCTCGAAGGGGCCGCGCTTCCAGTTGAAGCCGGTGCGCATGGCGAGATCGACGTTCACAACGTCATCGGCGATCTCTGGCACCAGCGATGCGGCATAGCTCAGCAGCTTCGAGAGCACGCGCCAGGCGTATTGCCCGCCCTTGTCGGCGTGAGCGAGCAGCGCCTTCAAGCCGCCTTTCGCTGCGCCGGCGGAATCGAGCCGTGCCTTTTCCGAGACGCGATATTGGCCGGTCTTGAGGTCGATCGACTCCTTGACCTTCCCAGAACTGTCCCCAGGGCCGTTCCGCTGCAGCCGATAGAACCCGCCCTTGCCCTTCCGCCCGGTATAGCCGTCGGCGATCATCTTCTCCATCAGCGGGAAGTCGCGGCGGACCGATTGGTAGGCGTCGTCGGGCTTCAAGGCCTCCCGCATCGACTTGTCGACATGGGGCTGCAGGTCGAGGCCGACCAGGTCCAGGAGGCCGAAGATGCCGGTCTTCGGCGCGCCGATCGGCCGGCTCATGATCGCGTCCGCCTCCTCGACGGTGAGGCCGAGATCGAGCGCGGTGTTGACCGCGGCCTGCATCCAGAAGACGCCGATCCGGTTGGCGACGAAGCCCGGCGTGTCCTTGGCGGCGACGACCGCTTTCCCGAGCCGCCGGTCGCCGAAATCGCTGATCGCGGCCACGGCTTCCGGGCGGGTCTTCGGCCCGCCCAGCACTTCCAGGAGCCGCATATAGCGCGGCGGATTGAAGAAATGGGTGATGCAGAAATCGCGCTGCAGGCTCTCCGGCTCGTCCTTGACCAGGGTCTGCAGCGGGATGGTCGAGGTGTTGGAGGAGACGACCGAGCCCTTCTTGCGATGCGGCTCGATCTTGCGGTAGAGCGCCTGCTTCACGTCGAGCTTCTCGATCACCGCCTCGACGATCCAGTCGACGTCCTGCAACTGCGCGAGGTCGTCCTCGATGTTGCCCGGCGTGATCAGCTTCGCCGCCGCCTTCGACATCAGCGGCGCGGGATCGGCCTTCAGCAGCTTGTCGATGGCGCCTCGCGCAATCGTGCTGCGATCGCCGCGGCTATCCTTTGGGGCGTCCTTCGGCACGATGTCCAGCAGCAGCACCGGCACGCCGGCATTGGCGATCTGGGCGGCGATGCCGCTCCCCATCAAGCCGGCGCCGATGACGGCGGCGCGTTCGATCGCCATCAGACGGCCTCCAGGATGGTGGCGATGCCCTGGCCGCCGCCGATGCACTGGGTGGAGAGTGCGAACTGCTTCCCCTCGCGCTTCAGGAGCGCGGCCGCCTTGCCGGTGATCCTTGCGCCGGTGGCGCCGAGCGGATGGCCGAGGGCGATGGCGCCGCCGTCGAGATTGACCTTCTTGGGATCGATCTTGAGGTCCCGCATGCAGGCCAGCGCCTGGGAGGCGAAGGCCTCGTTCAGCTCGATCACGTCCACATTGTCGATGCTGAGGCCCGCGCGCTTCAACGCCTTCTGGGTGGCGGCCACCGGGCCGATCCCCATGATTTCCGGCGCGCAGCCGGCGACGGCGACGCTCCGGACCTTCGCCAGCGGCTTCAACCCGTGCGCCTTCGCATATTCGACGGAGGTGACGAGGCAGGCTGCCGCGCCATCCGTCAGCGGCGAGGCGGTGCCGGCGGTGACGACGCCGTTCTCGTCGAAGGCCGGCTTCAATCCGGCCAGGGCCTCGAGCGTCGTGCCCTCGCGGATGCAGCCGTCGCTGACGACGCTGTCCTTGCCGTTCTGGATCGGCGTGATCTCGTCCTGCAGCTTGCCGGCCTGGCGCGCGGACGTCGCCTTCGCCTGGCTCTCGACCGCGAAGGCTTCCTGTTCCTGGCGCGAGATGCCGTATTTCCTGGCGACGTTTTCCGCCGTCGTCCCCATGGAGATGTAGGCCGCCGGCAGTCGGTCGTTCAGCGCCGGATTGGGCATCGGGTTGAAGCCCATCATCGGCACCCGGCTCATGCTCTCGACCCCGGCGCAGATGAAGACGTCGCCGGCCCCCATCACGATCGCGCCCGCCGCCGAGTGGATCGCCTGCATCGAGGAGCCGCAGAACCGGTTGATGGTGGCGCCCGCCACCGATTGCGGCAGGTCGGCGATAAGGCCGATCAGCCGGGCGACGTTGAGGCCCTGCTCGCCTTCCGGGAAGGCGCAGCCCAAGAGCAGGTCCTCGATCTCTTTCGCGTCGATGCCGGTCTTGGCGATCAGCGCCTTCACCACCGCCGCCGCCAGATCGTCGGGGCGAACCTTGGCGAGATCGCCCTTGTTGGCGAAATGGAACGGCGACCGGACATAGCCGGCAATCACGGCCTCTCTCATACGGACTTCTCCCCAGGGGACTTGCCGGCGACGGCCGCCGCGGCTTCGTCGATCAGGACCTTCTTCTGGATCTTGCCGACCGCCGTCTTCGGCAGGTCGGCACGGAACTCATATTGGGTCGGCATCTCGATCTTCGAGAGCCGGCTCCGCAGGAAGTGATCGAGCTGCTCCTCGCTCAGATCCATATCGGCCTTCAAGGCGACATAGGCCTTCACGGTCTGGCCGCGATAGGCATCCGGGACGCCGACCACGGCGCATTCGCGCACCGCCGGATTCTGGTAGATCGCCTCCTCGATGAGGCGCGGATAGACCTTGAAGCCGGAGCAGTTGATCATCTCCTTCAGCCGGTCGGTGACGAAGACATAGCCGTCCTCGTCGATATGCCCGACATCGCCGGTATGGAGGCGCCCGTCAATGATCACCTCGGCCGTGGCGTCCGGCCGCTTCCAATAGCCCATCATGACCTGCGGGCCGCGGAAGCAGATCTCGCCGGTCTCGCCCGCCTTCACGACCGTTCGCCGGTCGTCGATGGAGACGACCTCGCAGATCGTGCCGGGGATGGGGAGGCCGATCGAGCCGGGCTTCGATCCCAGCTCGGGCGGATTGATGCAGACCACCGGCGAGGTCTCACTGAGGCCGTAGCCCTCCAGCAGATGGGCGCCGGTCTTCGCCTGGAACGCCTTCGCGACCTCGAGCGGCAGCGGCGCCCCGCCGGAGATGCAGATCTTCAGCGAGGAGAGATCGTAGTTCTCCGCGCCCGGCGTGTTGAGGAGGGCGTTGTAGAGCGTCGGCACGCCCGCCATGGCGTTCGGATGCTTGCGCGCGATCAGCCGCAGCAGCTTCAGCGCCTCGAAACGCGGCTCCAGCAGCATGCAGGCGCCGAAGGCGAGGCTCAAATTCATCACGCAGGTCATGGCAAAGGCGTGGAACAGCGGCAGCACGCCGACGATCCGCGTCTCCGGCCTGTCCATGGCGTGGAACCACAGCCGGATCTGCTGCGCGTTGACGTAGATATTGGCATGGCTGAGCGCGGCACCCTTGGGAACGCCGGTGGTGCCGCCGGTATATTGCAGAACCGCGAGCGTGGTCGCCGGGTTGATCAGGGGCAGCTCGATCCTGCCGTCGTTGTGCAGCAGTGTCCCCATCGCGATGCAGCGCGCGTCGTCCGGCGCGTGCGCGATCGACTTCCGCATCACGATCGGGAACAGGAAACTCTGCGGAAAGGGAAGCTGCTCGGCCATCGGGCAGATGACGACATGCTTCAGCCGGGTGGTGCCGAGCATGGCGGTGATCTTCGGCAGCATCACGGCGAGATCGAGGGTCACCATGAAATCGGTCTCGGAATCCTCGATCTGGCGCGCGATCTCCGGCTCGACATAGAGCGGGTTGAAGTTGACGATGACGCCGCCGGCCTTCAGGCCCGCGTAGTAGAACACTACGAACCAGGGACAGTTCGGCAGGAACAGGCCGAGCTTCATCCCGGGCCGGAAGCCCGCATCGATCAGGCCCTTGGCGGCGCGGTCGGAGAGCGCCTTCACCTCGGCATAGGTGAAGCGCTTGTCCTGGAAATCGATGCAATCGTGCTCGGGATAGCGCGCGGCCGCATCCTCCAGCAGGGCGAAGACCGCCTTCGCATGCAGCGGCGCCGCCCAGTCGACCTCGGGCGGGTAGTGCTTTAGCCATGGATAGGCGGGCGCGGCGGAATCCAAATCGGTCTCCCGGCGATCTCCGGTCCCACCGGTTGCGATCGGCGGATCGGGGAAGTCTCCCATTCTCGGGATTTGAAGGCAAATTAATGGTTAACATTCTGGCCGTGCAAAGCGGGCGGCGGCGTGCCATATCTCAACCTCGCGTTGCCGCACCGCCCGCCCGTTTCCCATCGTTCAAGTGAGTCCCGTGAGCTTCCAGGCCTTCTACGCGGCGATCGAATCCGAGGAATTGCGGGTGGTGGCACGCCATTGGGTGGCGGCGCGTGGCGGACGGCGCATGCCGGCTTGGCGGGATATCGATCCCATCGAGATCGGGCGATCCCTGCGCTACGTCTGGTCCTGGAAATACGACCGGGCCACCGATGCCTTCATCGGGCGCCTGGCCGGCGAGGAGATCGACCGCGCCTTCGGCAAGTCGCTGCGCGGCATGCGGATGGAGGAGTTCTATACGCCGGAGATCTATCATCTCGCATACCCGCGGCACCGACGCGTCGTGACCGGGCCCGGCTTCATGCGTGGCAAGGGGATGGTCTTCGTCCGTCTCGGGCTGTCGGCGATCGGCGAGCGCATCGTCCTGCCGCTCTCGGAGAACGGGGTGGAGGCCGACGGGATCATCGGCGGCACCTATTACCGCGCCGCACCCGAACCGCTGGCGGGGCGGGCCCCGGGTCAGGATCTCGGGCCGGAAGAGGCCGTGTTCTTCCCCCTGGATTCTTAGGCTTAGCCGGTGCGCCTCCTGGGCGCCTCCCCTGCGACCTTAGACCCCGGCGCATTCCGTACCGCCCTGTGGGATATATAGATCCCGGGGATACCAAGCCGGAAATCCGACCCATTCTTGATCTGGATCGTGGCGCGCGGCGCCGGCGATCGTTAACCCGGTGTCGTGATGAGCTTCCAGGCATTTCTCGACAACATCGCATCGCCGGATCTTCGTGCGGTCGCCGAGCATTGGCGCACCGCCAGGGGATCGAAGGCGATGCCGGGCTGGGCGGATATCGACCCCACGAAGATCGGCCGGGCGCTGCGTTATGTCTGGTCCTGGAAGTACGATCGGGCGAGCGACAGCTTCACCGGAAGGCTTGCCGGTGAGGAGATCGACCGCGCCTTCGGAAAGTCGCTGCGCGGCATGGCCATGGCGGACTT
>Ga0335080_10000366_pt1 | contig 41200 bp, 37 predicted proteins | sample Lox_Sample_34_FD_206720 | JGI IMG/M metagenome (GOLD analysis project Ga0335080, IMG submission 206720) | Soil microbial communities from Loxahatchee National Wildlife Refuge, Florida, United States - Lox_Sample_3.4 | ecosystem: Environmental > Terrestrial > Soil > Wetlands | place: USA... | reverse complement strand
CGGAGCTCCCTTCTTCAAGCTCCAAAACGTGAGCGGGACTTTCACCGAAGGATCCTTCAGCGCAACGCTGGTCCCAACCAGCACGGTCGAGTCCAACGCGAGCGACGACGCTTGTCTTCCTCCCTTTGCCTGTTCCCCGAACATTGATTTCTACAACGCGACATTCGATAACGGTCTCGGCTTCGTCGATGCGTCACTCCTCGGCTACGACCTCTCCACCTCCTTCGGCCCGCTTACCAAGACTTCCGACCTCACGCCGACGTTCGGCGCGGGCAGCTTCGCGTTTGTAGGTGGTGGCTCGGTGCAGTTGACCGGCAATGATTCACTGACCTTCACGGCCACGGTCGGAGCGGTGCCGGAGCCGGCTACCCTGGGCCTCCTCGGTCTAGGCTTGGCCGGACTCGGGTTCCGTCGGCGCCGGCAAGGTTGAGGTCGGGGGCGGGAGCACCTGTTGCGCCGGAATGTCCCGCAGCCCGTCCCGAGCGAGACATAGAGCTCGCGTCCCAGGGCGGCCGGGAAGGCGCGAGGACCGGTAGCCATGCTGGCCTTTTCGGTCTGCGGGCCGATGCCGCGATCGTCTCTGCGGACCGCTGGCGCCTAGATCGCCGCTGTCCGGAGAGGGCGGTGGCCTCGGGGGACATTGCTCCGACTTGAATCCCAGGCCGCCACAGCGGGCCGCATTTAATTTGACATAATATAAATTATACGCACTCGAATCAAGGGTTCAGGGCGGGCGAAACCCGACCTGCCGACGCGAACCGGCTCCTGCCGGCCGCGCTCTCCGCCCGTGGGGCCGCTTCAGCCCCCGAAGTCGAAAGCGGCGGTTAGGTCGCCGGCATTCGCCCGGACGCCCGGCAGCGGCTCGAGATCGAAGCGGCGCGTGATGAGCTTGAGGATCGACGTCGTATCGTAGGACGTGTGATCGACGTAGCCGCGTCTCGCGAACGGCGAGATGATGATCGCAGGGATGCGTGTTCCCGGACCCCATCGATCCGCCTTGGGCGGCGCGACGTGGTCCCAGAATCCGCCGTTCTCGTCGTACGTGACGATGATCACCGAGGACGACCAGATCGGGCTCGCCTTGATCCTCGCCACGAGCTCGCTGATGTGGATGTCGCCCGACATCACGTCGGTGTTGCCCGGGTGCTCATTGAAGCGGCCCGCGGGCTTGTACAGCGCCACCTGCGGCAGATCTCCCCTGTCGATCGCTGCGACCATGTCGGTATAGTCCTTGAGGTGCTCGGCGCGATCCGCCGTACCCGGCGCGAACCTGGCGAAGTAGTTGAAGGGCTGGTGATGCACGACGAAATAAGGCGATCCGGGCTCGTTGTTGTAGATGACCTGTCGCTTCGCCGCCGGATCTTGCATCCCGTCCTTGAGCGCAAGATCCCAGCCACCGGCATACCACGCCCAGGAAATCCCCTTGGCGGAGAGCGTGTCGCCGATCGTCTTCATGGTCTGCGGGGGCAGCGTGTACCCGGACATCCCGGCATAGCGCGGGTCCCCGCCCCGGTCCGGCGGCACGCGGCTCGGCTGGTAGGCCGCCTGCTGGTTGGTCACCGAATAGCCGTCCGGCGTGAACTCGCCCGCAGTGAACAGCGCAGGACCGTCGAGCGCGGACGGCGGCGAGCCGGCCGCGCGCTTCAGCCAGCCGTTCGCCTCGAGTTGTGCCCGCTTCGCGGGCGGCATGGCGGGATCGGCCGGCGTGCACGCGCAGATCAGCCAGAAGTGATTGAGATACGAGTCGCCGAAGGCGCCCATAAAGAAATTGTCCGCGAGCGTGTATTCCTGCGCCCACTTCCACATCGGCAGCTTCGAGCCGTCGTAGTAGCCCATCGTGAGCGCGCCGGCGTCCGACACTTCGGCGAAGCGGTCGTTGCGGCCTCCGTCGATCTGCTCCTGCTGCTGGTAATACTTGTGGACGAGATCGCGCGTGCGCTCGGTCAGCGGCAGGTTGATCGGCGGCCCGTCGATTCGGAAGGGGCGGTTGGGCAGATCGCGGGGAAACGCAGGGTCCGGCTCGTTGCCTTTCCATACGGGCGGCAAGTGCGACAGCGTCCTGCCGTCGCGATCGACCTGCGTGTATTGCGCCGGCGTCGCATCGGCGAGCCCGCTGGCGCCCGGGAACAGCCCGTACAGGTTGTCGAAGCTGCGGTTCTCGGCGTAGATCACGATGATGTGGTCGATGCGCGAGAGCCCGGCGCGGCCGGACGGCGCCGCAGGGACCGTGCACGCGATCGGCGCGAGGAACCCGGCCATCGTCGCGAGCCGGACGCCTCGCCGCAGGCCGCGGAGCGCCCTACTCTGCGCCACCGCCGCCCTCGCCTTCGACGCTGCGCCCAGGCGGCTGCCAGAGCTCGACCTTGTTTCCGTCGGGGTCGACGAACCAGCCGAAGCGTCCGTATTCGTGCTCCTCGACCTCGCCGACGACCTGTGCACCGCCGAGATGCACCTGGCCCAGCGCACCGTCGAGATCGTCGACGATCAGGTTGAACATGAAGTCGCGGGGCGACGGACGAAAATAGTCCGTATTGCCGGGAAACGGGCTCCACAACGTGATCGAACGCGAGGGCAGCGTCCCCGCGGCGAACTCGACGGAGGACTTGCCGTCGCCGATGCCGAGCCACTTCGCATACCAGGCGAGCAGCTTCTCCGGGTCGGGCGACTTGAAGAAAAGTCCCCCGAAGCCGACGACGCGCGCCATCTTCTTCTGCTCTCCGTTCACTCCAGCACCACGGATGTTCGAATCGTTCCGGCCCGCTCGTGCCGCGCGACGAGGTCGATGCGGTCCCCCACCCGGCCGCGCACGATCCACTCGACCTTCGCGCGGTCGTCGGTCACATGATAATCCGGCCAGAACGAAACGCCCGTGTGCTTGTAGGCCTTGCCCTCGAGCTGGCCGATGTCCTCGCGGCGCCTCCCGCTCGCGAGCTCCGCGCCGGCAGGCAGCGCGATCTCGGCGATCACGCCGCGCACCACCTTGCGCTCCAGCGCCCGTTTGCTCACGTAGCTCGGAAGCCAGCCGGTGTTCTGGACCACGATCCGGACCCGCCAGGCGCCGCTGCCGACCGGTTTCGCCGACGCCTCGACCAGCTCCATCCTCGGCGACAGCAGCGCCTGCCACAGCAGCCACTTCGGGAAGCGGGCGATTTCGGCCTCGAGCCGATCGAGGGGCGGGTTGCCGAACGCGTGGAAGCGGTTCCAGCCGCCGATCTCGACGGGTCCGAGCTCCGGGTGGCGAAACGGCTTCCAGTCAACGTGTGCCTTGCCACCGAGCTTCTCCTCGCTCCAGCGGAAAAGCTTGAGGTCGTCCTCGATCGGATGGTCGCGGAACCAGTCGATGTAGAGATATTTCTCGATCCCCGCCTCGCGCATCGGGCTCCAGATCTCGACGACCCAGCTGAACATCCCGAAGTGGTCGTAGACCCAGTCGAACGCGCCCCCGATGACCTGCTTCGGGTGATAGCGGAACTCGTGGTAGACGGAGATCGCCGGGTAGCCGGTCAGCTCGGTTCCTTTCGTGCCGACGCGCTGGTAGTGCCAGAGATCCTCGGCGTGCATCTCCGTGTCGGGGAGGTGATCGAACGGCCTAAGGAGCACGCCCGCCCAGGTATGAAAGGCCACGCCTCCGATGATGTTCGGATGCCCGACGACGAAGTCCGCGACGGCCCGGACCTCCGGCTCGGAAGTCGGGAAAGGGCCGGCGCCGAGCTGTTCGAATTCCTGCCGCCAGTTTCCAGGGAAATTTCTATTCAGGTCAAGGCCCTGTCGAGGTCTTTTAATCTTCAAGGTAAAACCGTCGTAGCCCTCCAGGCGGCCCTCGGGCAGGATCCGGAAGTACGTCCCCCCGACCTCGGCGGGCTCGCGCCGCACCATCAGCCGCGGCTCCTGCGGGTGCGGCTTCCACAGGCCGTTCGGATCCGGGACACGCATCTGCAGAATGCGCCCGTCGCCGTCGATGTCCTCGACCGTCAGGCCCTCGATCGGGTCTTCTTCGTAGGGGTAGCTGCGCGTGCTCGAGCGAACGAACTTGGGCTCGTCGGCGAGCGCCCATTCCGCGCCGTCGGGGTTGATACGAGGGCAGATGTAGAACGCACGGGTGTCGAGCGCGCGCGTCACGTCGGGGTCGCGGCCGTAGCCGTCGAGCAGGTACTTCAGGAAATAGACCGCAGCGACCGACGCGGCGACCTCGGTCGAATGGATGTTGCCGTCGACCCAGAATGCCGGCTTGTCGGCGGCCTCTCCGGTCGCGCGATTGGTGAGCGTGAGCAGCCAGATGTCCCTGCCCTCGTGGCTGCGACCGATCGACTCGATGCCCACGAGCCGCGGATGCTCCGCGGCGAACGCCTGCAGGATTTCGCTCAGCTCCTGATAGCGATAGAAGCGGTCGAAGCGGACGCTCGGCATGGCGGCAACAGCGAAAGCGCGCAGTGTCGCCGCCGCTCGTCGCCGCGTCAACCGCGCGCGGCGCTTCGTAGACTACGGAATCGCCGGTGCCGGTACGGTCAGATTCCGGCGTACCACTCGTAGCCCTGATCTTCCCAGTAGCCGCCCATCCCGCCGGCGATCCGGGAGAAGCTTTCCACGAGCTCGAGGCGCAGCACGTACTTGGCGTGCTTATAGCCGAGCTGCCGCTCGACTCGAAGCCGGATCGGCGCGCCGTTTTTGATCGGCAGCGCCCGATCGTTGAGCTCATAGGCGAGCAGCGTCTGGACGTGCATCGCGTCGTCCATGTCGATGCTCTCGTAGTACAGTCCCGTGCCGTCCTCCTCCATGGGATCCGCGCAGTGGAGCACGACGTAGCGCGCCTCCGGCTTGACGCCGACGCTGTCGAGCAGCGCGGCGAGCCTTGCGCCTTTCCACTTGGCGATCGCGCTCCAGCCCTCGACGCAATCGTGCCGCGTGATCTGGGTACGGCTCGGGAGCGCGCGCAGCTCGGCGAGCGAGAATCGGGCCGGCCGCTGCACGAGACCGCCGACCTCGAGACGGTAGTCCGCGAACGACGCGGCGGCGAGCGCCTGGTACGCCGGGTTGTTGGGCATCGAGGTGCCGTTGCTGCGGAAATCCGGCGAAAGGTCGGCGGTGCTGAATTCCTGCGCCATCGCCCGGCGACCGATGAGGTGATGCGCGCTGCGGTTCAAGGTTTCGCCGGCGGCGAGGACCTTGGGGAACCACTCGGTGTGCGACAGCGCGTCGCAACCCGAAAGCATCGCCGCGCCGGCGGCGCCGACGCCGCGCGCGAGAAATCTCCGCCGCGAGCTCCTAGCGCGCAGTTTCATCGATCGCCTCCGTTTCGACGCGGTAGCGGCCGCTGATCATCGACCGGAGCTCGTTCCAGAAGCCGGCGATGATCGCTTCGACGACGTGGATCAGCACGAAGGCGACGATCAGCCACGCGGCGATGAAGTGGAGCGTGCGAGCGCTCTGCCGGCCGCCGACCAGGTCGACCCAGCCCGGCAGCAGCCCGTCGAGCCAAGGCGACATCGCCATGCCCATCAGGATCGTAAGCGGCAGCAGCAGGAAGATCACCGTGAGGTAGGTGAGCTTCTGCAGCACGTTGTAGCGCTTCGCGGCCTCGCCCACGGGGTGCTTCAGGCGCAGGTGATCGACGATCGAGCGGCCGATCGAGCGCCAGTCGGTGCGGTCCGGTGCGAGATCGCGGGCAAGGTGCCGGCTCCCGATCGAATACGCGACGTAGCACAGGCCATTGATGACGAAGACCCAGGCGAAGAAGAAATGCCAGCGGCGCGCCATCGCGAGCCAGCGGCTGTCGGGAATAGTGAGCCACGCGGGGAAGGTGCGCTCGATCACCTCGCCGTCCGACGTGGTGGACGCGCCGAGGAAGCCGGTCGTGACGAAGTCGCGCCCGAAGATGTGCGTCACGCCCACCGCGTTGCCGCCGTCGTCCTCGCGAGCGCCAATCTGGAAAACCGGTCCGCGTCCCGTGTAGGAGGATTTTCCCCAGTAGAGCGCCGGGTGCGCGCTGAAGATGTTGAGGCCGCTCAGCAGCAGGATCGTGAGCGCGACGACGTTGATCCAGTGCATCAGCCGCACCGGCAGCGCGTGCCGGTAATAGAGGTAGCTGCCCGATCGGCGCGGCCGTGCCGCCGGGATCTGCGAAGTGCCGGAGGACATGAACGGTTCCTTGCTTGACGACGGAGGCGTTTGCGGACCGGCGCTACGCCGCCGCCCGGGGACCGCTGACGTAGGGATTGTCGCGTTCGAAGAAGCGAAGCTTACGCTCGATCTCGCGGCGCAGACCGATCCTGGGACTGCGCGCGATGCGTCCGGGCGGCCGAAGCTCGTCGCCGAGCCATAGCGGCCCGGCTGCGCACAGGTCCGTTCCGTCGAGGCGCCGGTCGATGCCCAGGGCCGTCGCGAGCCGCCCCGGGCCGCGAGCGAGGTCGAGCGTGCGGCCGCCGCTGCGGCGCCGGCGCATGAACTCGATCCCTTCCACCGGCTCGATCGCCCGTACCAGGACGCCCGCGCCGACGCCCGCCTTCTCGCCGGCGACGTTGAGCGCGTGCCAGCAGCCGTAGATGAAGTAGACGTAGGCGTGACCGCGCTCGAGGAACAGCGTTCGGTTGCGCGGGGTGATGCCGCGGAACGCGTGGCACGCGGCGTCGCCGATCACGTACGCCTCGGTTTCGACGATGCGGCCGCTCATCCTTCCTGCGGGAAGGTCACGGACGAGCGTCTTGCCGATCAGGAATTGCGCGAGTGCGCGGGTGTCGATCGGAAGCTCGGCCCGGCGAAGGCGCCGCGGAGGCTTGCTCATGCGTCGCTATGATACGACGCGCGAGTCCCTCGTCTAACACTGCGCGGCGATCGACCGCGCAAGTCTGCGGCCGGCGCGCGACGCTGCGCGAGCCTTCGCGCGGGTGTCGACGCGACACTCGCCGCGAGCCGTCGGGCTCGCGGCTTGGCGTCTTGACGCCGGCTACTTCCAGCTGATGCTGATCTGCGCGGTCGAGCCGGTGCCGGAAGTGTTGGTCGCCTTGACCGTGATCGTGACGGTGGTGCGCGAAGCCTTGGTGATCTGGCAGCTTCCCGTCGTCTTGCTCGCGCATCCTCCGCCCGTCCACACCCACGTCGTGGGCGAGTTGCTGCAATTCGCGGTGACGGTCACCGTCTGGCCGCCGCTGGGCGAGGGGTTATCCACCGTGGGAGCGCACGTCGGCAGGGCGCCGGTCGTGGTCGAGTTGCAGGTGATCGTCTGGTTCGGCGCCGTCCCCGATACGGTGAAGCCGGTGCAGCTCGGGCTGTTGTAGGTGAACGTCGCCGCGTGTGGCTTCGCCGGCCACGCCAGCAGCGCCGCGCCGATACCCAGCACGGCCCACAGACCCATCCATCGCGCCGAAGCGCAGGCATTCCTTGCTCTCATCGCATTCTCCATTGCCGTGCGTTGCCGCACGCGATAGCCCTCCCAAGCCCCGCTCGCACCACGCCCCCGGCTCGGCCGAAATACAGGCCCACTGCCGTCGGCGGGCTGTCCGCCTGACGCACCGCTGACGCAACGCCCGTGCCCGCTCCGTCCGGCCGTGCCTGTCCTTATGACAACAGCATAGCACGGATCCACGGCCCGGGCGAGGCGACCCCCACTGACATCGAGAATTCAGATCATAATACGTCTACAATATACTGATTAAAATATGATTTAGCCGATGGCGATCCTCCAGTCCGAGCTGTCCCGCAGCTTGCGTCCCGGCCGCTCCCCTACACTCGCGGCCGGCCGACGACCGTACCGCCGTCGATAGCCCGGGCTGAGCGGAGTGCCGCAGGACGTTAGTCAGGCGCCGTACGCGGTACGGCCGGGGGCCCACGGGAACCGTGGCGGCGCAGCGCCGGTCGGCGCGCGCGTCGACCGGCGCCCGGCGAGCGCTCGGTGACATGCGGGCGGGAGTAGAATCGTTTCGTGACGTGTTCGCTCGCTTGCGAAGTCGCACGTTGCGGCAGGCGATGCGTCGGAGAAAGAACTTGACCGACAGGACCCGGATCTCGATGGCGAAGTCAGGCGCATTGGTCCTCTCGCTCGTCGGCCTCGGCATCGTCGGCGGACCTGCGCACGCGGCCAGCACGACCGTGTATCGCTGCCTCGATGCGCATCTCGAAGTGGTCTATACCGACATTCCCTGCAAGGAAGGCTCGGCGTTCGAGGTCAGCCCGGGCGACGCCGATCCGGCCGCGGTCGCTCGTCTCGAGCGCGTCCGCGACGCGCTCGACCAGAGCGCCGCGCAGCGCTTGACCGCCGAACGCATCGCGGCCCGGAGCGTGGTCGTGGCGCCGATGCGCGGCGGAGCCGAAGCCGACGACGACGACTCGGACTACGGCTACTACACGTACCCGGTCGCCGGGTACGGCTACGCGCCGGATCAGCGGCATCCGCATCGCCCGCGCGTGGATCATCACCACGATCACGCGCGCGGCGGCGCGCCCAGTCCCCCCTACGTCGTCCCGCGGCGCTAGAGCGCGCTGCGGCGCGCGCACGCGCCTGGACTGCGTGGAAGCGTTGGCGTCCCTCCCGGATGCTCGCGGCGGTGTGCGAGAATTCCGCCCGGAGCAGACGCGATCATGCTGTTCGCCAAGGCCGAGCAAACCGACGAGCGCAGGGCTTTCTACGCGCGCATCGACCCGCACAACCTCACGCCGCTATGGGAGACCCTCGGCGCTCTCGTGCCGCCGCAGCCTGCCCCGGCCTGCGCTCCTGCCCTGTGGCGCTATCGCGAAGTGCGGCCCTATCTCATGGAGGCCGGACGGCTGATCACCGCGAGGGAGGCCGAGCGCCGCGTGCTGGTGCTTGAGAATCCGGGACTGCGCGGCGCGTCGTCGATTACACACAGCCTCTATGCGGGACTGCAGATCATCCTTCCCGGCGAAGTGGCTCCCAGCCACCGTCATACGCAATCGGCGCTGCGCATGGTGGTCGAGGGCGAAGGCGCGTACACCGCGGTCGACGGCGAGCGCACCACCATGCACCCGGGTGATTTCATCATCACCCCGTCGTGGACCTTCCACGATCACGGCAACCCCGGAGACGCTCCGGTCGTGTGGCTCGACGGGCTGGACATTCCCATGGTCGCGTTCTTCGACACCGGCTTCGCCGAGCGCTACCCCGAGGAATCGCAGCCGGTCGGCCGTCCGGAAGGCGCTGCGCTCGCCCGCTTCGGAGCAAACCTGCTTCCACTCGAGCACGAGCCCGGATCCGCGACGACGCCGATCTTCAACTATCCCTATGACCGCACCCGCGAGGCGCTGGCGACAATCCGCGCGGGCACCGAGCCGCACCCGAGCCACGGATTCAAAATGCAGTACGCGAACCCGGCGACCGGCGGCTATCCGATGCCCACGATCGGGGCCTTCATCCAGTTGCTGCCGCACGGTTTCAAGGGTCGTCCCTGCCGCGCAACCGACGGCACCGTGTACTGCGTCGTCGAGGGCCGTGGGCGAAGCCGCGTCGGCGAGCGCAGCTTCGACTGGGAAGCCCACGACGTGTTCGTCGTACCGTCGTGGTGTCCCGTCGCGCACGAGGCGGCCGAGGATGCCGTGCTGTTCAGCTACTCCGATCGTCCCGCGCAGAAGGCCCTCGGGCTTTGGCGCGAAGAGACATCGGTCTGACGCGAGGGAGGAGGGATCGTGATGGCATGGATCGCGACACACGCGCGCCTGGTGTTGGCGGCAATGCTGTTGTCGGCCGCCGGGCCGGGCCTGGCGCAGGGCACGGTGAAGATCGGGGTCGTCGCCGAGTTCTCGGGCCCCTTCGCCGACTACGGCGCCCAGATCCTCGGCGGGATGAAGACCTACTTGAAGCAGAATGGCGATACGTTCGGAGGCAGGAAGATCGAGATCCTGGTCAAGGACACGACCGGCCCGTCGCCGGATGTCGCGAAGCGGCTGGCGCAGGAGCTGATCACGCGCGACAACGTGGATATCCTCGCCGGCTTCGGGTTGACGCCCAATGCCCTGGCCGTCGCGCCGCTTTCGGCGGAAGCGAAGAAGCCGATGGTGATCATGAACGCCGCGACCTCCGTGATCACGACGCGCTCGCCTTACATCGTCCGCCTGTCGCACACGCTGCCGCAGGATACGCAGCCTATCGCGCAGTGGGCCGCGAAGAACGGCATCAAGAGGGTCTTCACGCTGGTCTCGGACTTCGGCCCCGGCATCGACGCGGAGACGACGTTCGTCAAGGCGTTCAAGGCGGTGGGCGGCGACGTCGTCGCGAGCGTGCGGACACCGCTCACCAATCCGGACTTCGCGCCGTTCCTGCAGCGGATCAAGGACACGCGCCCGGAGGCGATCTTCGTGTTCCTGCCGCCGGGCAGCCAGACCATCGCGTTCATCAAGGGCTACGAGGAGCGCGGCCTCAAGGAGGCGGGCATCCGGATCATCGCCACCGGCGACCTGACCGACGACGGCGTGTTGCAGGCGATGGGGGATCCGACGCTCGGCCTCATCACCAGCTTCCACTATTCGGCGGCGCACGATTCTCCGGAGAACAAGGCCTTCACGAGGGCCTACGCCGAGACCAACGGCACCAAGCTGCGGCCGAACTTCATGGCCTGCGCAGGCTATGACGGGATGGCGGCCATCGCCGAGGCGCTCAAGAAGACCGGGGGCTCGACCGACCCCGAGCGCCTGGTCGCAGCCATGAAGGGAATGAAGCTCGCGAGCCCGCGCGGCCCGATCATGATCGATCCGGAAACCCGCGATATCGTCCAGACGGTGTACATCCGGCGCGTCGAGAAGGTCGACGGGCTCCTCTACAACATCGAGTTCGACAGGTTCCCCGAGGTCCGCGATCCCGGGAAGCAGCCATAGTCGAAAGGCGATACCGATGGACTCTGCGCTGCTCGAGGAGCTTCGCATCCGCCAGGTCATCGAGAACTGGATGATCTGGCGCGACTCGGGCGACTGGGAGCGCTTCCGGACGGTGTGGCATCCCGGCGCCGTGATGATGGCCACCTGGTTCCAGGGGCCGGCGGAGCGCTTCATCGAAGTCACGCGCGAAGGCTGGGACAAGGGCGTGAGCATTCTCCACTTCCTCGGCGGCTCGTCGATCGACGTCGGCGGCGAGCGCGCCATCGCCCAGACCAGGATGACGATCTCGCAACGGGCGGCTATCGACGGTGTGACCTGCGACGTGCTCTGCACCGGCCGCTTCTACGATTTCTTCGAGCAACGGGACGGCGCCTGGGGCCTGGTCCTGCGGCAGCCCATCTACGAGAAGGATCGCCTCGACGTTCTCGACCCGGGCGCAGAACTGCGTCTCGACACAGCCGCGCTGTCGCAATTCCCCGAAGGCTATCGTCATCTCGCGTATCTCCAGAGCAAGCTCGGCTACAACGTCAAGCGCGACATGCCGACGCTTCGCGGCCCGGAAGTCCAGCGACTCTACGCGCGCGGTGCGGCGTGGCTGTCCGGCCGCGCTGCCCAACCGTAGGCGCTCGCGCGAGCAACTCGCCGGGCTGCCCTCCCCTGCGCTTCGCGCAGCGCCTTGCTGCGATAGCGCCTTGAACGGGCGTGGCGCGCCTGTGTTCCACAACCTGCGCACCGCATGCGCACGAAGCGCGGATGCCCGACGTGGCCCGTCGCCTCGGTACGATTCCTGCTCCATCGCGGTGAAGCGCCGGCGGCGCCGGCCGATCATCCGGAGACCAGGATCGAGCTTCGCGAGATGCCGCAGATGGGCCACCTTCACCCGTTCGAGCCACGCGCACGGGGCGCGCGGCTGCTTCGCATCGCGGCGCTTAGCGCCGCGCTAGGGGCATTCTCCACCGCCGGAGGAAGCGGTTCCGCCCTGGGCCTGGGCGAGATCAGCGAGCAGTCCTCGCTCGGCGAGCCGCTCCAGGTCACCATTCCTGTGCTGGTCAACGATGCCGACCTCGCGGGCGGCGAGCTCGCGCCCGAGTGCTTCAGGCTGATCGCGAGCGAGTCGCGCCGAGCCGGCGACGTGCCGGAGGTCGCCTTCGGTCGCGTGGCGCTGATGCGCAGCGCGCAAGGCATGTTCGTCATCGTGACCGGGCATGGCACCACGAGTGATCCGGCGCTTTCGCTCACAGTCGAGGCGGGCTGCCGATCGCGCATCCGCCGCGAGTACACCGTGCTGCTCGACCTGCCGAGCATTCGTCCTGCCGTCGCCGAGCCTGTAGCGGTCGCCGGCCCGCTCGAGCGACGGGCAACCGCGTCGAGCCCCGAGACGGCCGCGGCGAGAGCAGGCGCGTCCGCCGCGAAAGCGTCGCGAAGCGCACCGCCTGCACCCGCCAAAGCCACGCGGCCCCGCGCGACTTCGACAGCGGCCGCGCCGAAGTCCGCCTCCTCCGCAGCGAGGGCCGCCCTAGACGTCGAGGCGAACGCCCGCGTCGGGACAGTTCGGGAGGATGCCGCGCCGCGGCTCCACGTCTCGCGCAGCGCCGCCGACTCGACACCCGAGCGCAGCGCGAGCGACATCGCTCGCGGGAAATCGGACGCCGAGATCCGGCAGGATCTCGAGGCCGAAACGGTGGTGCTGCAGCGGCGAATCGCCGAACTCTCGGCAACGCTCGCGACGATGGAAGCGGATCTGCGCCGCGCGACCGCGGCACGGCAGGCGGCGGAGCACAGCGCAAAGCTCCCCGCCGCGAAGCCCTGGGGACCGTGGGCATGGCTGATCGCCCTCGTCCCGCTCGCTGCGCTCCTGGAGTCTGCCCGGCGACGGATTCGCTCGCGGCAGCCGCCGCCGCAATCGCTCGCCCCGCTCGACACGCCGAGCATGTTCGATGCCGGTACGTTCGGAGGAGAGCCTTCGACGATCGGCTCGCTCGACGAAGCCGCGAATACCTCGACGTTCGGGCCGGCGGTGCGTTCCGCGGCCGCTGCCGCGGCCGCCGCCCCGCCGCCATCCGACGACGAAGCATCGTTCGAGGAGGACCTGTTGCGCTACGCCGAGCAGCGATCGGCCTACTCGGTGCTGGAACGCGAGCATCCCAAGGTCATCGCGTCGATCGTCCGCGACTGGGGCAAGCCCAAGGTGATCGCCTATCTGCGCGAGATTCTGGTCAGCCCGCGCAGGACCTCGATCGGCTTCTCGCGCGCTGCGGTGTCGGACCTCACGTTCCTTCAGGGTCTCGCGATGGAACGCGCGGGCTATCGTGCCGACGACAATCCCTGGAACATCGATCTCGAGGGAAGGCGCCGCACCGGAGCGGCCTAGACCGCGGACGGCAAGCGCGCTAGCAGCCTCGCACCTTGAATTCGACGCGGCGGTCGAGCGCGTCGCGCAGATCGTCCGTTCCCGATCCGACCAGGTTTTCCCGGAACCCCATGCCCTGCGCCTGCAGTCTGCCCGTGGTCTCCGGCGCAAGCGCCTCGATCTTGTGCTGGATCGCCACCGCGCGCTGCAACGAAAGGCGATCGTTGAACTGTTCGCTGCCCGTCTTGCTCGTGTGGCCGACGATGGTGAGGCAGGCCTTCGAGGAGGCGACCTCGCGCGCGACGATGCGCAGCCACATCGCGTAGGGGCCGCTGATCTTCGGGTCGTTCAGGAATTCGAGCGATCCCGGACGGAACAGGAACTTCACCGACAGGCTGTTCGTAGCGAGGCCGAGCGCGACGATCTTGGCGAATGCCTTCTCGGCCTCGTCGTTGCGGCCGAGTTGCGTGTTGACCAGATACAGCCCGTTGAACACGCGCAGCTGCTGGCCCTCCGGCCGGCTCGCGGCCTGCTCGTAGTAGCGCAGCGCCTCCGTGTAGTTGCCCGCCTCGTAGAGGCGCGAGCCCTCGCTGATGAGCGCCGCCATCGGCAGGCGGGCGAGATAGACCTCGTCGGCCGCGGCGCCCGCGGGCGTCTCGGCGGTCCGGATCTGGCCTTCCACGACGCGATCCTTGGTGAGGGAGGGACTGTCGCGATAGAACGCGGTCGGTGTGCTGTCGACGCCTTCCGCCCGGCTGCGTGCCACCGACTGCGCGACGACGAATCCCGTCTTGATGTCGGTGAGCGACAGGCTGATGCGGAACGTTCCGCGCCCGGCGGTCGAGGCATCGAGCGGAGTCAGCGTGCCCGCGAGGAGAAACTGCGCCTTGCCCAGCGTGGCGGCGCTCACCGGGACGACCTCGAACTGAGCGAACTTGTCTGCCGCGCGTTGCAGCAGGCGCGCATCGAGGGCCTTGGATGCCACCGTCTGCTGCCCGGTGTTGCCGTCGATCGCCGGATCGACCGCGATCACGGGTCGCGGCTCGTCGCTCTTCACCAGGCCGCCGAGCGGCTTGGGCGCGAACGCCGGCAGGCGCCTCGCCTGCACGAGCAGGTCGTCGACCGCGTAGTCGATCGCGGCGTCGAAGGTCAGCTCCGAGGCGGGCGCGGCAGGGCGCTCCGGCGCCGGCGGCGCGCCGCAGGCGACGACGAGCAGGCAGGCCAGGATGATCGACGCGTTCGCCTTCGAGACGACGTGCGCTAGCGGCATGTGTTCGCGAGCTCCTTCTTTTCGTCGGATGTCAGCGGCTCGCCCAGCGCCGCCTTTTCCAGAATGCGGCTGCAATGCGGGCTCGACGGTTCGCTCGCCATCGTGCCAGAAGAAGGCGCGGCGCGCGCGGGCGTCCGTACACGAAGGTCGGCCGCGGGTTTCTGAGGCGCTGGCGTGGCGGCGGGCAGCGAAACTTCGACGGGCGGGCGCTCGGTCACCTCGGCGCGCGGCGCGGCCGCAGCCGGGGCGAGGCTGGCGGGCTGACTCGGCGCGGAGTCGCTCCTTGGCTGCGCGCTGGACGGCGGCGCGGCGCCCGCCGAGGGACGCGCCGTGCTTTCGCCCTTGGGCGCCGCGGTTGGACTCGAGGAAGCGCCAGCCCCGTCGATCGCCGCGGTCCCCGAAATCGGCGCCCCCTCGCGCATGCGGAGAAAAGCGAAGATGGCCGCCAGCCCCACGGCCAGCGCGAGGCCGAGGAGCAGGAAGCGGCGCGCGGTAGGCGTCGGTGCCGCTGCGGCGCCGGCCGCAGGCCTGGCCGCAGGCTCGGCCGCGGCGCCTGAAGCGGGCGCTGCGTCGGCCGCCTCCGCGATGACATCGGCGCGAAGCCTCTCGAGGACCGTGTCGCTGGGCGCCAGCTCGTAGAGCTCGTGGGCCCGGCCGTGCTTGTCGTCCGAAGCCCCGACGTGCCGGAACAGGGCCGCATAGGCGGCGTCCAGGTTTGCGATCGCCTCGAAGAACGATCGAGATGCCGCCATCTGCCCTGGGAGCGCGAAATCCATGATGCGCTTGGCGGCATTGATGCCGTCGCCGATGAAGTTGCGTCGCGCTTCGACGTCGATCGATTCCTTGACCGTCCCGAGGTGAAGGCCGGTGCGCAGGCTCGCGGCGGGTGCCTCACCACCCCCTGTCGGCGCCGCGTAATCGTGGGCCAGCGCGAGCGCCATGTAGAGCGCGTGCTCGGGGTTCGACACGAACGCGATCAGGGCGCCGTCGCCCGTGTCCTTGATCCAGTAGTCGCTCTCCTTGAGCGGTGCGAGATGCCGACGGAGCGCCGCGGAGAAGCTCGCCTTCGCGGCATACTGCTCGGCCGCCGTTCCCTTGGAGAAGCCGACGAGATCCGTGAACAGAAAGCTCGCGACGATCGTGCGGACCGTCGAGCGCGGCTGGGTTTCGAGCACGCACGAAGTCTAGCGGAAAAATCTTCGACCGCGCTCCCTGAGCGACGACGATGCCATCGTCATGAAACGTCCTGTCCGGGCGCTCAGGCTCCGCTCACGTCCACATGCTCGAGAGCCTCGCAGGCAGGCGCAGGTCGGCATGCCGCTGGAGCGCGCTGCGTGCCCGTCCGGTGCTCACATAGGCGTTGGGCTCGGCGATGTTGAAGACGCCCGAAACTGTGGCGGCCGCGGCATCGAACACGTCGATCACGACCGGGGCCGCTCCGAGCACGCGCAGGGCCTCGGCACTGCGCTCCAAGAGCGTCGTGCCGATCACCTCGTAGCCGGCGTCGCACAGCAGCCGTATCAACCCGGCGCCCGATCACGGCGGACGCGCCCGCGAGCAGTACGCGCCTTGTCATCCTGAGCCTCCGACGCCCTGGGGCCATCCCCCTGGATGCGCCGGCCATCTTCCCGGCGAGTCGCCCCCGCCACGGCCGCAGCGCAACCTGTCGGGATGCTTACATTGCGCGCTCCGGACATCGGGCAGAATCCCGGCGGCTCCGGTGCGCGTGGACAAGCCCCAGGGGTCGGGTGGTCGGGACCGTCGCGAAGCCGCCCTCGATCGCAGGCGTCCAGGTCCCGGGCGGCATAAGGCGATACAAAACGAGGCCGGCCGCCGGAGCCGTCCGCCTGCAGGGAGGATTTCATGCTCAGTCGCTCGAGGTACGTCGCAACGCTTGTCCTGCTGACGATCGTGTCATCCGGCACGGCAGCGCAGGTACCCGGGAGGTTCAGTCGCGCAACTCAGCCGGTCGCGAACACGCACGTATTGCCGGCGAGCCTTTCCCATGTCCCGCGGACCATCGTGGTCGTGCTGGGGGGCGACTCGGTCGCCCAGCGTCAGGCCGCAGCCGGGCGCAAGCTCACCCAGCAGGAAAAGGAGGCGATCAAGTCGCAGCGCAGGATCGACCAGCAGGCGGTCATTCCGCTGATCCAGGCGAGCGGCGGCACGATCCTCAACACGTTCCAGAGCGCGCTCAACGGCGTGAAGGTCAAGATCGCCCGCGACAGGATCGACGCGTTGCGGCAGATCCCCGGCGTGATCGACGTGAGGCCCGTGGTCACGTATCGGCACGAGAACACCGTCGGGATACCGCGAATCCAGGCGCCCGCGGCCTGGGCCGGCGTGCCCGGCTTCCGTGGCGAAGGGGTCAAGATCGCTATCATCGATACCGGAATCGACTACACGCACGCCGATTTCGGCGGCCCCGGAACCGAAGCCGCGTTCCAGACGGCCGCCGCGAACAGCACCGCCCCAGCCGATCCATCGCTGTTCGGACCCGGTGCGCCCAAAGTGAAAGGCGGAACTGACCTGGTCGGCGACGCCTACGACGCCGATGATCCCGACTCCGTGCCGCAGCCCGATCCCAATCCCCTCGACTGCGCGGGGCACGGCTCCCACGTCGCCGGCACGGCTGCAGGCTTCGGCGTGCTGGCAAACGGCACCACGTACTCCGGCCCTTACGATCTCACGACCGAGACCAGCGCGTTCCTCGTCGGACCCGGCGTGGCGCCGCTGGCCGACCTCTACGCCGTGCGGGTGTTCGGTTGCAGCGGCTCGACCAATGTCATCGTCGACGCGCTCGACTGGGCCGTCGACAACGACATGGACGTCGTCAACATGTCTCTGGGCACGAATTTCGCGCCCGGCGACAGCGCCGACGCTCTGGCGAGCGACAGCGCGGTGAAGGCTGGAATCATCGTGGTCGCCGCCGCCGGCAACGACGGCGACATTCGTTATATCGTGGCCTCGCCGGGCGACGCCCTCAAGGGGATCGGCGTGGCGGCCGCGGTCACGCCTGCCTCCCTGCCTGCGGTCAACCTCGCGTTGCCCTCGGTCGGAGCGACGCCAGCGCAGACCATCGGCACGCTCGACGCCAACGCCGCGAGCGTGACGAGCGCGACGCTGACCGCGGTCGTTCTCAAGGACGCCTCGCAGCCAGGCGGCGTGAGTCTTGGCTGTGATCCAGCGGAGTACCTCGCCGCCAACGTCACCGGCAAGCTGGTCGTGACGCAGCGCGGGACCTGCGCTCGCGTCGACCGCGTGATCTACGGCCAGACGGCCGGGGCCGCCGCGGTGGCGATGATCAACAACGCGCCCGGGCTGCCGCCGTTCGAAGGCTCGATCACAGAGAACCCGGACACGGGCCAGCCGTTCCTCGTGGATATCCCCTTCCTCGGTGTCGACGGCCTCGTCACGACGGCAGGATCCGATGGCGCCGCGCTGATCGCACGGGACGGACTCCCGGTCGGTCTCAGCGGAGGACCCGAGATTCCGACCGGCCTCGCGGTGTTCTCTTCCGGTGGACCGCGGTTGCCCGACGGGCTGCTCAAGCCCGACGTCACCGCCCCCGGAGATCCGATCGTGTCGGTGCTGGTCGGAAGCGGCACCCAGGGAACCTCCGACTCCGGGACGTCGATGGCGACGCCGCACGTCGCCGGCACGTCCGCGCTCGGTCGCCAGGCGCACCCGGCGTGGACCGCCGGACAGGTCAAGTCCGCCGTCATCAACAGCGCGACCCCCGGCGCCATCGCCGGCTACGTCGCCCACAACGCCGGCGCGGGCCTCGTCAACGCGGCGTCCGTAGCGCATACCCAGGTCATCGCGAGCGCCGACGACGACGCGACGACGCTCAACTTCGGCGTGGTCGAGTTCACCAGCGACCTCAACAAGGGCGGCAAGATCACGCTGCGCAACGACGGCAGCACGGACGCATCGTTCAATGTGACCGTCGAGCAGCAGCAGGGGTCGCCGCATAACGTGGTGCTCGGCGCCAGCCTGGTCAAGGTGAAGGCGCATAGCACCAGCGCGGTTCGCGTGTCGCTGAACGTTCCGGCGGCCACCGCCGGGGATTCGACCGACTTCCGCGACGTCGCCGGCCTCGTGACCTTTACGCCCGTGACCGCCTCGGACAATGCCGGCGTGGCGCTCCGCGTCCCCTACTATCTCGTCTCACGCGTTTCGGCGAACCTGTCGGCGAACCTCAGCAAGAAGATCAAGGCGAAGAGCCTGACCGCCAACATGAACCTCGCCAACAAGGGCAGCTCGATTCCGGGCACGGCGGATTTCTACGCCTGGGGACTACAGGCCAAGAGCAGCAAGAAGAACCATATCGTCGATCTCGATGCCGCCGGTGTGCAGTCCTACCCGAGCCCGGATGGCCAGGTCCTCGTCTTCGCCGTCAATGACATCGAGCCATGGTCGACGCCGGAGCGGGTGCAGTTCGACGTGAACATCGACGTGAACGGCGACGGCGTCGCGGACTTCTCGGTCTTCAATATCGATGCCGGATTGCTCGATGCTGATCCAGAGTTCAACGGTCAGATGGTCGTGGCCGTCTTCGACCTGAAGGCCAACGCGATCACCGCCGTGGACTTCTTCGCCTTCGCGCCGACCGACTCGGCCACGATGCTGCTTCCCGTGCTGGCGGCGGACGTCGGGGTGACGCCGGCGAACCCTCGCTTCAGCTACACCGTGGAATCGTTCGATTTCTTCGGCACCGCCTCCGACTCGTTCACGACGTCGGCTTCGTTCAATGCCTTCTCGAGCTCGATCACCACCGGGAACTTCGTCGTGGTCCCGCCGAACAGCACGGCTTCGGTCCCGGTGTCGGTCAACTCGGCCGAGTGGGCGATCACGCCGGCGCTCGGCTTCATGATCGTCACGCCTGACAACCGGAACGGACCCAAGGAGGTCAACCTCGTCGGCGTGAGCTTCTAGGCGGTCGTCCCCGCAGCGGAGGGCGCGGACGCGAGTCCGCGCCCTTTTTTCGCGCCTGCCGCCCGGACGGGCGACGCGACGCGTCGCCTCGCACGATCGCGGCTCCGCAGGTCGACCCGCCGGCACCATCGTTGCCCTCCTGCGTCGTCTGCGCCAGAATCGGTGCGCTTCGCCTCGGGCTCCCCGATGGCCGCCGACGCCACTTTGCTGTTCACCGACATCGTCGACAGCACGTCGACCACGCAGCGCCTCGGCGACGAGCGGGCAGCCGCCCTGTGGATCGAGCATGACCGGCGCGCACGCGATCTGCTCCGCAAGCACAGAGGGCGAGAGATCGCGCGCTCGGACGGCCTGCTGATGCTGTTCGAGACCGCCGCCAACGGTTGCCTCTACGCGCTCGACTATCACGCGCAGATCGCGGAGATGGGACTCGAGGCCCGAGCGGGGATGCACGTGGGACCCGTGACATGGCGCGAAGCCTCGGACGACGACGTCGCGCTGGGCGCGCGGCGCACCGAGGCTGACGGCCTCGCCCTTCCGTTCGCATCGCGCTTGATGGCGATGGCGCGCGGCGGGCAAACGCTCCTGACCGCCGCTGCCAAAGCGGCCCTGGATGTGACGCCGCTCGGTGCAGCCGTCGAGATACGCAGCCACGGTCAGTACCGCCTCAAGGGCATCGACGAGCCCGTCGACGTCTTCGAGATCGGCAGGGCTGCACAGTGCAGCTTCGTCCCGCCGCCCGACAGCGACAAATCCTACCGCGTCATTCGGCGAGACGGCCTGTGGCAGCCGGTGCGCGAGATCCTCCATCGCCTTCCCGCCGAGCCCGACTCGTTCGTCGGCCGTGGCGAGGATCTGGCGGCAATCGCCAGGCATTTCGCCCAAGGGGCGCGCTTGCTTACGCTGCTGGGACCCGGCGGCACCGGCAAGACGCGCCTCGCGATCCGGTATGGGCACGGCGCGCTGGGCGAATGGCCCGGCGGTATCTGGTTCTGCGATCTGTCGGACACGTCGTCCATCGACGGAATCCACTATGCGACCGCGAGCGTGCTGGGCGTGCGGCTCGGAGGCGGCGACGCGACCGCTCAGCTGACCGAGGCGATCGGCGGCCGTGGCCGCTGCCTCGTCATCCTGGACAACTTTGAGCAGGTAGCGCAGCACGCCGCTGCTACCGTGGGGCGCTGGCTCGATGCACGCGAAGCGGCCTTCATCGTCACGAGCCGCGAACGGCTGCACGTTCCCGGCGAGGTCGTTCAGGCCGTCGAGCCGCTGCCCCTCGATGGGCCCGCGATCGATCTGTTCGTGGCCCGCGCGCGGCAAGTCAGGCACGAGTTCGCGGCTGATGCGCGCCAGCGCGACGCAATCGCGGAGATCGTGGGCCTGCTCGACGGGTTGCCGCTGGCCATCGAGCTTGCGGCGGCGCGCATCGCTGTGCTCTCTCCTTCGCAGCTCCTCGAGCGACTGCGTGACCGCTTCAAGCTGCTGGCCGGTCGAAGGGGCGTGAGCCGGCAGTCGACCCTGCGGGCGGCGATCGATTGGTCCTGGCAGCTCCTCACGGCGTGGGAGCAGACTGCGCTCGCGCAGTGCTCGGTGTTCGACGGCGGCTTCACCCTCGCGGCGGCGGAAAGCATCGTCGACGTGTCCGTGTGGCCCGATGCGCCTCCGGTGGTCGACATCGCGCAGGCCCTGGTCGACAAGAGCCTCCTTCGGCGCTGGCTGCCCTCGGCCGCGCCGGCGCGACACGAGCTCGAGGAGCCGTACTTCGGGATGTACATCAGCATCCATCAGTACGCCGCGGAGAAATGCCGTGACCTCGGGCCAGACCGCCAGCGCGCCGTGGAGGAGCGTCACGGCCGCCACTTCGCCGCGCTCGGAACCGACGCTGCCCTCGAAGCGCTGTTCGCTCATGGCGGGATGGAGCGCTCCCGGGCGCTGCGTCGCGAGCTCGACAACCTGGTGTCGGCGTGCCGCCGGGCGATCGGCCGCGCGGACGGCGAGACCGCGGTCGCCTGCTACCGGGCGGCGTGGGAGGTCCTGGCGCTGCAGGGACCGTTCGGCGTCGCCGTGGCGCTCGGCGACGAGATCCTCGCGATACCCGCGCTGGACGAGCGTCTTGCGGTGCAGGCCCGCCTGACGCTGTCGGAGGCACTCATGCGCATCGGTGCTACCGAAGGCCTCGAGGGGCGCCTCGCCGAGTCGCTCGAGCGTGCGCGCGCCATCGGCGATCGCAAGCTCGAGGCGCGCACCCTCGGGCGCATGGGCAACATCTGCCTGTGGTCGGGCCGCGTCGACGAGGCGCGGGCGCGCTACGAAAGCGCCCTCGAATGCGCCCACGCGATCGGTCACCGGCTGTTCGAGGGGCGCATGCACGGAAACCTGGCGATCGCCTACCACGAGAGCGGCCGCGTCGAAGAGGCGGCGCTGCACTACGAGTCGGCACTCGCGATCGAGCGCGAGATCGGCAGTCTGCGCGACGAGGCCATCACGCTGTGCAACCTGGCCGACCTCCTGGGCGCGCAGGGCCACGCCGATCGAGCGCGGCAGACCTTCGCCGCGGCGCTGGCGCTGCTTCGCGAGCTTGGCGATCGGGACACCGAAGCGATCACGCTGCAGCAGCTCGGCGAGTTCGAGCTGGACCGCGGCTTGACCGACGATGCGATGAAGACGCTGAGCACCGCGCTGGATCTGGCGCGCGTGATCGGCAACAGGACGGTCTACGGCCAGGCGCTCCGCGGCATCGGGAGTGCGCTCCTCGAGCGAGGAGACTACGACGAGGCCCGGTCGTCGCTCGAGCAGGCACGTGCGATCGCCAAGTCGACGTCCAACCGGCGCATCGAGGCGACGTGCCTGACCGCGCTCGGCAACCTCGCTCTGCGTCAGGATCGTCTGGGGGACGCCTCCGCAATCCTGGCCGAGGGCGAGACAATATTGCGCGAGCTCGATGACCGCCCGCTGCTCGCGGATCTGCTGTGCAAGCGCGGTTTGGTCGATGCTCGCCGCGACGATCGGGCCGCGGCGGAGGCGGCGCTGTCCGAAGCCGGGCAGCTCGCCGCCGGCATGAAGGTCGGCGAGACGTCGGCGCTCAAGCGCGCGCTCGAGCGCCTGCGGCAGGCCCTCGAAACGGCCTAGCCGAGGCGCGCTCCGCGCGTGTTGAGAAACAGCGCGTACAGCGACGTCGTCGCGCAGACGAACAGGCGGTTGCGCTTCGGGCCGCCGAAGCAGAGGTTGGCAACCGGCTCGGGAATCCGGATCTTGCCCAGGAGCGTGCCGTCGCTCGCGTGACAGTGCACGCCGTCGCCGGCCGAAAGCCAGAGATTGCCATGCACGTCGACGCGCAGTCCGTCGTACACGCCCACCGAACAGGTCGCGAACACCTCCCCGCCCGAGATCGACGTTCCGTCGGAAGACAGCCGGAACCGCCGGACCTGACGCGGCCCGTCGATCTTGTTGGTGAAGCCGCTGTCGACGATGTAGAGCAGCGATTCGTCGGGCGAGAAGGCCAGTCCGTTCGGGCGCACGAAGTCCGCGGCCGCGAGCGTCACGCGGCCGCTGGCGCCGTCCACGCGATAGACGTTGCAGGCGCCGATCTCGCTCGGTGCCGCGTCGCCCTCGTAGTCGGAATCGATCCCGTAGCTCGGATCGGTGAACCAGACGCTGCCGTCGCTCTTGACGACGACGTCGTTGGGCGAGTTGAAGCGCTTCCCCTCGTAGCGGTCGGCCAGCACGGTCCGGCTGCCGTCGAACTCGGTGCGCGATACGCAGCGGCTGCGGTGCTCGCAGGTGACGAGTCGTCCCAGCGCGTCGACCGTGTTGCCGTTGCTGTTGAGCGCCGGCTCGCGGAAGACCGACACCGAGCCGTCGGTTGCGTCCCAGCGCAGCATGCGGTCGTTGGGGATGTCGGACCAGACCAGATAGCGCCCAGCCGCGAACCAGGCGGGCCCTTCCGCCCAGCGACAGCCGGTATAGAGCTTCTCGACGCTGATGTACGGCAGCGCGACCCGGAAGAATCTCCGATCGACGACTTCGAAGCTGGAGGTGAGCTCTAGGGGCATGCGGGCGTCCTGCGGTTATCGTGGAAGCATCGGCGCTACTCCGAATGTTTCCGGCCGCGCCCGTAGATGAGCAGCATGGCGACGATCACGACGCCGTAGATCACGTGCCGGCCGAACTCCTCGATCTGCATCACCGACAGGATCGACTGCAGCAGTGTGATCAGGATCACGCCAGCGACGGTCCCGAGATAGCTGCCCCGGCCGCCGAGGATCGACGTGCCGCCGAGAACCACCGCGGCAATGGCGGGGAGCAGGTACGGATCGCCCATCGCCTGCGCGGCCTTGCTCGCGTAGCCCGCGAGCAGCACACCGCCGAATGCCGAGAGGCCACCCGCGATCGCGAAGGCCGCGATTACGACCGCGCCCGTGCGGGCGCCCGAGAGATACGCGGCGCGCTCGCGGTTGCCGATCGCGTAGACCGTGCGCCCGAAGGTCGTGCGGGTGAGCAGGAACACGGCCGCCGCGCCGACGAGGACCCACACCAAAAGCGCGTTCGGGATCCCGAGCAGCGTGTCGCCGGTGGCGATGTAGCGCATCGCGGGCGAGCTCGAGGCCTGAGGCGAGAAGCCGCCGGTATGCACGACCATCAGTCCCTGCGCGACCGCGTTCACGGCGAGCGTGACCACCATCGAAGGCAGGCGCAGCAGCGCGACGGCGGCTCCGCTCGTGAGCCCGAGGAGGATGCCGCAGCCCACGCCGATGGGAATCGCCATCGTCTCGCCCAGCGGCCCCCAGCCAGTGGCCGCCGTGGACATCATCCCGCCGACCGCCACGACCCACGGCACGGACAGGTCGATCTGTCCCAGCAGGATCACGATCATCGCTCCCGTCGCGATCACGCCGAGGAACGAGGCGACCTTGAGCTGCTGCAGCAGGTACTCCGGGGACAGGAAACTTCTCGAATAGAGGCTGCCGACGACGAGCACCAGCGCGACGCAGCCGAAGGCCCAGGCGACCGCCGGATCGACGCGCCGCCGCGGTCGTGGCGCGGTTCCTGTCTCGCCCTGCGAAGGACCGACGTCAGCCATAGAGCTCCAGGCGATCGCGGATCCGCAGCAATCGCAGCGAGCCCAGGCACACCGCCGCCGTCAGCACCAGGCCCTGGAACAGCGGCTGCCACAAGGGTTCGACGTTGAACACGAACAAGAGATCGCCGATCGTCCGGAACATCAGCGCGCCGAAGATCGCGCCGACCGCGCCGCCCGAGCCGCCGAACAGCGACACGCCGCCCAGCACGACCGCGGCGATCGAGTACAGTGTGTAGGTGCCTCCGTTGGCCGCCGAGGCTTCGCCCGAATACGTGAGGAACGTGACGAAGAGCCCCGCCGCCGAGGCGAGCAGCCCGGCGAGCGTGTAAGCCGCGAACTTGGCACGCCGGATCGGGACGCCGGACATGTACGCGGCGACCTCCGAGGAGCCGACCGCGTACACGGCGCGGCCGACCACCGAGCCACGAAAGGGCCACCAGACGAAGGCGACCAGCGCCAGGAGCAGCAGCAGGCTCGCGGGGAACACCCCCGCGACCTGGCCGGTGAATGCGTCGGCCAATCCCGCGTCGACATCGCCGCCGGGAACCGGCCGCAGCGCGAGCGCCGCGCCGTAGTAGATCGACCCGGTCGCGATGGTCGCGACGATCGGCTGGAGCCGGCCGAAGACCACGATCAGAGCGTTGAGCGCGCCGCACAGCGCCCCGACGGCCAGCACGCCCAGAGCGCCGAGGGCCGCGGCGAGATGCGTGCCGACGACGATGTGCGACGCCAGGCAATTGGCCAGCACCATCACCATCCCTGCCGACAGATCGATGCCCGACGTGAGCACGACCAGCGTCTGCGCGATCGCGAGGATGGCGAGGATCGCGCCCTTGTTCGCGGCGGTCTGAGCGACGTTCGCGTTGAGCCCCGCAGGATGGTTGGCCGCATACAGCGCGAACATCGCGACGAACCCGACGAAGGCGAGCAGCGTGGCCTTGTTCTCGCGCAGCCAGAAGCGGCCGGCGCCGCTCATGATCGCAGCTCCGTCGCCGCGCCGCCCTCGCGGCCATCGCTCGCGAGGTTGAGCGCACTGCTCACCAGCGCGTGCTCGGTGATCGCGCTGCCGGCGAGCTCGCGGCGGATCGCGCCGTCGACCATCACCAGCACGCGGTCGCAGCAGCCGACCAGCTCGTCGACGTCGGTCGAATAGAACAGGATCGCCGCCCCGGCTTCCGCGAGCTGGCGCAGCAGCTGGTAGATCTCCTGCTTTGTGCCGACGTCGATGCCGCGCGTCGGATCGTTCAGGAGCAGGATGCGAGGGCCGACCATCAGCCACTTGCCGATGACGAGCTTCTGCTGGTTGCCGCCCGAAAGCGAGCCGGCGGGAGCGAGGAAGCCGTCGCTGCGGATCGCGAGCCGGCGCGCGATGCGCTCGACCGCCTCGCGTTCCTTAGGTCGGTCGACGACGCCCCAGCGCGACAGCGTATCCTGCGCGGCGAATGCGAGGTTGTCGCGGACCGACATCGGCAGCATCAGGCCCTCGGACTTCCGGTCCTCGGGGATGAGAGCCATCCCGATCGCCCTGCGCTTCGCCACGCTCGGGCCTGCGATCTCGGTCGGCTTGCCGTCGATGCGCACCTCGCCCGTCGTGCCCCGCAGGACGCCGAACAGCGCCAGCAGCAATTCGCGCTGTCCCTGCCCGTCGAGGCCTCCGAGGCCGACCACCTCTCCGGCATGGAGCTGGAACGAAATGTCGTGCAGGCGGTCGTTCCAGCCGAGTCGCGCGGTCTCCAGCCGAGGCGGTGCATCGCTCGCGGCGCGTTGCGTGCGGGACGGAAACTCGGTCGCGAGCTCGCGACCGATCATGAGCTCGATGATCTCTCCGTCCGACTTCGTGCCCGCCTCGTAGCTCGCCACACTGCGCCCGTTGCGGAACACCGTGCACTCGTCGGCGAGCTCCGCGATCTCGTGCATCCGGTGCGAGATGTAGACGAGCCCGAGCCCCTCCGCACGCAGCCGCTTCAGTACGCCGTAGATCCGGGTCACGTCGGCGGCCGTCAGCGCGGACGTCGCCTCGTCGAGGATCAGGATGCGGGGCCGGCGCGCGAGCGCCTTGGCGATCTCGACCATCTGCCTGCGCGACAGCGGCAGGTCCTTCACCCGCGCCGACGGGTGCACGTTGTCGACGCCGGCGCGGGCGAGCGCCTCCTCCGCGAGACGGCGCTGCGCCCGGCGATCGATGAGGCCGAAGCGGCGCGGCGGATCGGCGATCGCGATGTTGTCGGCGACCGAAAGGTCAGGGATGAGCGAGAGCTCCTGGAAGATGCAGGCGATGCCTGCCGACTGCGCGTCGGCGGGCGAGGCGAACGCGACCGCGCGACCGTCGAGCAGCATGCGGCCTTCGTCGGGAGCCACGACCCCCGCCATGATCTTGATGAGCGTCGACTTGCCGGCGCCGTTCTCGCCGAGCACGGCGTGGATGCGCCCGGCCCGGATCGTCAGGTCGGCGTTCTCGAGCGCGCGCACCCCGCCGTAGCGCTTGCTGACGCCGCGTATCTCGAAGAGCGACATCGAAGAGGATGGGGCGGCATCGCCGCCCCGCCTCCGCGATTACTTCACGTTCGCTTCGGTCTGTCCCATGATCTCCTGCGCCGTGAAGTTGATGCCGCAGGTCGGGAACGCGTTGCCGACGAAGAAGTTGTCGCTCTGGGCCGGGTAGTAATCGACCCCTTCCTTCATGCTCGGGTACTCGGCCTTGGCAAGCGGCAGCTTCACCGACTGCGGCACGACCTTGCCTTCGAGCGCCGCGATCGCGGTCTTGATCGCCACCGCCACCTGCGCGGGGCCGGTCCCCGCCGACGCGCACTTGAGCCCCTGCGCGCCGTACTTGCCGCAGAACTTGCGGAACCCGTTCTCGGTCTCGCCGCCGAACGGCACCATCGGATGCTTCGCGTCGAGCATCGCCTGCACGACCCCGGTGTCGCCGCCCTGTGCCGTGATGCCATCGAACTTCTTGTGCACAGCGAGCGCGTCGGCCGTCACTTTCTGCGCCGTCGGATCGTCCCACTTGCCGATCACCTCGACCGTCTCCCACTTCTTGCCCGAGGCCTTGAATACCTCCTGGATGCCCTCGTGCCGGTCGCGATCGACCGAGGTGCCGATGACTCCGCGCACCTCGAGCACCTTGCCTCCGCTCGGGACGTTCTTCACCAGCCATTCGGCCCAGTACTTGCCGAGCCCCTTCTGGTCGACGTTGACGTTGATCGCCTCCTCGGTGTCGAGGATGTTGTCGAACGCGACCAGGACCACGCCTGCGTCGTTGGCCCGTTTGATCACGGGCTTGAACGCCGCCGGGTTCTGCGCGTTCACGATGATCGCGTCGTAGCCAGAGTCGATGAAGTTGTTGATGGCGGCGATCTGCGCGGCGACGTCCTCTCCGGTTGAAACGACCTTGAACTCCTTCAGCTTCGCGGCCACTCCGGGCTGCGCGGCATAGGCCTTCGCGGTCTTGATCATCTGGATGCGCCAGGTGTTGGCGATGAAGCCGTTGGCGAGCGCAACGCGGTACGGCGGCTTCTTCGCCGGATACTGAAAGAGCTTCGTCGTGCCCGCCCAGGGGGCGAAGCACTGCGGGTCGGAATTGGGCAGCGTCACCACCTTCGGCGGCGCCGCGCTCGCGACCCCGGCGACGAGCAGGGCCAGCGCGGCAGCGGTGCGGGTACGGTAGAACATCGGATCCTCCTTGTCCTCGGGTTTCGGCGGCCGGTGCGGCCGGTCGTCGTCGCTGTCGGCGCCTTGTTGTGGGGACCCCGCCCGACGCCTGGACAGTCCGCGTGAGCATACCTTCGGTGCCTCAATCCCACAAATCACGCGGCCTGCTAGCATGCGCCCCATCGTCGTGCCGTAAGCTCTCGTGCCGGAACCTCGCATGGCGGCCGGAAGTGAAGTGCCGAAGTCCTGGCTGCCGCACCAGCAAGGCTGTTCCTGCTGACCCCGCTGGGCGAAACCGTCATCACCACCGGCGCGGCCATTCAGCGACAGCCCATGTCGCCGATAGTCGTCCGTGACCACCAGGCGCCGGGCCCGGCTTCATGCCGTCGGCCTCGCGATCCTTGCGCTTACTGCCGCAGTGTCATACTTTTTCCTGACCACCTTATGCGCTGCTCGCGATGAGCGCAGCCATGATCGTGGTCGCCCTCTTGGATCAGCGCGGGTCGCGCTGAGCACCTGGCGGCGGCTCAGCGCCACTCGAGGCTCGCGACCGCGTACGCGTCGAGCCGCACCCGGGCCGCTTGCACTGCGCTGCGCGCGCGACGCCAGGTATCCTCCCGCGGACCAGGCCCCGCCCACGCCTCGGCATCGAGAATCGAGAGCTCCCCGCCCCCGGCGCCCTCGACTGCGACGTCGAGCGGCTCTCCGCCGAGATTCGCCATCAGCAGCTCGCTCTTCTCGCCGCGCCGGAGCGCGACGCGGCGACACGCGTCGGCTCGGATACCGCGACGCGGCGGACGCTCGCAGGCCCGTACATGCGTTCGAGCACGAGGTACGACGGGTAACAGCGCGCGACGCCCTGCTCGTCCGTGCCGACGACGCCTGCGGCCCCCGCGAGGCTCATCGCGAAAGAGGAACGCGACGCGATGCCAGACCTCGGCGCCGCCGCTCGAGATGCGGACGAGATGCGGTCCGCGGACGACGACCTCCAGCCCCCCGCGGGCAGCGTTCGTGCCTCGGGAACCGGCTCCTCGGTTCCGAACAGGGCGCGGCTGCGCGCCGCGCTCATCGTTGCGCGACCGCGCGGGTGACGCGTCAGATCGCGCGGCCGCCGTCCACCGGCAGCTCGACCCCGGTGATGAAGCGAGCCGCGTCGCTCGCGAGGTAGAGCGCCGCTGCGGCGACGTCTTCGGCCGTGGACATGCGGCCCAAGGGAATCCCGGCGGTGATCTTCGCGCGGTTCTCCGGCGTGTCCGGGGCACCCAGGAACAGCTCGATCATCCCGGTCGCACTCATCACCGGGCAAATGGCGTTGACGCGGATATTGTCGGGACCCAGCTCCGCCGCCATCGACTTCGACATGAGATTCACGGCGCCCTTCGACGCGTTGTACCAGGTGAGGCCGGGCCTCGGCCGCATGCCCGCGGTCGAGCCAACGTTGATGATCACGCCGTCCTTGCGCCCGCGCATGATCGGAACCACCGCCTGCGCCATGTGGTAGATCGACTTCACGTTGACCGCGAACACGCGGTCGAACGTCGCTTCGTCGACGTTGAGCATCGGCTGGTTCCGATGGGTCGTGCCGGCGTTGTTGACCACGATGTCGGGTGGCCCGAAGACGCTCACGCAGGCCTGGACCGCCGCCCGCACCTCATCGCCCTTCGACACGTCGCACTTCTGCGCCTTCGCGCTCGCGCCCAGCTCGGCGGCGACGCGCTGCGCCTTCTCGGCGTCCAGGTCCACGACGAGCACCCGGGCGCCCTCCTTGACGAACAGCCGCGCGATCCCTTCGCCGAATCCGCCCGCGGCTCCGGTCACGATCGCCACTTTCCCCTGCAATTGACCCATGTTCTCGATTCCTGAGGATTGGAGTCCGATAGTCTGCGGCCGGGGCCTCGCCCTACGGCCACAGCACCTGTCTCGACGGCGATGATCGGATCGATGTCTCAGGCGAAATTCGGCAGGTCGGCGAGCAGCGTCTTGCCCGCCGGACTCTGCAGCGCCGCCACGAGATCCTCCTCGGAGTCCAACCACAGCTCCGAGAAGCCGAGGTCCGGCAGCATCGGCATCCTTTCTTCTCGCGCGTTGGTCCCCGCGACCCGCCGTGCGCGACGGGACCGTTGCGCATTTCATGGGCACTCGTATGTTACCGATTCCGCGGCGCTCGATTCCACGGGCGTGCGAGTGCGGGGCCACGCCGTCCTGCCTAGGGGCGGCAGCAGCCTTGAAATAAGTCATTGATTTATCGTCCTGGGCTCACTCCACCCACCCGCCCAGGGACGGCTTCGGCGGCGAACGCTGGCTCCAGTTGCAGGGATAGTGAACGACACCCGGCGTGATGCGGCTCCATATCGTGGCCACGATGAGCAGGAGCGCTGCACCGAGTCCGACCGGCTGCAAGAGGGCGCCGAATCCGGCATGCGCATGAACCATGATCAGCGGATTTGCGCCGGCGGGAGGATGCACGGTTCCGGTGAGCAGCATATAGGCCAGCGTCACCACGAGCGCCAGCACGTACACCCACGTCGCGTCCCCGAAGGCCCGAAAGCACAGTATGCCGACGAGCGCTCCGCCCAGATGGCCCCCAAGGAGCGACCGCGGTTGCGCAGCCGGTGCGCCGGTGAGGCCGAAGAGGAAGACTGCCGTCCCGCCGAACGAGGCGACCAGCAGGGGAGCCGACGGCGGGTCGATGAACAACAGCAGGAGGCCCATTGCCACCGCGGCACCGGCCGTGCACGCGGCCAAGCGCAGCGCGCCCTTAAGAAGCGATCGAAGCCGCGGGTCGCGGGCCATGCCCATTCATGCTCCCTTCACCTTCGGCAGGACTCACCGGAGGCCTGCTGCCCGCCGACTGGAGCACGCCGCTCCGCGACGGCTCGCCGACGGTCCTCGTGCCGGCAAACGCTTCGGGATCGCGGTGCGTGCCGCGCACGGTCCGTGGCGAGATCGCTTCGATTCCGAGCCATTCATTGCCTGGTCGGTGTCGCGGTATCATATTACCTAATATAATAGCACTGTCTGCACCAGGGCACGGGTTTGGTGACCTGGATCTAGAAGCAGGCCAGTTTGCGCCAGGCCCGGCATACCCGGCTCGATGTCGATATCAAGGAAAACATGGCTGCCCGCATCCCTTCGAGTCCGCGGCGCCGCCGTAGCGCGAAGCCGGCCGGCAAGCTGCACGGCGGATCGTCGCCGCCAGGTCGAAAGAACGCAAAGGGGCGCGAAGCTTCCGCGGTCCTCCGGCACGTTCGCGAGCTGTTCCGCGTATCGCAGGAACATTTCCGGCGCATCGAAGCGCGCTGCGGCGTGAGTGGCGTGCAGGTCTGGGCTGTCGCAGAGCTGAGGGCAAAGCCCGGGATGACGATCTCTGAGCTGGCGCGCGCGCTGTCAATTCACCTGTCTACAGCCAGCAACCTGCTCGATCGAATGGAAGGCAATCGCCTGGTGCGCCGCGAGCGAGGCGCGAAAGACCAGCGCATCGTGCACGTGTTCGTCACGCGGGCGGGCGACAGGATGCTGCGAAGGGCGCCGGAGCCCGCAGAAGGGGTGATCCCTGACGCCCTCGACAGAATGCCGGTCGCTGCCCTCCACCGGCTGGACCGCGACCTCGGAAAGCTGCTCGCGCTGGCCCGAATCCGAAACCTGCGGGCCGCGATGAAACCGTTGGCGGAACCGTGACCCCGCAGGTGCGTCGCGACGCGCGGGCTGCGAGCAATGAGCCGCTTCGGCTTCGGCGCAAAGACGATTCGCCTGACTCGCCTGACCGACCCTCAACCGCAGCCGGCGCCGAGTCCCACAGTAGGCCGGCGACGAGCAGTGCACGACTCCGTCCCGCCTTCATGATCGATCCGTTCGTCGGATGACCCGCGCTGAGAAGGGAAGATGAAGCCAGGAATCCCCGCGATGACGAGGGACTCTTAAGGCCCTCTTAACTCGAGGCTCGTAGCATGGCCCTATGGATGGGCAGCACGAGGTTGGGGGCAGGTCGACGGGTACGGTGCCGCGGAAAGTCAACCTGCGACGGCGTTTTCTGATCATTGCGTCGAGCCTCGTGGGCGGAATCGGTGTCGCCGCCGCCGCTGTTCCGTTCATCGAAAGCCTTGAGCCGAGCGCACGCGCCCGAGTCGAGGGGGGACCGGTCGAGCTCGACCTGACCAAGATCGAGCCCGGAATGCAGATCACGGTGGCCTGGCGCAAGAAGCCGATCTGGGTGTTGCATCGCACGCCGCCGATGCTCGCCATGCTCGGCAAGCACGACGATCTGTTGAGCGATCCAAACTCGGAGGCACCGCAGCAGCCGCCCTATTGCAAGAACTCGACCCGGTCCATCAAGCCGGAGTACTTCGTCGCGGTGGGCATATGCACGCACCTCGGCTGCATCCCCACCTTGCGAGAGCAACCGGGCGCGCCGGATCTCGGTGCCTCCTGGCCAGGCGGGTATTTTTGCCCGTGTCACCAGTCCAAATATGACTTGGCCGGGCGCGTGTTCAAGGGCATGCCCGCGCCGCTGAATCTGCTCGTGCCGCCCTACCAGTATCTGTCGGCGACGCGACTGCGCGTCGGCGGAGAAACCTCCTGACCGGCGCCTCGGCGCACGCGCCTGCGTGGTCCGCGCAGGCGTCCCTGCATCGGAGTGGGACCGTCGCGTGTGCGTGCTGAAGGTCACCGACGCCAGCGAACGGGCAATGCACTCGCGGGACGCGATTCTCTGGCTGACGGCGATTGCGCAGATCGTGATCGGCGTGGTCGGTACGGCCCTGCCACTTTGAGCAACGCCGTCAAGCCGCGGCTAAGCTCCCCGAAGGTTCCCTCAGGCAAGCGGTCGAGGGCGGCGCGAATCATGCGCGCCCCGGGCGGAGGAGTTGCGCGAAGAACTCCCCTTCCCGCCGTGGTCAATCGAACCCTGACAACGCGCTGATCGTCTTCGCCGCGTTCGCGTCGTATCAGAGCTCTGGCCTGGAGGCGGTCGAGCAGGTTGCTGGCGGTCGACAGACGCACCGACAGCGCGCTTGCGAGCTCCGAGATCTTGAGCCCCGGGCGCGCGTCGAGCTCCGCCATGGCCCAAAGCTGGGCGCCGCTGAGGCCGCCGCGCGGTACGACGCGCCGCAGATCGCGCTGCGACAGGCGAAACAGTTCGCGAAGCTGCAGGAGCACCCTGCCGGGAGCTCTCTGCCCGGGTCGCCCCCTCGCTGCGCGAAGCGTCTGCAGCTTGCCGGGGGCTGGGGGACCGCTCCTCGGGCACCGTTCCCGGGTGGCCGATGCCCTGCCTTTGCTGGTCGCCATTTGCTTTCGATTGTTTGTCCGCCAACTAGTTTTACCTAAAAACTAATGGCGGCCGTAGGCATGAACTTTCCCCACCCGCAACTCTCTAAACGGGACAAAGCAGACAGCGGGCACCCGTGCGGCGGCAGGATGTAAATGGTTTTGCCTAATATGGTTAGAGTCCAGAGGCTTCGCTGTCAGGGGCAAGGGCTTGGCTGTCGCCCCGCCCGGAAGTCAGAGGGAACGGACTGACGTTCGACCCGAGGCCGGTGGAAGCCGCCCCGATTGCACAGCTGGTTTCAGCATTGGAGGAGGAAAGAAGATGCGACACGTCTCACATGAACCCGTGGGCGGCCGGCGCACCGTGCTCAAGGCGGCGCTCGCCCTCGGAGCCGCCCGGTTGGCCGGCCCCTTCATCATCGAGGCCCGCGCGGAGCAGCCGATCAAGTTTGGCCTGGACGACCCTTTGACGGGGACCTACGCGGAGCTCGGCAGAAATGAGCAGATCGGCGCCGAGCTCGCGATCGAGCAGGTCAACGCCAAGGGCGGAATTCTCGGTCGCCAGGCACAGCTCGTCGTCGAGGATTCGACCAGCGCCGATACGGGCATCGCGGTGCAGAAAGCGCGCAAGCTCATCCAGCGCGACGGAGTGAACTTCTTGCTCGGCAACGTCAACTCGGCGATGGCGCTGGCCACCGGCGAGGTCTCGAACGAACTGAACACCTTGCACATCGTCACCGGCGGCCACACCGACGCGGTGACCGGGAAGGATTGCCACTGGAACGTCTTCCGCGTGTGCAACACGACACGGATGGAGACAAACTCGGTCTCCAAGACCCTGTTCCAGAAGTATGGAAAGCGCTGGTACTTCATTACCCCCGACTATGCCTTCGGCCACACGCTCCAGGAAGGCTTCGAAGCGAGCCTCAGGAAGTACGGCGGCACCGAGGTGGGCGCCTCGCTCACGCCGCTCGGCGCGACCGACTTCTCGCCCTACCTCATCAAAGCGCAGGCGGCGAACCCGGACGTCATCATCTTTCTGACCGCGGGGCAGGATGCCGTCAACTCGCTCAAGCAGGCCGTTCAGTTCGGCCTGAACAAGCGCTTCCACATCGCCGGCGCGCAGCAGGAACTCGAGGTGCTCGAGGGGCTGCCGCCCGACGCGCGGATCGGCACGTGGGTGTTCGAGTGGTACTGGAACCAGCCGAATGTTCCGCATGTTGCGCAGTTCGTCGCCGACATCCGGAAGAAGACCGGCAAGGTACCCACGGCGCGGCACTGGTTCGGGTACGTGTCGGTTTGGACTTGCGCGCTGGTCGCCAACGACCAGAAGACCCTTGACCCGGTCAAGCTGGCCCATGCGCTCGAAGGATTCAAGCTCCCACCCGAGGTGGGGCTCATGCCCGATACGCCCTTCTACCGGGCCGGAGACCACCAGCTCATGCCTGATCTATATGTCGGGCACGCGGTCGAGAAGGGCCCGGTGCCCGAGGATCTGTTCCACGTCGACGAGATCGTCAAGGGCACCGCTGCGGCCCCGCCCGTGGCCGAAACGGGCTGCCGGCTCACCTGGCCATCGGCTGCGAATGCCGCCACCACGCCTCCGGGACATGGTTGAGCCGAGACCCTAGGAGAGGGCTCCGGCAGCCGCCGGGTTTGCCACGCTGACGTGAGCCGGTCGTGCCGAGTTCATCGACGCACGACCGGGTCCGTGGGGCGACGAGTCTCGCCGCGCCCAGGGTGAACGCGCCGTCGCGGGAGTGCCGATGACGCAGCTCGTCCTCTACAACGTCTTCAACGGCCTCATCATCGGCGCCTTCTATGCGCTCATGGCGCTGGGGCTCTCGCTCATCCTCAATCTGTCTGGGGTGATCAACTTCGCGCACGGAGGCTTCCTCGCGATCGGCGCCTACCTCGCCTACGCGCTCATGCCGTGGGTCGGCTTCTGGGGCGCGCTGCTCCTGGCGCCGGTCCTGGCCGGGCTGATCGGTGTCGCGGTCGAGCGCGTGCTGATCCGCCCCCTCTACGGCCGTGATCCGCTCTACAGCCTCCTGCTGACCTTCGGCCTCGCCTACATCATCGAGGACGGCACACGCTATATCTGGGGCCCGCAGACTCTGCCGTTCTCGGTCCCGGCGTGGCTGCAGACCCCGCTCAGCAGCGCCTTCTTCTTCCTGACCGGCTATCGACTGTTCATGGTGCTCCTGGTGGTGGCGGCCGTGACCGGACTCTTCTTGATTCTCACGCGCACGCGCCTGGGGATGCGCATTCGTGCCGGCGCTCAGGACCTCGAGACAGTCTCGGTCCTGGGGGTGAACGTTAGGATCCTGCGCAGCCTCAACTTCGCGATCGGCATCTATCTCGCAGGACTTGCCGGCGTGCTCGCCGCTGGCATGCTCGGCCTCCAACCGACGATCGGCAGTGCGCTGATCATGCCGAGCTTCGTCGCCATCATCGTCGGCGGGCTGGGTAGTCTTCCCGGGACGCTGCTCGGCGGGTTGCTGATCGGGGTGGCCTCGGGCCTGACCGGAGTGTTCTTCCCTTCAGCTTCGGAAGCCGTCATCTACGCGGTGATGGCACTCGTGCTGCTGTTCCGGCCCCGCGGACTGCTTGGGGAGGAAGGGAGGTTTCTGTGACCGTGGCCGGCCGGCGCGCTATCGATGTCCTAGTGTGGGCGCTGCTCCTTACGATGCCGTGGTGGATTCCCTATCTCGGAGGCTACACGGCGCTCGGCAGCCGGGTCGTGGTGATGGCGCTGGCCGCGATGTCGCTCAACTTCCTCCTCGGTTTCACGGGTGTGCTCTCTTTCGGGCAAGCCGCGTATTTCGGGCTCGGCGCCTATGGGGCCGGCCTCACGATCAAGTACCTCGTGCCGAGCACGCCCCTAGGCATGCTCGTCGGGGTGCTTGCGGGCACGCTCGCCTCCGCCATCATCGGCGCTCTTATCGTGAGGCTGCGCGGCGTGTACTTCGCCATGGCGACGATCGCCTTCGGACAGGTTTTCTACTTCATCGCCTACCGCTGGAACGCCGTTACCGGCGGCGACGACGGACTCTCGGGCTGGCGCCGCGTTCCCATCGATCTGGGCGTGACCAAGGTCGACATCCTCGGCAACGACCTCGCGTTCTACTTCATGGTACTCGTCTGCTTCGCCGTCGCCGTGGCCGTCATGGCCGCGCTGCTGCGTTCTCCGTTCGGACGCAGCCTTGTCGCGATCCGCGAAAACGAGCGGCGCGCCGGCTTTCTCGGCATCCCCGTCGACTTCCACATCTGGCTCTCGTTCGTGCTCTCGGGGTTGTTCGCGAGCCTCGCGGGCACCCTCTACGCCCTGCTCAACAACTTCGCCGACCCGCACGACCTGCACTGGAGCCAATCGGGTGAGTTCGTGATCATGGCCGTGCTGGGCGGCATGCGCTCGTTCTGGGGTCCGCTGCTCGGGGCCGGGATCTTCGTCCTCCTCGAGGACTACGTGTCGACCCGCACCGAGAACTGGATGTCGTTCATCGGCCTGTTCTTCGTGCTCGTCGTGCTGTTCTTCCCGCGCGGCCTGCTCGGTCTCATTCGAAGGCGGGCCGCGCGATGAGCCTGCTCGAGGTCCGCAACGTGTCTCGCCGCTTCGGCACGCTCGCGGCCGTCGACGGCGTATCGCTCGCCGTGTATGCCGGCGAGCTCCTCGCGGTCATCGGCCCCAACGGTGCAGGCAAGACGACGCTCTTCAACCTAATCAGCGGCTTTCTGCGTCCCAGCTCCGGGAGCATCGTTTTCGACGGCCGCGACATAACCAACCTCTCCGTAGCGGAGCGTGTCCGGATGGGCATGGCGCGCACGTTCCAGATCACCGAGATCTTCCCCGAGCTCACGGTGCGCGAGAACCTGCAGATCGCGGTCGAGATCACCGCCGGCGTGCGCCTACACCCATGGCTTGCGCCTTCGACGGGCGAGCGGCTGCGCGCCCGGACAAACGAGCTGATCAAACTCGGCGGGCTCATCTCACTCGCGGACCGGATCGCGGGGGAGCTGTCCCATGGCGATCAAAGGGCGACCGAAATCATGATGGCGCTCGCGCTCAAGCCTCGACTGCTGTTGCTCGACGAGCCCACCGCCGGAATGGGCGACGAGGAGACCTATCACGTCACGAGGCTCGTGAACCGCGTGCGTCGCAGCGCGAAGCTTGCGATCATCCTGATCGAGCACGACATGCGCGTGGTGTTCCATCTGGCCGATCGCATTGTGGTGCTCGCGGAGGGCAAGGTCCTGGCGGAAGGCAGCGCCCACGACATCGCGGGCAATGAGCAAGTGCAGACGGCCTATCTCGGCGAGGCGGCGTGAAGGCGCTCGAAGCCCAAGGACTACACACGTTCTACGGCAAGAGCCACATCCTCCACGGCGTGGACTTGACCGTCAACGAGGGCGAGATCGTCGCCCTGCTCGGCCGCAATGGTGCCGGCAAGACCACGACGCTGCGAAGCCTCGCCGGCCTGACGCCTCCGCGCGAGGGCGTCGTAACGGTTCTCGGGCACGTCGCCATCGGCCTGCCGCCGTACCGCGTCGCTGCCCTGGGCATGGGATACGTTCCCGAGGGACGCCGCGTGTTCGCCAACCTGTCCGTGGAAGAAAACCTGAAAGTGCCGCTTGCGCGGGCGGGTCCATGGACCCTGGAACGCGTCTTCGAGTTGTTTCCGCGACTCGCCGAGCGGCACTCGAACAAGGGCCGCCAGCTTTCGGGCGGCGAGCAGGAGATGCTCGCGATCGCGCGCGCGCTGATCCTCAATCCGAGGCTCCTCCTGCTCGACGAGCCCTCGCAGGGACTCGCCCCGAACATCGTCCGAGGACTGTTCAGCATGATCGTCTCCATGCGCGACGAGGGCATCGCAGTCCTGCTCGTCGAGCAGAACGTCCGTGCCGCGGTCGCAATCGCCGACCGGGCGTACGTGCTCGACGGCGGGCGGATCGTCTATTCAGGGGCGGCCGCGGAGTTTGCCAAGGACGAGAAGCGCGTGCGGGCTCTCGCCGGCGCGGGCGCCGAGGAGTGGGAAGAACCGGTCCGGAACTTCGCCGAATAGCGGCGACTCGGCCTCGCGATTTCGTGCGCAATCGATGTCGCGACGCGGCGGCGGCCGAGCATCCGGTTGCCGGTTTGGTGCTAGAACTGCCAGGATTGTCCGGTGTCTATTGATACGTAGTGATCGGCTGAAGCATCCAAGATTCCGCCGTTGAGTTCTAGGCTCGCCGCGCGCACGAAGTGGGTCTTGTGCTGTTCGCGAAGCTCGCCGTGGGTGCTGTGGATTGGCGCAGGCGAGACCCGGCGCAACGATCCCGCGGGGGACGCGTCGACCGGCATGAGCCTGTTGAACGTATCGTCTCTTGCAATAACACGAGGTACTCGAGCATGAACACCCGTAAGCAAACAGCCTGGCTAAGTTTGTTGGTGATGGCGCCATTTGCGGCACCGGCAGCGTGGGCATCCATAGACTCAGGCATGCCCGCCGCGACAACCGTCGGGCCGGTCACCTACGTCAGCGGTGGCAGCACGCCATCGCAGACCAAGTCAATGGACAAGGAATCGGGACGTTATCCGCTGCAGCTTCTGTTCCTCTGGGGCCGCGGTCAGAAGGAAACCCCGGTCGACGTGTCATGGTCGATCAAGAACGCGGCCGGGCACGAGCTGGTCAACGCCCCTTCGAGCGGTCCTGAGGTGCTCGCCTCGCTGCCGAATGGCCGATATACCGTGACCGCCCGCTATCATGAAACGACACTCTCGCGCATCGTCAAGGTGCACAGGGGGGCGCACGACGAAGTGGTCCTGGAGTGGCCGAGCTAAGCTCCGCCCGCCCCGGGGCCTAAGCAAGGTTCAGCTCGGCCTGGACAGGCCGGGGCGGCGGCTGGCATGAGGCCCTGGATCGCCGCAAGCTCGATCCAGCCGCGCGTATCCGCCTTGACGTGCTCTTCAACGCAAGAACCAACGACATCGCGTACTACTACGCTTCGCACATCGCGTACTACTACGCTTCGCGACTACCCGGGGAGCAGGCGGAGGGGTGAATGACATTCATTTCCACCCGATGGAGAGCCGTAGCTTGCGCTTGGGCCTCCTTTACAGCTTCTAGGCCCGGCGGCCCACGTGGCACCCAGGGCAGCTTGCGCCTAATAGCACATCGCCTGAGTGACCTGCTTCCCAACCGCGGCGACGCATTGCCGGTCGGGAAGGTTCGTTGCCTGGTAGCCCGCCCCGCGGGCGATGCAACTCTCGATATCGCTTTGCTTGGCGAATCCGGCTCGCTCGCAAGCAGCTCTGTGGCGTCGCTCCAGCGATGCAGCGGCATTGGAGTCCGGCGTGGTGGCGCAGCCTAACATGGTCGTGGCCAGCACCAGGATAAGCAGCGAAGACCCGGACGCGGGCGGCGTCATCGGTCCTCCTTCGCTCGTAGCCAAGGAGACAGTGCAGGCACGTTGGGCGTGGCGAAGGATCGCGAGCCCCTCTTCCCCTACCCGCTCAAGGCTTGGCAACATGCCGCCGGTCGTTGAGGAACCCGTCGCCGGTGCGGTCCCCTGGCTTCTGGTCCCTAAACCAAGTGTACAGCGGTCTTCGCGGGTGCGCCAATCGGGCCCCGCCGGACCCTGGTCGTACAGCCGTCAGTCGAACTTGGCCGGCACCGAGAATGGCTTGCCGGCATCCACCAGGAACATGATCAGCGCCTGCAACGGGGTCGTGCCCGCGTTGAACACCTCCATCGTCGTCTGCGCGACGTGTCCGTTCATGGTGTGACCCGCATCGACGTAGGCGGTCCCGTCCGGCGTCTTCTGCCCCAGGCGCCCGCGGATCACGTAGAACGACTCGGAGCCCGGGTGCGAGTGGACCGGGGTTGTCGACCCCGGCGGCCCGGATCCATAGTTGAGGCGCAACAGGTATTCGGAGGCGCTGAAGCGCGGTACGGGTCCGACCTCGGCGAGCTTGGTGCCCCCCGGCGTAGCGGCGCCCTTGGCCCCGAGCGTGGTCACGTAGACCGTGCCGTCGACTTCGGCGATCAGCGCTGTCGTGGTTCGATAGCGCACCGCTGCCGGGTCCCAGCCGTCGGGTCCCACGGCCGCCTTCGCCTCGGTGAGCGAAGGGAAGGTCTCGACCCGCCAGTACAGAGGACCCTCCGGAAGCTGCGCGATCTTCTTCTGAGCCACGGGCTCGACGACGTACTTCGGTTCTTCCGCCGCGATCGACCTCAAAGGGAACGACACGACGGATACGAGCACCGCCAGTATCTGGAAATGCAACAGGAATCTCTCCATACGCCTACTCTCCCAGAATCCAATGTCGAACGGCGGCGCCCACTCGGGGCCCGACCGGACTCGGGGCGCGGGGTGCCTTGCCCCTTAGGCCACGTGTACCATCGATCCGTTCGGATCGCCTTACGAAAACCTTAAGCTTTTCCTATGAAGCTCCTGGCGCTGCCCCAACAACGGGGATACGCAGGCGTGCCGGGGGCTGGCGAGCTCGAGAAGCCGCTTCGCGCCGCGCGCGAGCAAGCGCACGACGTCCAATGGACGGGCGAGCTCCCGGTCGCCGGGACGTGGTCTTCCACGCGCCCTGGAAACCCGGCGAGCGGCGCGCAGCCATCCGCCGGGAGGAAGTAGTCGCTGCAGACCGGCGTATCATCGCGAACTGCCAGCCGTCGTCGAGATGAGCCCGTGACCGATCGACGCAGCAATGAACGACCGTCGGCCGCCGCCCGGCTTGCACGGTGGTTCCCGGCGGCAATTCTCCTGTCGAGCTTGGGGCTGGCGGCACACGCGGCGCCGCAAACGCCCATCGCCGGCACTGCCCCTTCGCCGGCAG
>Ga0335080_10000365_pt1 | contig 41271 bp, 41 predicted proteins | sample Lox_Sample_34_FD_206720 | JGI IMG/M metagenome (GOLD analysis project Ga0335080, IMG submission 206720) | Soil microbial communities from Loxahatchee National Wildlife Refuge, Florida, United States - Lox_Sample_3.4 | ecosystem: Environmental > Terrestrial > Soil > Wetlands | place: USA... | reverse complement strand
TACTTCCAGCGCGAGTATCTCGTGCAGGCGCTGGCCGCGATCGGCGGCAACGGCGATCAGACGGGCATGATCTGGACGCGCGTCGACGATCCCGAGCGCGTGAACGGCGTCATGCGCGAGATCGACGAGATGTTCAAGAACAGCGACGCCGAGACCGCGTCCGAGACCGAGAAGGACTTCATTCGCGGCTTCTTCGGCAGCCTGAAGCAGCTGATCTATGTGATCGAGATCGTGACCGGCGTAGTGACTCTTTGCATCGTGTTCGTGGCGGCGAACACCGCGAGCATGTCGGTGCGCGAGCGCACGGGCGAGATCGCGGTCCTGAAGGCGATCGGCTTCCGCAAGCGCACGGTGTTCTCGACCCTGCTCGCCGAAGCGGTGATGCTGTCGACGGCGGCCGGCGTGGTGGGCGCGCTGTCTTCGCTCGGACTCACCCTGTTCCTGCGCAAGATGACCTCGACCAGCGGCGGGACCGGGCCGCAGCTCGGGCCGCTCACCGGCTTCGTGATCACCGACGCGATCCTGATCCAGTCACTCTTCGTGGCGTTCTTCATCGGCATCATCTCCGGCTGGCTGCCCGCGCTGGGCGCATCGCGGCGCAGCGTCGCGGCGACCCTGCGCGAGGTGTTCTGAGTGGCGCTGCCGCTGTCCTACAGCTGGCGCAGCCTGCTGGCACGCGGCACGCGCACGGCCTTCACCGTGGCGGTGATCGCGCTCGTCGTGGTGGCCATCACGCTGCTGTGGAGCCTGGTCGGCAGCTTGAAGCGCAGCATGGTGGCGTCGGGCTCGCCCGACAACCTGATCGTCATGCGCAAGGGCGCCAACAACGACGGCTCGAGTCAGCTGGCGCTCGAGGCCGTGCAGGCCGTCCGACTCTTCGACGGCGTGGCCAAAGACTCGGAAGGCAACCCGATCGCTTCGCCGGAGCTCGTGGTGCAGCCGTTCTTCAAGACACTCGAGGGCGTGCGCGAGAACGTGCTGGTGCGCGGCGTGGAGCCGATGGCGCTCCAGGTGCACGACGAGGTGCACATCAAGGAAGGCCGCATGTTCCACCCCTCGAGCAGCGAGGCGGTGGTCGGCCGCAGCGTGGCCGGGCGCTATCAGGGTGCGCAGATCGGCTCCGATCTCCACTTCGGCCACGGCGTCTGGAAGGTCGTCGGGGTGCTCGAGTCCGGCGGATCGTCGTTCGAGAGCGAGGTGTGGGTCGACGCGCGCGAGCTCGCCAACGACGCGAAGCGCACGCTGCCCTACTCCGGCTTGCGCATCCGGGTCGCGCCGGGCGCAGACATGGACGCGCTGGCGCGACGCATCGCCGATGACTCGCGCTGGGCGCTCTCCGCCTCGCGCGAGACCGACTACTACCAGGAGCTCGCCTCGACCGGCAACACGCTTCTGATCGTGGTCGTGGCGGTAGCGGTGTTCGCGGGCATCGGCGCGATCTTCGGCGCGGCGAACACGCTGTACGCGGCGGTACAGTCCCGCACCTCCGAGATCGGCACGCTGCGCGCGCTCGGCTTCTCGCGCGGCGCGATCCTCTCGGCCTTCCTCGCCGAGTCAGTCATGACTTCCATGGCTGGCTTCGTGATCGGCGGCGCGGCGTCCGCGGTCGGCGGCTACGTGATCTCGCACGCGTTGGGCGGGATCGGCATGAACTCGAAGACCTTCAGCACCAGCGTTGTCGAGCTGACCGTCGCGCCGCAGGACCTCGTGTTCCCCTTCGCGCTCTCGATCGCGATCGGGCTGATCGGCGGCTTCTTCCCGGCGTGGGCCGCGGCCAAGCTGCGGCCGGTCGAGGCGCTCCGGAAAGCGTAGACTCCACGAGACCCATGGCGGCCGAAGCCCCACGCAACCTGCGCGACGACCTCCAGGCCCTGCGGATCGACCGCGGGACGACCGCGACGCGCAAGCCGCCCCCGCGCGTGCCCACGCGCTGGATCGCGATCGGCACCGCCGTGGTCTTGGTGCTCGTGGCGCTCGTCGTGTGGCTGTCACTCGGCGGCCCGAAGATCGTGCAGGTCGCGTACGCCTCGCGCATCGAGCCGGGCGGCGCGGCGCCTTCGGTCGCGGTGCTCTCGGGCTCGGGCTACGTGGTGACTGCCGACAAGTACATCTCGATCGGCGTGCGCATCCCCGGGCGGATCGAGAAATTCTTCGTGGACGAGAGCGACCACGTGAAGCAGGGCGAGCCGCTGGTCCAGCTCGACGACCGCGACTACCGCGCGGCGCTCGAGAGCCAGAAGGCGCGCCTGGCGGTGGCGCGCGCGAATCTCGACCTGCACCAGATCCAGGCCGACCGGCAGCGCAAGCTGCGCGTGCAGAACTACGCCTCGCAGGCCGAGCTCGACACGGCCGAGACCCAGCTGCGCGTCGACAAGGCGCAGATCGCCCAGCTCGAGGCCGAGATCGCGCAATCACAGGTGAACCTCGACTACACCGTGCTGCGCGCGCCCGCCGACGGCGTGGTGCTGGCCAAGCTGAAAGAGGTGGGCGAGATGGCCACGCCCGGCGGCTTCGCCGGCTCGGGTGACCTGATCCGCATGGCCAACCTCTCCGACCTGCGCGCCGAGGTCGACATCGCCGAGGCCGACCTGAACCGCGTGCGCCTCGGCCAGAAGGCGTTCGTCACCCCCGACGCCTACCCCGACAAGCGCTACGAGGCCAAGGTCGTGAAGATGTACCCGCAGGTGAACCGCTCGAAGGGCACGCTCAAGGTCGAAGTCGGGATCCTGAACCCCGATCCGTATCTCTTGCCCGACATGAGCGTGCGCCTTTCGTTCCTGGCCGGCGACACGCCCGCCGAGAAGGGCGGTCCGCCGCTCGTGCTGGCGCCGCGCGGCGCGATCCGCAGCGACTCGAGCGGCAGCTACGCCTGGGTGGTCACCGAGGGCAAGCTGCGCCGCCAGCTGGTGCGCCCGGGCGCGGAGCGCGGTGACCAGGTCGCCGTCGAGGAAGGTCTGTCGGGCGGCGAGGCGCTGGTCGTGGGCGAGGCCTCCGGCCTGTCCGAAGGCCAGCGCGTGGCGATCGCCCGCAACTAGAGTCACTCCGCCAGATGCACCACGAGCTCGCGCCGGCTGGGCTTCCGGCGGTGCTCCCAGAGATACACGCCCTGCCAGGTGCCGAGCGCGAGCCGTCCGGCGAGGATCGGGATCGAGAGCGAGGTCGAGGTGAGCGCCGAGCGCACGTGCGAGGGCATGTCGTCGGGCCCCTCGGTGGTGTGCCGGTAGAGCGGATCGCCTTCGGGAACCAGCCGCGCGAAGAACGCGTCCAGATCGCGGCGCACGTCGGGGTCGGCGTTCTCCTGGATCAGGAGGCTCGCCGAGGTGTGGCGCACGAACACCGTGCACAGCCCCTCGCGCTTGCCGGTCACGCGCACCCAGTCGGCCACGAGTGACTCGATCTCGGCCGTGACTTCGTGCAGGCCGGCCTTGGCGGGCGCGATCTCGAGCTCACGTACCATGCGTCAGCCGCTCCGCGCGCCGGCGGGAGCGAGGAAGCGCGTGGCGAGGAACGCCGACACGTACACGCCCAGCGCCACCAGCCACACCGCGCGCATGCCGAGCGCCATCGACGCGTACTCGACCAGCCCGCCCGCCATTGCGCCGATCAGGTTGATGCCGAGCGGATAGCCGACGCTCGGCTCGGCCGCGAACAGTCGGCTGAAACACACCGAGGCGCAGTACACGGGAAGCCCCACCAGCGCCGCACACGCCAGCGCGCGCAGCGGCGCTGCCAGCGCGAACAGCGCCGGCAGTGGAAACGCGTAGTTCACGGCGATCGCGAGGAACAGCCCCGCCCACGCGGCGCGGAGCGGCGGCGCCCAGCGACGCAGAACGGTGTAATTCGCAATGAACACCGTGAGCAGGAAGGCCGTGAACACCAGCGCGTTCACCGACCAGGTGCTGCCGAACAAGAGCGCGAGCCGCACGATCGCGCTCGACTCCATCAGCGTGAAGCCCAGGCCCAACAGCCAGAAGTTGAGATACCAGCCGCGCACCGGCTGGAGCCGCCGCAACAGAGCGAACGCCGCGACCATCACCACCGCGACGACGGCCAGCAGCTCGAGATACACCGGCGCGATCGTGGGCCGCTCCAGGTAGATGAAGGGCCAGTCGTCGCTCGAGGGCAGGCCGTGCCCGTACTGCTCGAGGATCTGCGGCGAGCCGCTCCACGTGCCCTCGCCCTTCGTTGCCACGATCACCGTGTTGAACAGGAACACTTCGCCGTCGCTGATCAGCATCGCCTGGTCGCCGAATGCGCCGCGCACGGTCGAGAAGATACGCTCGTACAGCCAGGGCTCGAAGATCGAGTAGTACAGCGTGACCACGCCGTGGTCGGCGAGGATGCGGCGCGCGTCCTCGAGTGATTCACGGGTGTAGACGTAGTTCTCGAGCCGCAGATTGGCCGAGCCCGAGAGCAGCGCCTGTGAGTCGAGCGTGCCGAACACGATCAGGTCGAAGCGCTCGTCGGTGGTGCGCAGGAAGTGCCGCGCATCGTCGACCACCGCGCGGACGCGCGGGTCGTCGTAGGGCCGCGCCAGGTTGCGCTCGTGGCCGAGCCGCAGGATCACGGGGTCGATCTCGACCGCCACGATCTCGGCCGCGTCGTTCGAACGGGCCACGTACACGTCGTTGCCCGTGCCCGCGCCGAGGATCAGCACCTTCTTCGGGTTCTGGCCGCCGTGCATGTCGCGGTAGAGCTGATACGGACGGCCGAAGCGGCCGAGCATGAACTTGGAGAGCGCCCTGCCCTCGGGCGTCTGGGCGCGGAAGTCGAGCGCCAGCTGGTGGAAGCTCGAATTCACGAACACCCGCAGCCCCTCCGGCACAGTCTCGCTCTGCACGTAGTAGTAGGGGCTCCAGGCCGAGTCACGCGCCGAGGTCGCGAGCCACAGGAACGGCACGCCGGCCAGCGCGAACAGCGCGCGGCGCCAGACCACGCGCTCGAGCGCGGCGGCCCAGGCCACCCCGATCGCAATCGGCCAGATCCACGGCGGAATCCCCGCCCACGACGACAGCGAGAACGCGATCGTGCCCGAGAGACTCCCGGCGATGTCCCAGCCGTACGCAGAGAGCCGCGGGTGGCCCGCCATGGCCCCCGCCAGCGCCTGGCCCAACGCCACGAACGGCACCGCCGCGAACAGGAAGATCGCAGCCGCGGCGGGAAACAGCGGCAGCTCGGGCGCGCTCTCCGCCAGGTCGGGGTACTGCAGGAAGTAGTGCACTGCGGTGGCGCCGGGCTGGATCACGATGCCGCGGCCAAAGACCATGAACGCAAACACCAGCCACAGACCCAGCGGCAGCGCGAACGCCAGTGACTTCTGGCGCGCCAGGATGCAGCCGATGCCCATGCCGGAGAAGCCGGCGGTGAACATCAGGTTGGTGAAGTACGAGATCGCGCGCACTTCCGCCGGCACCTGGCGGATGAACGAGAGCTCGAGCAAGAGCACCATCGCCGCGAGCAGGCCGATCTGCCAGCGGGGCGACCCGGGAGCGCTCTCGGGGCTATCTCCCATGCGACCCGCGGCGCAGCGTGCCCGAGACGGTCGAGGCCGCGGTCGCCGCCGAATCGCGCACGCGCGCCAACAGGCGCTTCGCCCACAGGAACTCGGTGGCCAGGATCGCGAGGCCCGCGGGCGCGACCACCAGCCCGGGGCCAGGCAGCACGAGCATCGCCACGCCGACCAGCAGGACCGTCCCCCCGATCACCAGCACCACCATGCGGCGCGCGGCGCGCAGCGTGAGTCGCGCCAGCGCCTCGAGCTCGGCCGGGCCGACCGGCGAGCCGAGCCGGGCCGACTCACGGCGCGAGCCGATCACCGACGCCAGCGCGCCCACGCCCAGGATCCCCAGGATCACGCCCAGCGAAGCGCTGTTCGGAATCTCGATGTGGTGCGCCAGGATCATCTTCACGCCCACGAACGCGAGCAAGAGCACGAGGCTCGCCTTCATGTAGCGGAAGTGCTCGATCATGGGCGCCAGCGCGAAGTACAGGCTGCGCAGCCCCAGAACTGCGAACACGTTCGAGCTGAACACCAGGAACGGGTGACTCGTGACCGCGAAGATCGCGGGGATCGAGTCGACCGCGAACATCACGTCCGAGGTCTCCACGAAGAGCAACACCACGAACAGCCGGGTGGCGAGTCTCTGGCCGTCGCGCTGGATGAAGAACTTGTGCTCGACGAAGTCGTCGTGGATCGGATACAGCTTGCGCACCGCCCGGTAGAGCTTGTTCTCCTCGGGGCACATGCTCTCGCCGCTGGCCACCAGCATGCGCGCGGCCGAGACGATCAAGAACACGCCGAACACGTACGAGATCCAGCTGAAGTGCGCGAGCAGCGCGGCGCCCGCGCCGATCATGATGCCGCGAAAGACCAGCGCGCCCAGCACGCCCCAGTACAGGACCCGGTGCTGATAGGCGAGCGGCACGCGGAAGTAGCTGAAGATCAGCGCGATCACGACCACGTTGTCGAGTGACAGCGAGTACTCGACCACGTAGCCGGTCAGGTACTGCACCACCGCGTGCTTGCCGTCCAGATGACCCGGCGCGTTGCTGGCGATGCCGCCCCAGTCGTGCTGGAAGAGCGCGTACACCACGCCGCTGAAGGCGAGCGACAGCGAGACGTAGAACAGCGTCCAGGCGAGCGCCTCGCGGGTGCTGATCACGCGCGGCGTCTTGTTGAAGACGCCGAGGTCCATCGCCAGGAACACGAGGACCAGCGCCAGGAATCCAGCCCAGATCAGCACTGCCATCCGGTTATCGATGCTCCTCGCCGCGGATCGGCGCCTCGCGCAGCGCCCCCGTAAGCTCCTCGAAGCTCCGCGCACGCGCAACCCGCCGGCTCGTGGCCGGGCTTGCAAAGAGCCGGGACACTTCGGCCAGGAGCTCGAGCTGCACCCGGTCGTCCCCCGCGGGAGTCACGACCAGCACCACCACGCGCGCCGGCTCCCGTCCGGCGCGCCGAAATCGACCGCCGGCTCGGCCAGCCCGAGCGCGGCCACGGGCGCAGCCAGACCCGGCACTTGCGCGTGCGGGATGGCCACACCCACTCCGACGCCCGTGGCCATGATCTCTTCGCGCACCAGCGTCAGCTCGCCCAGCAGCGGCGGCTGTCCGACCCGGCGCACCCGCGCGCCGCAGATTCGAGTCGCCGCGAGCACGCATGCGACCGCGAGGAGCAGGCTCGCCATCGATCCGATTCAGCGCGAGCGCGCCCTAGCGCTCGTCGATCGGGACGTAGACCTCGCCGGTGGGCCCGACATACTTGCCGCGCGGGCGGTAGATCCGGTTGTTCTGGTACTGCTCGAGCACGTGCGCGCACCAGCCCGAGATGCGGCTGGTCGCGAACACCGGCGTGAACAGATCGATCGGGATGCCCATGCTGTAGTAGACCGACGCCGAGTAGAAGTCGACGTTGGGAATGAGTCCCTTCTTGGCCTGCATCAGCTCTTCGAGCCGGGCGCTCATCTCGTACAGCTCCGGGTGACCGTTCTCGCGCGTGATCTCCTGACTCATGCGCTTCAGGATCTTGGCGCGCGGGTCGCCTTCCTTGTAGACGCGGTGACCGAAGCCCATCACCTTCTCGCCCGACCGCAGCGTGTTGTCGAGCCAGCCCTCGAGCCGGTCGAGCGACTTGATCTCGAGCAGCATGCGCGCCACCTGCTCGTTCGCGCCGCCGTGCAGCGGGCCCTTCAGCGTGCCGATCGCGGCCATCACGCTCGAGTAGAGGCCCGAGAGCGTGCTCGAGGTGACTCGCGCCGAGAACGCCGACGCGTTCAGCTCGTGGTCGGCGTGCAGGATGAGACACGTGTCGAAGCGGCGCACGGTCTGCTCGTCCGGCTCCTCGCCCTTCAGCATGTAGAGGAAGTTCCAGGCGATCGACTTCTCGGGCAGCGGCTGCAGCGGCCACTGACCCGAGCGCACGCGCTGGTAGGCGGCCACGATCGTGCCGACGCGCGCCGCGAGCCGCGTCGACTTGCGCAGCGTGGCGGCGGCGTTCACCAGGTTGGCGTCGGGGTCGTGCAGCGTGAGTCCCGCGATCACCGCGTGCAGGAAGTCCATCGGGTGCACGCGCGTCGGCAGGCCGTGGAACCAGCCGAAGGCCTCGGGCGGCAGCGCCATGCTGTGGTGCAGGTCGGTCGAGAACTCGTCGAGCTCGCGTCGGGTCGGCAGCCAGCCGTACCACAACAGATAGACCACCTCTTCGAAGGTGGCGTTCTTGGCCAGGTCCTCGATCGTGTACCCGCGGTAGAGGAGCGTCGTACCCTCGATCGTGCTGATCGAGGTGGTGCACGTGACTACGCCCTCGAGCCCTCGGTCCAGGGCGCCTTCGTACTCTTGCACTGCATCGCTCACCGTGTTCTCCCTTGCCCTTGCCGCGCTCGCCCCCGGCTCTTATGAGATCGCAAGTCCCGACCGCCCGCCAGCTGGTCGATGCGCCGCTGCAGGTACGGCGAGAAGTAGCCGCGGTAGCGCTTCCAGAGCTCGGGACGGGTCCAGTCGTCGCCGCTGACCTTGCCGCGGCAGGTCGGGGCGCCGCAGCCGCACGGGAACTCGTCGTAGGGCGTGCCGTCGCTCATGGCGTAGTCGAAGCAGATCTCCTCGCCCGGCTCGAGCCGGCGCATCGCCACCAGCGCGATCTGGCCGCGCAGGCCGCAGTTGGGCGCGCAGGAGTGGTTCACCCAGTCGGCCGGACCGTCGTGACCCGAGACGAGATACAGACCTTCCTCGACCTGGAGCGTCAGCAGGCGCTTCGCCGGTGACAAATTTGCGAGCTGGCCGGCCTGGACCACCTCGCCTCCGAACACGACCACCAGCTCGTCGGGCTCGACTGCCTCGCGGGCGACCAGCGTCCGGCCGCCTTTGCCCTCGATGCGACGTCCTTCGAGCTTCGGTGAGTGGTACGAGGTCGGTTGTGCGGGCACGCAGGCATCCTAGGAGACGGACGACCGCTCGCGCCAGTCGTGCGAGAATTCGCGCATGTCCCAGACCCGAGAAGCGCTGCGCGAGGTCGCGTCCTGGCTGCGCGAGGCCCGACGCATCGTGGTGTTGACCGGCGCCGGTATCTCGACCGAGTCAGGCATCCCCGACTTCCGCGGGCCGCAGGGTCTGTGGACCAAGAACCCCGGCGCCGAGAAGATGGCGACCCTGTCGCACTACGTGAGCGACAAAGAGGTGCGCGAGCGCGCCTGGCGGCACCGGCTCGAGTCGCCGATGTGGGACGCGAAGCCGAACGCCGGCCACCTCGCGCTCGCACGGCTCGAGCGAGCGGGAAGCGTGTCGCTCGTGATCACCCAGAACGTCGACGGCCTGCACCTGGCCGCGGGCACGTCGGCCGGGAAGCTGGTCGAGATCCACGGCAACGTGCGCGAGGTGACCTGTCTGGACTGCGGCGAGCGCGCGCCGATGGAGCGCGCGCTGGCTCGCGTGCGCGCCGGTGAGTCGGACCCGCCCTGCCGGAGCTGCGGGGGGATCTTGAAGTCGGCCACGATCTCGTTCGGCCAGAACCTGGTTGCCCACGACCTCGAGCGCGCCGATCGCGAGGCGAACCGCTGCGACCTGCTGCTGGCGGTGGGCAGCACCTTGTCGGTGTATCCGATCGCGGCGGTCGTGCCGATCGCCAAGCGCGCCGGCGCGCGCATCGTGATCGTGAACGGCGATCCGACCGAGATGGACGAGCTGGCCGACGCCGTGATCCGCGGCCCGATCGGCGAGATCCTGCCGCGGCTCGTCGGCGCCGAATGAGCGGCGCCGGGGCGCGATGACTCGGCTCGCGCTCGAGGTCAGCTCCGCGGCCGGGCGGGGGCCGCTGGGCGGCGTGGGCGGTACGATCCGCGGCGTGGTCGGCGCGCTGCTCGCCGACGACCCGGGCACCGAGTATCTCCTGTGCACGCGGCTCTCCCGTGCGCGCAAGGGCGAGCGCTGGCGGCCCGAGGCTCCGAACGCGCGCCTGCGGCTGATCGCCGATCCCTGGAACGGCCTCTTGCTCGCGGGCGCGAAGCTGTTCCACGCCATGAACGTGTTCGTGCCGACGACCCCGCGCGTACCGAAGCTCGTCACGATCCACGACCTGAACGCGGTTCGAAACACCGAGTGGGTGAGCGAGCACTGGCACGAGCGCCGCGGCGGCAAGATCGCCGACGCGGTGGCGCGCGCCGACCACGTGGTGACTTACAGTGAGTTTACCGCCGGCGAGGTGTGCGAGGAGTACGGCCTGCCGCGCGAACGCGTGCACCCGGTGCACCTGGGCGTGGACACCGCGCGCTTCCAGCCCGCCGCGCCGGAGACCGTGGCCAAGCTGCGCGAGCGCTACGGCGACTACGTGATCTCGATCGGCCTGCTCTCGCGGCGCAAGAACTTCCCCGCGCTGGTGGCCGCGCTCGAGCGCCTGCCCGAGCTGCGGCTGGTGCTGGTCGGGCGCGGCAGCGACGGCGAGCGCGAGCTCGAGGAGTCGCTCGACCGGCACGGCCTGCGCGCGCGCACCACGCGGCTCGCCGGCCTGCCCGAGGACGAGCTCGTGGCGCTGCTGGGCGCCGCGCGCGCCTGCGCCGTGCCGAGCCTGTACGAGGGCTTCGGGCTGACCGTGCTCGAGGCGATGGCCTGCGGCACGCCACTGGTGTGCTCGCGCGCCGCCTCGCTGCCCGAGGCCGCGGGCGACGCGGCGCTCTTGGTCGACGCGCGCCAGCCCGAGGAGCTCGCGCACGCGCTCCTGCGAGTCACCCATGACTCGGCGCTCGCCGCCGAGCTGCGCGCGCGCGGCCTGGCGCGGGCGCAGGCCATGTCGTGGACCGCGTCGGCGCGCAAGCTGCGCGCCGTGTACCGGCAGGTTTCCGGCGCGTGACTCAGCTGCCGATCGCGCCGAAGCGGTTGCCCGACTCGTAGCGGCGCAGCCCGGCCGCGAACACCGAGACCGCGATCGCCCAGGACAGCACGGCGCCCCCCAGCGCGTAGAGACACGCGTGCAGGCTGGGGTTGCGCACGACTTCGACCGGCAGGAAGCCCACGAAGCCGGCCGGGATCAGCGTGTAGAGCACGAACGAGAGACTCCCCGCGAACAGCGGCTGCGGATAGAGCGCGAAGTTCAGCGTGAGCTCCCAGAGCTGGCGCGCAAGCTGCTCCACGTCGCCCATCCAGAACGCCAGGCACTGGAAGGTCACCGTGACCGCCACGAAGCTCAGCGCGCTGACGGCGATCGCCAGCCCCAGCAGCGGCGCGTTCGCCAGATCGAGCCGGCCCGCGAGATAGAGCATGCCCACGCCGGTGGCGACGTCTCCCCAGCCAGAGGCGATGCTGCTCGAAGCCACGGCGTGCAGCAGCACCGGCTTGGGCTGGGTGAGCCGCGGGTCGAGCTCGCCGTCGACGATCGCGCGCGCGAGGCGGCGCGCGCCGCCGCCGAACACCACCGCGAAGCCGTAGCCCGATGCCACGACACCGTACAGCGTCATCAGGTCGGCGAGCCGCCAGCCCCCGATCTCGTGGAAGCGCGCGAACAAGATCCACCACATCGTGAAGAACGCGACGTTGTTCACGACCATCAGGACCGCCTGCAGCCAGAACGCGCCGCGCAGCGCCAGGCTGGCGCGCAGGTTCGTGGCGGTGAGTGATCCGGCGAAGCGCAACAGCGCTCGAATCCGCATCGCTAGCCTCCCGCCACGGTGAGCCGCGCGCGCGCGCGGCGCGACACGAGCACGATCAGCCCCGACAAGAGAGCCAGCCAGACCAGCCCCTCGAGCCCCGACTCCAGCGCGAGCGCGGGATCCCAGCCCAGCGCCATGCGGCCCGGCGCCCAGCAGATCAGCGGGAACGGCGTCGCGTGCGCGATGCGCTGCAGCCACTCGGGATAGATCTCGAGCGGAAACAACAGTCCGCCCAGGATGAACACGAGCTTCTGCCAGACCAGGAAACACGGGTTGGTGTCGACCACCCAGAACGCCGAGAGACCCACCACGGTCATCGACAGCGTGGCGATGAGCGAGCCCAGCAGCGCCAGCGGCACGGCGAGCCACAGCCCGCGCGGGTCGGCCGGCAGGCCGCCGCCCAGGAGCAGCGCGCCGGCCACACCGGCCGGCGCCAGCGCCGCCATGCGCAGCGCCGACTCACCGATGGCTTCGGCGACCTGCGCGCCCACGTAGCTCACCGGGCGCACCAGCCGGCAGGCGAAGTCGCCCGAGCGCACGTCGCGCTCGATCGCCAGGAACATCGGCGGCGTGCCCAGCACCACCCACTCGGTCAGCGCGAGATACCAGATCAGCTCGCGCGTGCCCACGCCGGGCAGCGAGTCGCGCGCGCCGATCAGCGACCAGATGCGCGAGAACGTGAACAGGATCACGCCCAGGAACACGGCCCGGCCCACGAGAATCGAGCGCTCGGACAGCCCCCGCCGCAGCCCCGAGCCCGCGAGCGCGAGATACTTCGCCGAAGCGTCCGCCGCGCTCACGCCACGGCCTCCTTCGCTCCGGCGTAGATCGCGGTCACGATCTCCTCCATCGGCGGATCCTCCACCGACAGGTCGAGCACGCGCGCGCGCGCCACGATCGCCGCCACCACGCGGTCCACGCCGATCGCGCGCAGATCGACCTCGAGCTCGGTGCGGTGCGGCGCGCTCGGCAGCCGGCGCACGCCCGGCAGGTCGAGCGCGAGCTCGACCTCCTCGCTCACCACCGAGATGCGCTTGCGCGGAATGAAGCTCTTGCGCAGCGCGTCCACCGAGCGGTCGAGCAGCATGCGCCCGCGGTGGATCACCAGCACGCGCTCGCACACGCGCTCCATGTCGCCGGTGTCGTGCGAGGTGAGCAGCACCGTGCAGCCGTCGCGCCGGCCGCGCTCGCGCACCAGGTCGCGGATGGTGGCCTTGGCCACCACGTCGAGGCCGATCGTCGGCTCGTCCAGGAACAGGATCTCCGGCCGGTGCAGCAGGCTCGCCACCAGCTCGCAGCGCATCCGTTCGCCCAGCGACAGCTGACTCACCGGCTTGCGACTCACTTCGTCGATCTCGAACGCGCGCACCAGCTCGTCGCGCCGCGCGCGATAGTCGTCGGGCGGGATCTCGTAGATCCGCGCCAAGAGGTCGAAGGTGTCCGCGGCCGGCAGGTGCAGCCAGAGCTGCGAGCGCTGACCGAAGACCGCGCCGATCTTGTAGCCGAGCCGGCCGCGGTCGCGGCCGGGCTCGAAGCCCGCGACGCGCACGCGGCCCGAGCTCGGGCGCAGGATGCCCGACAGCATCTTCAACGTGGTCGACTTCCCGGCGCCGTTCGGCCCGACGAAGGCCACGCGCTCGCCCGGCGCGATCCGGAACGAGATACCGTCGACCGCGACCAGCTCGCGCGAGCGCGGCGCCACCAGCGCGCGCAATGCGCCCCCGAAGCCGCGCGCTCGCTCGCGCACGCGGAAGACCTTGCGGAGCTCCTCGACTTCGATGCCTGCGGTCATGTCACGCCCCTTAAACCGAAGCGCCCTTCCGGGGGTTCCCGGAAGGGCGCTGGATGTACTCACTGTCCCTTCCGGCTACGTGTGGACGAGCTCCGTCGCAATGACGACCGCAAGCGCGATCGACATCGGGTAGGCGCAAAGATTCGCGGCGGGCCGGGAAGACATCGCGTCGCAGAATCTCGCGCGCCCTCATTCTTGTCAAGCAGCGGTGTGCTATGCATCGCGCGCCATGAGGGAGCGTTTCGAGTTTGTGGCGCTGGTGTCGATCCTGGCTGCGCTGACCTTCGCGCTCTGGATCGGTCTGGACACAACGATCGTGGGACGGATCAGTGAGGCGCGCTGCGTCAACGTGGTGCGGGGCATGCTCGAGAGCGGCGATTGGCTGGTGCCACGTCTCGGGGACACGCTTCGGCTGCAGAAGCCACCGCTCTTCTACTGGGCGGGCGCCGTGGTCGCGAAGCTCAGCGGTAACACGGCAGCCTGGCCGGTGCGCGCGGTGTCGGCGAGCGCGGCGCTCGGACTGGCGCTGTTGATCTTCGCCTGGGGCCGGTCGCTGGGCGGCGCCGCCGAGGGGCTGCTCGCGCTCGGGTCACTCGCGGCGATGCAGCAGTTCACCTCGTCCGGTCGGCGCGGCGACGCCGAGATGCTGCTCGCGCTGCTCTCGACCGCGGCGCTGTTCGCGTTCTACCGCTTCGAGTCACGGCGCGAGCGCTCGCTCTGGCCGTTCGCGCTGTGCGCCGGACTCGCCTTCCTGACCAAGGCGACCGCGATCGTGTTCACGATCGCGCTGCCGATCCTCGCCTATCTGGCGCTCCAGGGCGAGCTCGGCGCGCTGCGCCGGCCGCGCGCGTGGAAGGTGTTCGCGGTGGTCGCCGCGATCGGTCTCTCGTGGTACGTGGCGGTGCTGGTGTTCGTGCCAGGCGCGTTCGAGGCCTTCCGCGACGCCCTGCTCCTGCCGCTGGGTGATTCCGACAGTCACAGCGGCTCGGCTCACTTCAAGGCGCCCTGGTGGTATCTCAGCGTCCTGCCGGTGCGCGCGGCGCCCGCCAGTCTGCTCTTGCCGTTCGTGGTGTGGCAGCTCTGGCGCACGCGGCTGTATCGCGGCGAGCCGGGCCGCCGGTTTGCCGCGCTGGCGTTCGTCGTGCCCTTCCTCGCGTTCTCGTTCCTGCCGCAGAAGCAGAAGCACTACACGCTGTCGATGATTCCGGGGCTCGCGCTGTGCAGCGCCGATGCGCTGCGCGCCGCTGCGCGCGAGCTCGGCAGTCGCTTCGGCTGGCTGGTGCGGGGCATCGGTCCGCTGCTCGCGGCCGCCGGGCTTGCCGTCGCGATCTGGATCGCGCTCTTCTACCTCTGGGTCGAGTCACTCGAGCCGCTGGGCGTGGCGCTGCGCGTGGGACTACCGATCGCCCTCTTCGCCGTGGCCGGGCTGGCGGCGCTTTTCGACCGCCGCCCGGGCTTCGGGCTGTCGTGGCTGCTGGGGTTGCTCGTGCTCGCGGGCATCGGTCGCGGCGAGGTCGAGCTGCAGCTGATCATGCTGTCGCGGACCTACATGGTGCTCTCGATCGACGACCGCGAGCGGCTCGCTGCCGTGCGCCGCGATCACGAGTGGTTCGCGATCTCGGTCTTGAAGGCACTCGAGATTCAGGACGATGACTAGCTCTCGTCGCGCGCGCCCACCCGAATCGTCCGCTTCGACAGCCAGTAGACCCCGGCGAGGTCGAAGACCGTGCGGCGCAGGCGCGCGAAGTTGGTGTACTTCGAGCGGCCCGCCACGCGCGCGCGGTGATTCACGTCGATCTCGCGCACGCTGAGTCCCTGGTAGCGGAACAGCGCCGGCAGGAAGCGGTGCATGCCGTCGAAGCGCGGCAGCGCCAGGAAGGCCTGCGTGGGGAAGAGCTTCAGCGAGCAGCCGGTGTCCGACGCGCCGTCGCCCAGCACCGAGCGGCGCACCGAGTTCGCGAGCTTGCCGGCGAGCCGACGCCAGACGGTGTCGCGGCGCTGCGCGCGCCGGCCGATCACCACGTCGTCCTCGCGCGCCAGCGCCACCACGCGCGGTACGTCGCGCGGATCGTTCTGCAGGTCGCCGTCGAGCGTGGCCACATGACTGTGTCGCGCCGCGCGCACGCCGGCCACCAGCGCGGCCGATTGACCCTGGTTGCGGTCGAGCGGCACCAGCCGGAAGCCGGTCTTGTGCTCGAGTGTCTCGAGCACGCGCTTGCGCGTCCCGTCGCGGCTGCCGTCGTCGACGAAGATCACCTCCCACGGGATCTCGAGCCCCGCGAGCGCCGCGCCCAGCTCGTCGGCGAGCGGACCGATGTTGTCCTCTTCGTCGAACACCGGCACGACCACCGACACTCCCGAGAGTGGGCGGCTCACGCCGTCTCCCTCTTTCGAAGCGCGAGGTTGCGCGCGTAGACGACGAACCCGAACGACTGACCCAGCGTGAAGACCAGGTCCCTCAAGTGGAGCGCATAAGTCAGCAGCACGAGCGATCCCAGGATCGAGAGATACCAGAAGACGTCGGGCACGACGCTCCGCCCTGCCCGCTCGGACGCGATCCACTGCACCAGAAACCGCAGCGAAAAGACCACCTGACCGGCGATTCCGATCGCGGTCCAGGGATTGCTGAGCGTTTGCATCAGCCAGCGGAAGAACGTCTCAAGCATCTCGGTCATCCAGCATTCTCCCCACGCTCAGGATAGACCACCGAACTGGACCCACCCGAGCCCCAGGCAAACCAACAGCGCCGCCGACAGCGCCAGGCGATACCAGCCGAACGGCGCCAGCCCGCGCCGGTTGAGGAACGAGACCAGCCAGCGCACCGCGAGCGCCGCCGAGATTGCCGCCACCGCGATGCCGATCGCAACTGGCGTGACGCCGAGCTGCGCGATCGCGTGGTGCTCCTTCAGCGCCTTGTAGGCGCACGCGCCGCCCAGGGTGGGCAGCCCGAGCAGGAACGAGAACTCGGCCGCGTCGCGCGGGCGCAGGCCGAACAGGAGCCCGCCCACAATCACCACCATCGAGCGCGACGTGCCTGGCCAGAGCGCGAGACACTGCAGCGCGCCGATGCCGAGCGCGTGGCGCCAGTCGAGCTCGTCGATCGTGCGCGTGCCCGAACGCAGCCGGCGATCGTACACGATCATGAACAGGCCCCCGGCGGCGAGCGTGAGCAGCACCGGCAGCGGGTGAAAGAGATGCCGTTCGATCCACTTGTCGAGCGGCAGCCCGACCACGACCGAGGGCACGAACGCCACGAGCAGGTTCAGCAAGAGCCGCAGCCCGGTCGGGTCACTGCCCAGCACGCCGCGCAACATCGAGAGCACGCGCTGGAAATACAGGCCGAGCACGGCCAGGATGGCTCCGCCCTGGATCACGATCGAGAACGCGTCGAGCGCCGGCTTGGTGTCCTCGCCGCCCAGACCGAGCAGCGACTCGACCAGGATCAGGTGGCCGGTCGAGCTGATCGGCAGATACTCGGTGATCCCCTCGACCAGGCCGAGCACCACGGCCTGCCAGGCCAGAAGCATGTCCACTCCCCCCGCGGGGCGCGGAGACTATCCCGCTTTCAGTCCAGGCGCTTGCGGAATCGCAGCAGCGACAGCGCGAAAGCGATCGAGAAGAAGATGAGAAGCGCCTTAATCTCGCTGGAGACGTCCACCAGGGTCGCGCCGCGCAGCACGATCCCGCGCACGATGCGCAGGAAGTGAGTCAACGGCAGGAGCTGCGCCAGCAGCTGCGCCGGCCGCGGCATGCCGTCGAACGGGAACATGAAGCCCGAGAGCAGGATCTGCGGCAGGAACGACACGAAGGCCATCTGGAAGGCCTGGAACTGAGTCTGCGCGAGGGTCGAGATCAACAGGCCGAGCGTGAGCGCCGCCGCCACGAACGCGCCCGCGCCGAGATACAGCGCGCCCAGGTGACCGGCGATCGGCACGTCGAACAAGAAGTGGCCGAGCGAGAGGATCAGCGTCATCTGTCCGTAGCCGATCGCCACGTACGGCAAGATCTTCCCGATCATCAGCTCCGGCGTCTGCACCGGCGTCGTGATCAAGAGCTCCAGGTTTCCGCGCTCGCGCTCGCGCACGATCGCCACCGCCGTGAAGAGCACCAGCGTGAGCGTCAGGATGACTCCGCACAGCGCCGGCACGATGTGCACCGCGGAGCGGCGCTCCGGGTTGTAGTAGGCGCGCAGCTCGAAGGCGGGCGGGGGTGACACCATTGGGCGCAAGGGCGGCGCGAGCCGGCGCTCGACGGGCAGCCCGGTCAGGCCGCGCACTGCCGCCAGCACGACTGGATCGCCACCGTCGACCAGGAGCTGCGCGCTGGCGCGCTCCCCGCCCAGCCGGCGCCGCTCGTAGTCCTCGGGGATCACGATCCCCACCGAGACGTCGCCCGCGACCAGCCACTTCTCGAGCTCGCGCACCGAGTGCGCGACCCGCACCACGTCGATCACTTGCGAGGCCTGGGCGTCGGCCACCAGGAAGCGCGCGCTCTGCGAGCCCGAGAGATCGGCCACGCCGGCGCGCAGGTGGCGCACGTCCTGGTTGATGGCGTAGCCGAAGAGCAGCGTCATCATCAGCGGCACGCCCAGCACCATGCCGCCAGTGAGTGGATCGCGGCGCAGGTGTCGCAGCTCCTTGCGCGCGATCGCCGCGATGCGCCCCAGTGAGCTGCGCCAGCCGATCACGGCCTGTGACTCTGCGTCGCGGCGACGAACACGTCTTCGAGGCTCGCGCGCGCCAGACCCACGCGCGCTTCGACGTGTGCGTTGCGCAGCGCCTCGGAGAGCGCGCGCGCCGGATCGGGCAGCGCCCGGTCGACCAGCGCGTGCAGGCGCGTGCCGAGCTGGGCCACGCTGTGCACCGCGCGGTTCTGCTCGAGCGCCACGCGCGCGGCGTGCGGCTCGGGGGCCTCGATCTCGACCACGGCGGCGTCGATCTCGCGCATCAGTTTCTCGGGCGCGCCACTGGCCACCACGCGCCCGCGGTCCAGGATCGCCAGCTCGTGACAGCGCTCGGCCTCGTCCATGAAGTGAGTCGAGACCAGGATCGTGGTGCCGCGCTCGACCAGGGCGTAGAGCGTCTCCCAGAAGTCACGGCGGCTCTGCGGATCGACGGCGCTGGTCGGCTCGTCCAGGAACAGCAGCTCCGGCTGGTGCAGCGTGGCGCCGGCCAGCGCGAGCCGCTGCCTCTGTCCGCCCGACAGCGTGCCCGCGCGCTGACGCGCGATCTCGCGCAGGTGGAACTCGCCGCAGAGCTCGTCGATCCGGGCGCGCGCCGCGGCGCCGCGCACGGAGTAGATCTCGGCCAGGAACTCGAGGTTCTCGGCCACCGTCAGGTCCTCGTAGAGCGAGAAGCGCTGAGTCATGTAGCCGATCTTGCGGCGCAGCTTCTCGGCGTCGCGCGGCACCGAGAGCCCGAGCACGGTCGCGCCGCCCTCGGACGGCGTGAGCAGGCCGCACAGCATGCGGATGGTGGTCGACTTGCCCGAGCCGTTCGGGCCGAGGAAGCCGTAGATCGCGCGGCGCGGGATCTCGAGATCCACGTGGTCGACCGCGACGCTCTTGCCGAAGCGGCGCGTGAGTCCGCGCGCCTGGATCGCGAGCTCGCTCACTTCGCGCTCACCGCGCGCGTCTCGAGCTCGAAGCGCACCTCGACCGGCACGCCGGTCGGAAGCGTTGCCACGTCGGGACCCGACACGTCGACCTCGGCCAGATACGAGAGCCGCCCGCGGTCGTGTTGGGTCAGCGCGAAATACGGCGTGAAGGCGGCCTCGTGCGAGAGGTCGCGCACGCGGCCGTCGAGCGCGCCGTCGCGCCCGCTGATCGTGACGCTGGCGCGCGTGCCCTCGGCGATCCGCACGCGCACGGCCTCCGGCACGTACACCCGGGCGTAGGTCGGGTCGGCGGCCAGCATGACCACCACCACCGCGCCCGCGGGCGGGCGCTCGCCCAGCTTGAACGGCAGCGAGTCGACGCGGCCCAGGCGCGGTGCGCGCACGGTGAGTCGCTCGAAGCGCACCTGGATCTCGTCCACGGTCGCCGCCGCCGCCGCGAGCGCGCCGCGCGCCTGGTCGATCTGCTCCAAGCGGGTGCCGCGCTCCAGCTCTTCGAGCGTGGCGCGCGCCTGGTCGCGCCGCGCCACCGCGGCGTCGCGCTGCATGCGCATCTGGTCGCGCCGCGCCGCCGACTCGACCGCCTGGCGCTCGAGCGCGCGGCTGCGGTCGAACTCACTCTGCGCGTTGCTGGCCTCGCTCTCCGCGCCGGCCAGGCGCGCCCGCGCCTCGCGGATGCGCTCCGCGCGCGGCCCCTTCTCGAGCTCGGCGAGCCGCGCCGCCAGCTCGTCGCGCGACGCCCGCGCGCGCGCGAGCTGCGCAGCCAGCCGGCGGTCGTCGAGGGCCATCAGCACCTCGCCCGCCGCCACCACGTCGCCTTCCTTGACCGGGACCGAGACGATGGGCTCGTTCTCTTCAGCGGTGAGCTCGATGCGATCGCGCTCGAGCGTGCCGACGGCGGGGATCGAGGCGACGTCGCGCCGGCAAGCCCCTGCGGCCAGCCCGAGACACGCCGCGACGAGCCAGCGTCTCATGGCTCGACCTCGGGCCGGGGCCGCCCTCCGTCGAACAAGAGCCTCGTCGTGTGACTCGCCAGGCGCGCCGCGAACGCGTCGTCGAGCTCGTAGCCGAGCACCTTGCCGAGCACGGGGTGCGCCAGGAACGGAAAGACCGACGCGCCGATCAGCGCCAGCACGGTCAGTGCCGGGTCGAGATCCGCGCGCAACGCGCCGCTCTCGATCTCACTCGCGACCAGCGCCGGCAGAAGCGCCGAAGCGCGCTGCGCGAAGCGCTCGATGAAGCGCGCGCGGGTCTCGGCGTCGCCGTAGATCACCTCGCGCAGCAGGAGCGCCGGCAGCCAGGGCTGACTCGCGAGCGTGGCGGTATAGAGCCGCACCAGCGCCGCGAGCGGCGCCGTCGACTCGGCCGGCTGCGCGGCCAGCTCGCGCACGCGCGCGAGCAGGTCCTCGAAGACGCTCGAAAGCATGGCTTCGTACAAGCCCTGCTTGCCGCCAAAGTAGTAGGAGATCATTCCGGGAGTGACTCCCGCGGCGCGCGACAGCTCGCGAATGCCGACCTCGCTGAAGCCGCGGCGCGCGAACAGATCGCGCGCCGCCGCCACGAGCTCGCGCTTGGGATCTTCAAGTACGGGGCCACGCCGGGGCCGGCCCGGGCGACGCCCGCCCTCCCGGGCTGCCCCCGCTCGTTCGGTTCTTCGGTTCGCCATGGCCGCAAAATTAATCAATCGATTGATTAAATACAAGAGGCGCGAAATCGGGGCGGAGCAGCGCTCGATCGGCTCAGCTCTGGGCGCGCTTCACCAGACCGGTGGTCGAGCGGCCCTCGACCAGCGGCACCAGCTCGACCCGGCCGCCCCACTTGCGCACCAGGTCCCAGCCCACGACGGCGCGCTTGGTCTTGTAGTCGGCGCCCTTGGTCAGCACGTCGGGCCGGAGCGCCCGGATCAGCTCGCGCGGCGTGTCCTCGTCGAAGATCACCACCGCATCGACGCACGAGAGCGACGCCAGGATCTGCGCGCGGTCGTGCTCGGTCTGCAGCGGCCTCCCCGCCCCCTTCAGCTTGCGCACCGACGCGTCGGTGTTGACGCCGACCACCAGCGCATCGCCCAACCGGCGCGAGGCCTCGAGATAGCGCACGTGACCCAGGTGCAGGATGTCGAAGCAGCCGTTCGTGAACACCACCGAACGACCCTGCGCGCGCAGATCCCTGGTGAGCTCGGCCGCGCGTTCGCGCGTCATCACCCGGCCGGCGCTGGCCGGAGTCACTCCGCCGATCGCGGTCAGGATCTCCTGCCCGGTGACGGTGGCCGCGCCGAACTTCCCCACCTTCACGCCGGCCGCCACGTTCGCGAGCCAGGCCGACTCGAGAAGCTCGGCGCCCGCGGCGAGCGCGAGTGAGACGGTAGCCGCGACCACGTCGCCCGCGCCGGTCTCGTCGACCAGCTCCTGCGTGCGCGCCGCCAGCGCGAGCGCGCCCTGCGAGTCACGGCTCGCGAGCACCATGCCGTCGGGCCCGCGCGTCAAGAGCACGTGCGCGACGCCCAGCTCCTCTGCGATCCGCCCCGCGATGCGCAGCGCGCCCGCTTCGTCCTCGATCGCGGCGTTGGCGAAGACTTCCGCCGCGCGCAGGTTCGGCTTCAGCACGGTCGCGCCGCCGAACGCCTTCCACGGCAGGTTCTTGGGATCGACCAGCACGGGCCGCGGCCCCGCGGCCGCGAACACCGCGCGACACACCGCCGCCGACAGCACGCCCTTCGAGTAGTCCGAGAGCACGACGGCATCGGCGCGCTTCACCGCACGTGTGACTGCCGCGCACAGCCGCTTCTCGAGCGCGGGCGCGAGCGGGGCCACCGTCTCCCGGTCGAGCCGGATCACCTGCTGCTGGCGCGCCACGATGCGCGTCTTGCGGGTGGTGCGGCGGCCGCGGTCGACGGCGATGCCGCTCTTGGGAATGCCCAGGCTCTCGGCCTCGTTGCGGAACAGCTCGCCGTCGGCGTCGGCGCCCACCACCGTGCACAGCATGGGCTTCGCGCCCAGCGCCACCAGACACTTGGCCACGTTCGCGGCGCCGCCGAGCAGATACTCTTCGCGCTCGACCGCCAGCACCGGCACCGGCGCCTCGGGGGAGATGCGCTCGACCTCGCCTGCCACGTAGGCGTCGAGCGCCGAGTCACCCACGACCAGCACGCGCCGGCCGACCATGGCGCCCAGCAGCTCGCGCACGCGCGCGGGCGTCGGCTCCTGGAACTCCGGCGGCGGCGGCCTCATCGCGCGCCTCGGCCGTAGCGGGCCCAGAGCCGGGCGATCTCGCCGAAGGCCACCAGGAAGTCGCTGGCCTTGACCTTCGAGCCCGCCACGTCCTCCCAGTGCTCGAGCGGCAGCTCGTAGAGCGAGTCTCGAGCGGCGTCGCGGCCGCGCAGCTTGAGGAAGCGCGCCAAGAGCTCGACGTCGAAGGTCCAGTTGACGTTGAACGGCGCCTCGAACAGCGAGGCCATCGCGGCGTCGTTGCGAAACAGCTTCGCGCCGCACTGTGTGTCGTAGATCGGCAGCTCGAGCAGCAGAGACACTCCCGTGGCGAACACCCGCCCGAGATAGTGCCGGATCGGGCTGCGCCGTACCATCCGCCCCAGCAGCTGCACACGCGCGCCCATCACCCAGGCGACACCGGAATGCGTCGCGAACACGGCCCGGAAGCGCGCGATCTCGTCGAGCGGCGTGGCGAGGTCGGCGTCCCAGTAGCCGACCAGTGGCGCGCCGGTCTTGAAGGCGGCGCGCATGCCCTCGCGCACCGCGCCGGCCTTGCCCTGATTGCGCTCGAGCGCCAGGACGCCCGCCCGACCGGCCAGCTCGCGCTCCAGATCGCGCAGGCGCGCCAGCGTCTCGTCCCGGCTGCCGTCGTCCACGAACAGGAAGTCGACGTCGGGCACGGCGGCGCAGTAGGCGCGAAAGGCGTCGGCGCGCAGGCGCTTCGCCTCGTTGAAGCACGGGACCACGATCAGGGCCGCAGCCAAACCAACCCCCCGGACGCGAGGGCGCAGACAGTAGGCAGCGGCTGCATGCAAGTCGAGCGCGAGTCAGCGCGGCGTTCGCGCCCCGGCGCCGGGCCCTGGGCACGCTGCTTGCGAGACACGCGAGCGAAAGGGAGAAGAAGCGTGGTTCGGGTCGCGGCGATCATCAAGCCCTTCAAGATCGACGAGCTGAAGGCGTCGCTGAACCAGGTCGGCATCGAAGGCATGACCGTGACCGAGGTGCGCGGCTTCGGTCAGCAGAAGGGACACACCGAGCTCTACCGCGGCTCGGAATACGTGGTCGACTTTCTCCCCAAGCTCAAGGTCGAGCTGGTGATTCGCGACGACGCGCTGGTGAAGGTCACCGACGCGATCGTCGACGCCTGCCGGACGGGCAAGTTCGGCGACGGCAAGATCTTCGTGACTCCCATCGTCGAGTCCGTGCGCATCCGCACCGGTGAGCACGGCGACCAGGCGCTCTCATGACTCCACCGGGTTAGGCTGGGGCCGGATACGGTCCGGACGAGTGGCGCGGGAATCGAGGCTTCCGCGCCGCGGGATGGCGAGTCGCCGGCGGCAGGTCGATGCCGCCGCGGCCGATTCCAGGACGTCTCCGGGAGCTCCCGCCCGACGGCGCATAGAGCTGGCCCTCCGTGTCGCTGTCGGGTGGGAGCTCGCTTCGCTTCTGGCGTACCCTTTGGCGCGGAGGGTCGCCGATGAAGTGGGAGGACGAGCGCGAGAGCGACCAGATCGAGGATCGCCGCGGCATCCGCATCGGCCGCGGCGGGGTGGCGCTGGGCGGCGGCAGCCTGCTCCTGATCCTGTTGTTCTCGGCGCTCACCGGCACCGACCCGCGCCAGGTGATCCAGGTGGTGCAGGGTGTCTCCGACGTGTCGTCCGGCCAGAGTGACTCGCCCGGCGAGCCGGGCAAGATGGGCACACCCTCGGATGCGCAGGGCAAGTTCGCGGCGGTGGTGCTGGCCTCGACCGAGGACGTCTGGAGCGAGGTGTTCTCCGAGCGCGGCCGGACCTACCAGCGCCCCAAGCTGGTGCTGTTCTCGGATGCCGTGCAATCGGCCTGCGGCACTGCCGAGGCCGCGGTCGGCCCGTTCTACTGCCCGCCCGACTCACAGGTCTATCTCGACCTTTCGTTCTTCCACGAGCTCGAGCAGCGCTTCGGGGCGCCCGGTGACTTCGCGCGCGCCTACGTGATCGCGCACGAGGTCGGCCATCACGTGCAGAACCTGCTCGGCATCGCCGACAAGGTGAGCGCCGCGCAGCGCCGCGGCTCGCGCAGCGACGCCAACGAGATGTCGGTGCGCATGGAGCTGCAGGCCGACTGTCTCGCCGGCGTCTGGGGTCAGCGCGCCAACCAGGAGCACAAGTGGCTCGAGCCGGGCGACGTCGAAGCCGGGCTCGCGGCCGCCGCGGCGATCGGCGACGACACGCTGCAGCGCCAGGCGGGTCGCGCCGTAGCGCCCGAGAGCTGGACTCACGGCTCGTCGGCGATGCGCGTGCGCTGGCTCAAGAAGGGTCTGTCGAGCGGGAACATCGACGACTGCGACACGTTCGCGGACGCGCCGCTCTAGTCGGTCAGTGCGCCGCCCAGCGCGGCGACGACGCCTTCATGAAGCGCAGCAACATCCGCATCGCCGCGACCTCGCGTCCGCGCTCGTCGGCGGCCAGCGAGTCGAACCAGAGATACTCGGTCTTCGGGCTCTGACCCACGGCCACGACCCGCGCGCTCACGCTGTAGGTCGCGTCCATGCGGATCGGCCCGGCCAGGTGGGCGATCTCGATCGCGCCGAACAGCCCGACCGCGCGGCCGGTGTGCTCGCGGAGCGCGCGGGTGGGCGCCGCCCACAACAGCTCGACCGCCGCGGACGGCGCCGCGATCGGCCCGCCCCAGGGGGAGGGACCCGTGTACCAGTCGAGCGGCCCGCTGCACAGGTCGCGCGCCACGCGCCGGCGCTGGCGCTCGACGTCGAGGCTCACCTTCTCGCTACCCAGGTCCATGCCCGGCTCGAGCTCGGCCAGGATGCGCAGCTCGGCCGGGTCACTCCCGCGCAGGTCGCGCGTGCGCAGCGCCGAGCGCGTGGCGTCGCCGAGCGAAGCCGTGCCCTCGCACACCTCGAGCCCGTCGTCGCGCGTCATGAACACGCGCATCTGTGACTCGCCCGGCGCCGGCTCCTCGGCGTAGGCGCGCACGGCCTCGCGATCGACGGTCGCGTTCTGGAAATACAGCGAGAGCGCGCCGGTCTCGAAGAAAGCCGGCCCGAACACGCGCAGCAGCAGCGGCGGGAACTGATCCATGTGCACGCTGCCCGCGACCGTGCCGCCCCGGAAGCCGAGCTTGGACGCGGTCGCGTCGTCGTGAATGCTGCCCTTCTGATCGATCGCGCCGTTGCGCGCCCGGCGCAGCTCCCCCGCGAGGATGGCCATGTCGAGCATCGTACACCCGCCGCGGTATGCTGGGTCCATGGATGCTCTCGATCACCCGGTCTTCGACTGCGACAACCACTACTACGAGGCGCTCGACGCCTTCACCCGGCACCTCGACCCGCGGCTGGGGCCGCGCTGCGTGCAGTGGGCGGAGATCGGCGGCCGGAAGTATCACGTGGTGGGCGGGGTGGTCTCGCATGCAGTCACGAACCCCACGTTCAACCCGATCGCCAAGCCGGGGGCGATGCACGAGTACTTCCGCGGCAATCCGAACGGCAAGTCACCGATCGAGTTCCTGCGCGAGCGCGAGCCGATCCCGGCCGCGTACCGCGAGCGCGACGCGCGGCTCGGGGTGATGGATCGCCAGGGCGTCCAGGCGGTCTGGCTGTTCCCGACGCTGGGCGTGCTGTACGAGGAGCTGTTGAAGCGCGACCCCGAGGCGGTGGCCTGGACCTTCCGCGCGTTCAACCAGTGGCTCGACGAGGACTGGGGCGTCGCCTACCGCGGCCGGATCTTCGCCGCGCCCTACATTCCAATGTGTAGCCCCGAGGTCGCGATCCGCGAGCTCGAGTGGTCCCTCGCGCGTGGCGCGCACGTGGTGTGCATGCGGCCGGCGCCGGCGTGGACGGCGAACGGGCCGGTGTCTCCCAGCGATGCGCTGTTCGACGGCTTCTGGGCGCGCGTGAACGAGGCGGGAATCACCGTGGTCGTGCACGCGGGCGACAGCGGCTACAGCTCGAACGGCTACGCGCGCGACGGCTTCGGCGCCAGCTTCAGCGGCGGCGGCTGGAAGCCCTCGATCAAGTCCTTCAACATCGAGCGCGCCGCGCACGATTTCCTGATCACGCTGGTGTTCGAGAAGCTGTTCGACCGCTTCCCGAATCTGCGCATCGCCTCGGTCGAGAACGGCTCCGACTATCTCGCCGACCTGTTCAAGAAGCTGCGCCAGACCGCGAAGAAGACGCCCGGCTACTTCAAGGAGGACCCGGTCGAGAGCTTCCGCCGCCACGTCTGGATCAACCCGTTCTGGGAGGACGACGTGTACGAGATCGGCGCGCTGATGGGTCCCGAGCGCGTGATCTTCGGCAGTGACTGGCCGCACATCGAGGGCATGCCCCAGCCGCTCGACTATCTGGCCGAGATCGCCAAGTTCGACGCCGCGAGCCGGCGCCGCATCCTGCACGCGAACACCGCCGAGCTGAACGAGCTGCGGCCCACGTGAGCGCGCGCGCGCTCGCGCTGCTGGCCCTGGCAACGGGGCTCGCGGCCTGCGCCTCGAAACAGCCAGCGCTCCTGCCCGGCCAGCTTCCGAGCAAGGTGTATCCGATGCCGTCGGACGGCCCGCCGGTGACCCGGCGCTCGCCGGACGAGTTCAAGGCGACCGGCGACCGCCTGCTCGACAAGCTCGGCGACTACCCGCCCCGCGTCGCGAGCGAGGCCGAGCGCGACAAGCTCTACGCCGAGTGGACCGACATGCTGCGCGACACCAAGACGCGCGACTGGAGCCAGGCGCGAAGCCAGACCGCCCGGCTCGCGGTGCTGGCCGACCTGTATCGCATGGGTCACAACCTGGACGTGGACGGCTCCGCCGAGCGCACGGACGACTGCCTGAAGGAGTGTCTCGCGCGCGACGCCTTCTCGGTCGGCTGTCACTGGACGCGCGCGCAGTTCTACCTGTCGATCGAGCCGACCAGCGACCGACTCATGCTCGCCGAGGCGAGCCTGGATACGCTGCGCAGGGTGCTCGGTCCCGAGCCCGATCGCGCCGTGGAGTTCGAGTACGTGAAGCTGCGGCTGATGAGCCGCGACGTGCCCGGAGCGCAGGCGGCGATGGACTCGTTCCTGCAGAAGTTCCCCGACGAGCGGAACTCACAGCAGCTGAAGGACCTGCAGAAGGCGCTCGACGACGTCGACCGCATCGGAACCGGGACAGAATGAGTCCCGAGCGCAAGCGGTTCGGCCTGGGCACCGCCGTCTACGCCGAGCGCGACGGGAAGATCCTGATCCTGAAACGCGCGACCGGCGAGGCCAGCGGCGCCTGGTACACGCCCGGAGGCGGGCTCGACCCGGGCGAAGAGCCGGCCGAGTGCGCGCGCCGCGAGCTCTACGAGGAGACCGGGCTCGTGCCCTCGGGGCCGCTCGAGCTGGTGGGGCTGGTGCCGATGACCTTCTACGGCGCCGAGGGCTTCGTGGTGGCATTCGCCTGCGCATGTCTCGAGGGTGAGCCGAGCTTGAGTCACGAGCACTCGGCGGCGCGCTGGGTCGACCCGCTCGAGTACCGCGACCGCTACTGCTCGACGGCGGCGATCGAGAAGCTGCGGCCGGCGCATCCGGAGATCGCGGCGCTGATCACGGCGGTGCGCCGCTCGATGGACGAGTATCTGGCGTGGCTGGCGCGGCGGGCTCGAGCGCCTGGATGAGCGCGTCGGCGTTCGCGGGGTTGTCGATGCGAGTGACCCGCAGCCCGTCGAGCGACAGCACGGTGGGTCGGCCGGGGACGCTGGGAATCTCGCGCGTGCGCGTGCCCTCTTCGTCGACCAGGATCCGGTAGGACTTGCGGCGCAAGCCGGGCAGCGCGAACCAGCGCCGCACGAACGGCGACATGCCCGCGAGGTCGACCACGTAGGCCGCGCCGTCGCGCTCGAACAGCTTCGGACCGGCCTTCTCGATCGCGTCCTTCACCACCTGACCGGCCGCCATGTCGCGCGAGAAGACGATCGCGCGCAGCGCCGGGTCGAGCGTCTGCACGGCGCCGTTCTGGTCCGGCAGTGCCAGCGCCGGCACGTTCGAGTCGACCGCGTACGGGTCGGCGCGCGCCGTGGCCGCGAGCAGCCAGAGCAGCGCGGCCCAGCGACTCACGGCAGCAGGATCACCTTCCCCGTGGTGGCGCGGCCCTCGAGCGCGCGGTGCGCGGCGGCGGTCTCCGCCAGCGGGAAGCGCGCGCCGATCCGCACGTCGAGCTTGCCGGCCGCGATCTGCGCCAGCACCTCGTTGCCGCGCAGCTCGAGCTCGGCGCGCTCGGCCGTGTAGTGCGCCAGCGAAGGCCGGGTGATGAAGAGTGACCCAAGGTCGTTCAGCGACCGCAGCTCGAACGGCGGCACCGGCCCGCTCGACTGGCCGAACAGCACCAGCATGCCCCGCGGGCGCAGCGCGCGCAGGCTGCCCTCGAAGGTGGTGCGGCCCACGCCGTCGTACACCACGTCGACGCCGCGGCCGTTGGTGAGCTTGCGCGCGAGCGGGCTGAACTCGGCCTCGGTGTAGCGGATCACGTGGTCGGCGCCGGCCTCGCGCGCGAGCTTCTCCTTCTCGGGCGTCGAGCAGGTGCCGATCACGACCGCACCCAGTGAGTGGAGCATCTGCACCAGCAGCAGCCCCACCCCACCGGCCGCCGCGTGCACGAGCGCCGTGTCTCCCTTCTTCGCCGGGAAGGTCGAGCGGCACAGATAGTGCGCGGTCATGCCCTGCAGCATGGCGGCGGCCGCGACGTCGTCGCCCACGCCCTTGGGCACGCGTACCAGCCGGTCGGCGGGCGCGTTCACCACCTGGGCATAGGAGCCCGGCGCGGAGGCCCAGGCCACGCGGTCGCCGGCAGCGAAGTCGCTGACTCCGGAACCGACTGACTCGATCTCGCCCGCGCCCTCGAGTCCGGCCACGAACGGCAGCGGCCGCGGATACAGACCGCTGCGGAAGTAGATGTCGATGTAGTTCACCCCCGCGGCGCGCACGCGAATCCGCGCCTGACCCGGTCCCGGCGGGCCCGGGTCGTGGTCCTGGTACTGCAGGACCTCGGGTCCACCGGTGTTCGAGACCACGATCGCTTTCATGCGCCGGAGTGTACCGCGCAAGGTACGATGGTCGCGCGCGATCCGCGCAACGAAGGAGCTGCGATGAAGTCCGCGATGCGACTGGCGCTCGGCGCCCTGACCGGTGCTCTCTTGTTCGCCCAGCTGGGCCACACCGACGACATGAAGACCTACCAGGTGACCGGACCGGTGGTCTCGGTGACCGATGACTCGATCGTGGTCACCAAGGGCAAGGACAACTGGACGATCGCCAAGGACGCCTCGACCAAGAGCGCCGACGTGAAGCCCGGCGACAAGGTGGTGATCCACTACAAGATGACGGCCACCGACATCGCGCCCGCGAAGGCGGCGAAGAGCTCCAAGAAGAAGTGACTCGTCTCAGCGGGGTGCAAGTGCCGCCAGTCTCTCGCTGGCGGTGACGTAGCCCTCGACCAGGTCGTAGATCACCTCGCGACAGGAGCGTACTTCGCGCATCAGCCCGACGGTCTGGCCGACCGGATTGAACGCCACGCGCTGGGTCTGCCCGGCGCCGGCGTAGCGCGAAGTGCGCGCGATCGCGTCCATGGTGACCATGCCCTGGAGCGGCATCCCGAGCGGCTTCGGTGACTCGGGCTTCTCCCAGGCCTCGGTCCAGTCGTTGCGCAGCATGCGGCACGGCTTGCCCGTGAACGAGCGCGAGCGCACCGTGTCCTCGCTCGACGCGCGCAGGAGTGAGTCGACCTGCGCGGGCTCGGCCTCGGCCTCCTCGACCGTGAGCCAGAGCGAGCCGGTCCAGACGCCCTGCGCGCCGAGCGCCAGCGCCGCCGCGATCTGCGCGCCCGTGCCGATCCCGCCCGCCGCCAGCACCGGCAGCGGAGCGACGGCTTCGATCACTTGCGGCCAGAGCACGAGGCTCCCGATCTCGCCGGTGTGACCCCCGCCCTCGGTGCCCTGCGCGATCACGATGTCGACGCCGGCGTCGCGATGGCGGCGCGCCTGGTGCACGCGCCCGCACAGCGCGGCGACCAGCCGACCGCTCTGTTGCACCTGCGCGATCACGTCCTTGGGCGGCGTGCCGAGCGCGTTGGCGATGAGTCGCACCTTGTCGTGCGCGAGGGCGACCTCGATCTGCGGCGCCGCGGTGGCCTCGGTCCAACCCAGGAGCTCGCGCGCCCGGTTCTCGGGCGGAAGCTCGGGCACGCCGTGGTCGGCCAAGAGCTTGGCCGCGAACTCGCGGTGCATGAGCGGGATCTGCGCGCGCAGCATGTCTTCCAGCTTCGCTGGATCGATCTCGCCCATGCCCTCGTACTTCTGGGGAATCACCAGATCCACGCCGTAGGGCTTCGAGCCCACGTGCTCGTCGATCCACTTGCACTCGAGCTCGAGCTGCTCGGGCGAGAAGCCCACCGCGCCCAGCACGCCGAAGCCGCCGGCCTGCGACACGGCGGCGACCACGTCGCGGCAGTGGCTGAATGCGAAGATCGGAAACTCGATGCCCAGTCGATCGCAGAGCTCGGTACGCATGAAACCTCCGTCGATGCGGATTCTAACGCTAGGATTTAGAACATGTTCACTCTGCTGAGCCTGCTCTCGGCCGGCGCGTGGCTCTACCTGGTGTTCGCGCGCGGGCGGTTCTGGCTCGCCGACCAGCGGCTCGACGGGCGCGCCGCGGCGCCGGCCCAGTGGCCCGAGGTCGTGGCCGTGGTGCCGGCGCGCGACGAGGCCGAGCTGTTGCCGCTCTCGCTGCCCGGACTGCTCGGCCAGGACTATCCCGGCCGGCTGCGCGTGGTGCTGGTCGACGACGAGAGCTCGGACGGCACGAGCAAGGTCGCGGCGGACCTGGCGGCGAGTCACCCGAACGGCGCCCGGCTCGAGGTCGTGCGCACGCCCGAGCGACCACCCGGCTGGGTCGGGAAGATGTGGGCGCTCGAGACCGGCGTGAAGATCGGCGAGCGCGCGGACGGGCCGGCCTGGTGGTGGCTCAGCGACGCCGACGTCGCCCACGCGCCCGACACGCTGGCGCGGCTCGTCGCCAAGGGCGAGGCCGAGTCACTCGACCTGGTGTCGCTGATGGTGAAGCTCCACGCGGGCTCGGGCTGGAACGCGCTGCTCGTGCCCGCGTTCGTCTACTTCTTCCAGCAGCTCTACCCGTTTCCGCTCGTGAACGACCCGCGCTCGTCGGTGGCCGCGGCCGCGGGCGGCTGCGTGCTGGTGCGGCGCGGCGCGCTCGGGCGCGCGGGCGGTATCGAGTCATTGCGCGGCGAGGTGATCGACGACTGCGCGCTGGGCCGCGCGATCAAGCGCGGGGGCCGGATCTGGCTCGGCCTGGCCGAGCGCGAGGAGTCGGTGCGGCCCTACCGCGACGTGGCCGACGTCTGGAACATGGTCGCGCGCAGCGCCTACACCCAGCTCAGTCACTCCCCGCTCCAGCTCGCGGGCACGCTCGCGGGCCTCTCGATCCTGTATCTCGTGCCGGCGCTGGCCGTGCTGCGCTGGCTGCTCGGCGGTCACGCGGGCGCGGCGGCCGTCTTCGGCGGCGCGGCCTGGATGCTGCAGTCGGTCTCGTTCGTGCCGACGCTCGCGCTCTACCGCCGCCGACTGTGGCTCGCGCTGGCGCTGCCCGCCGCCGGGGTGCTGTACGGCGCGATGACCTTCGACTCCGCGCGCCGCACCTGGCGCAACGAGGGCGCCAGCTGGAAGGGCCGCTCCGGCGCGGGCGCCTGACTCACTGCCAGCCGCCGCCGATCGCGCGCACGAGCAGCACCGCGGCATCGAGCTTCTGCTCGTCGATCTGCGCGGCCTGCAGCTTCAGGTTCAAGTGACTCGTCTCGGCGATCACCACCTGCAGGTAGTCGGCGATGCCGCGGTCGTACTGCGCACGCGACACCGCGGCCGCCCGCCCCGACGACTCGACCGCATCGGCGAGCGCGTTGGCCTGCCGGTCGCGGAGCTGGATTCCGATCAGCGCGTCCTCCACGTCCTGGAAGGCCGCGAGCACCGATTGGCGGTAGCTCGCCACCTGCTCGGCATAGCGCGCCTCGGCGGCGGACAGATTCGCGCGCAGCCGGCCGCCCTCGAAGATCGGCGCCGAGACGCTCGGACCGATCTCCCACAGCCGGCTCTCCCACTTCACCAGGTCGCCGAAGCTCGCGCTCTCGAGCCCGGCCGCACCGGTGAGTCGCACCTGCGGGAAGAACAAGGCCTTGGCGACGCCGATCTCGGCGTTCGCCGCCACCAGGCTCTGCTCGGCCGAGGCGACGTCGGGCCGATTCTGGAGCAGCTCCGAGGGCACGCCCGCGGGAACCACGGGCGGCTGCAGGTCGAGCGGCTGCACCGGCACGCTGAAGTCCGACGCGGCGCGCCCGCACAGCACGGCGAGCGCGTGCTCGGCTTCGGCGCGCGCGCGAGAGACGTCGGCCTGCTGCGCGATCGTGCTGGCGAGCTGCGTCTGCGCCTGGGCCAGGTCGAGGTCACTCACCAGACCTGCGCGGTGGCGTGAGTCGACCACGCGCACCTGCTCCTCGAAGATGCCGCGGCTCTCGTCCAGGATCGCGGCCTGCGCGTCGAGCGAGCGGATCGCGAAGTAGGTGGTCGCCACGCTCACGGCGACCGTGAGCGACACGAACTGGTAGTCGTGCACCGTGGCCACTGCGGCGGCGGTCGACGACTCGAAGCTGCGGCGCACGCGGCCCCAGAAATCGATCTCGTACGACAGGTCGAACGGCACCTGGACGTCCTGAAAGTACGCCCCCGTCTTGGCCACGCCTGCGAAGGGCCGGTTGGGCGACTGACGCCCGACCGTGTACTGCGGATCGAGCGTCAGGGTCGGGAAGAAGTCCGCGCGCGCGATGCGCGCGGTCGCCCGCGCCTCGTCGACGCGCCCGATCGCGAGCTGCAGCGCCTGGTTCGCGTCCCGGGCCTGCTCCTCGAGCGCGGTCAGCGTGGGATCGCCGAACAGCTTCCACCATTCCGTGTCGACCGCCGCGCCGCTCGCGGCATTGGGGCCGTGATAGCCGGCGGGCACCTCGACCTCGGGCCGCTGGTAGTTCGGACCGACGGCGCAGCCCGCGAGCCACGCCGCGCCGGCCGCGAGCGCCCGGGTGACTCGCCGGCGGCGGGTCATATGCGCGGCGGGATCCCGTGCGGAATCGGCTGGTCGGGGGCCTTGGGCTGGACCGGCTCGACCTTGGTGCCGTCCGTGAGCGCCGCCGAGGGCGTGGTCACGATCTTCTCGTCGCCATTGATTCCCGACGAGATCTCGATCTCGTCGCCGAAGTCACGACCCAACAGCACCTTGCGCAGGCGCAGCGTGTTGTCGGCGTCGACGATCGCGAGCTGCGTGCCCGCGCCGTCGAAGATCACCGCGCTCGCCGGCACGCGCCAGCGCGGCCCAACCAGGTCGGCCTGGAAATCGACCTGGAGATACATGCCCGCCTTGAGCGCGCCCTCGGCGTTGGGGATGTCGACTTCCGTCAGCATGGTGCGCGTAGCGATATCGAGTGAGCCGGCGGTGCGCGCGACCGTGCCCGTGAACTCGCGGCCGGGCAGCGTGCGCGTGTGAATCTTCACCGGCTTGCCCACCACCAGATCGTCGACGAACGCCTGCGGAACATTGACGTACACGCGCAGCGTCGAGGTCTGCGCCAGCGCGAACAGGGGCGTGTTCGAGCCGCCGCCGGCGGTGATGAGCGCGCCCGTATCGACGTGGCGCTCGGTCACGATGCCGTCGAACGGCGCGACCACGCGCTCGAACCCCTGCTGCTCGGCCAGCCCGGCCACGGTGGCCTTCTCGGCCTTCACCGTGGCTTCCGCGGTGCGCACGGCGTTGCGGCGCTGGTCGAGGTCTTCCTTGGCGATCGCTCCGTCTTTGTCGGCCTCTTCGAAGCGGCGCAGGCTCGAGCGCGCGAACTCGAGGTCGGCCTCGGCCTTGCCCTGGTCGGCCTTCGCCTGTGCGAGCTGCTGGTCGAGCTCGGGCGCGCTGATCTGGGCGAGCAGCGCGCCCGCCTTCACCACGTCGCCGATGTCGACCAGCCGCTTGTCGAGATAGCCACTCACTCGCGCATAGAGCACGGCCTGCTGGAACGGCTGCGCCGAGCCCGGCAGGCTGAGCTGCGAGCTGGGTGCGGCCTTGGGCGGCGTGACCGCCACGCGCGGCAGCGCGCCCTCCGCGAGTCGCGCATCGCGCGCCAGCTCGATCCGCGCCAGCACGCGCGGCACGATCCCCGCCAGCAGCAGCAGGAGAAAGACCGCAGCGATGCCCAGCGCAGCCGGATTGGCGCGCGCCTGAGTCGCCGTCCGCCGGAAGAACGACTCGTTCTCGCGGTTCAGCGCGTCGCTCAATGGCCCTCCACCGGCTTCGGCGCGGCGCGCCGCAGCAGGCTGTAGGCCAGCGGAACGAAGAACAGCGTGTACGCGGTGGCCAGCGTGAGACCGCCGATCACGGCGCGACCGAGCGGCGCGTTCTGCTCACCGCCCTCGCCCAGCCCGAGTGACATGGGCAGCATGCCGATGATCATGGCCAGCGCCGTCATCAGCACCGGGCGCAGCCGCGTGCGGCCCGCAGACAGCGCCGCGGCGCGCGCGTCGAGCCCGCGCTGTCGCTCCTCGTTGGCGAAGGTGATCAACAGGATGCTGTTCGAGGTCGCCACGCCGATCGCCATGATCGAACCCATCAGCGACGGCACCGACAGCGTGGTGTTGGTGGCGAACAGGAACCACAGGATCCCCGCCAGCGCGCCGGGCAGCGCCATCAGGATGATGGCCGGATCGATCCAGGACTGGAAGTTCACGACCATCAGGAAATACACGAGCACGATCGCGAACGCGATCCCGAAGGCCAGGCCGGAGAAGGCCTCGTTCATGCTCTGCACCTGGCCGCGCATGGTGATGATGCTGGCCTTGGGGATCTTGGCGCGGTACTCGTCGACGATCCGGCTCACCCCATCGGCGACGCTGCCCAGATCGGTGCCCTGCACGTTCGCGAACACGTCGTACACGGGCTGCACGTTGTAGTGATTCAGGGCGACGGGCGTGGTGGTGCGCGAGACCGTGGCGACGTTGCTGAGCAGGAGCGGTGTCTGGTCGCTGCCGGTGCTGACCGAAGTCACCGGCGTGGCCTGCAGCGCGCCGATGTTGCTCATGCGGTGCTGCGGGCTCTGGATCACCACCTGGTAGCTGACGCCGTTCTTCGGGTTCAGCCAGTAGTTGGTGCCGGTGGTGCCCGAGCCGGTGAGTGAGATCAACAGGCTCTGCGCCACGTCGCGCACGGACAGCCCGCTCTCGGCGGCGAGCGAGCGGTCGACGTCGAAGGCCAGGCGCGGGCCATCGAGCACCTGGTGCACGTGCACGTCGGCGGCGCCCGGCACCGTCCGGACCCGCTCGGCGATCTCCTGCGCGAAGGCGTAGTTGTGCGCCTGCTCGGCATTCGGGCCGCTGATCTGCACGTCGATCGGCGCCGGCAGACCGAAGTTCAGGATCTGCCCGACCATGTCAGCCGGCTGCGCGAAGAAGATCAGCTCGGGGAACTCGCTCGGCAGCACCCGGCGCAGCTCCTTCAGATACTTCGCGGTCGGCGCGTGACCGGGCCGGAGCGACACCTGGATCTCGCCCTCGGCCGCGGACACGGAGGCGTTGTCGGTGAGCGCGAGATTGATGCCATTGGGCACGCCCAGGTTGTCGAGGATCACGCCCATCTCGTCCGGGGGGATCAGCTGGCGGATGCGGTCCTCGACGCGTTGGAAGTAGTGCTCGGTCTCCTCGAGCCGGGTGCCGGTGGGTCCGCGCACGTGGATGCGCAGGCTGCCCGCGTCGATGGTCGGGAAGAAGTCGCGGCCCACGAACGGCACGAGCACGAGCGAGGCCAGCGCGAAGGCGCCGAAGCCGAGCGCCCAGAAGCGTCGGTTCGCCAGCGCCGCCGAGAGCCCCCGCTCGTACGAGCGGCCGAGTCTCTCGAAAGCGTCGCCCACGCGCCGGTGCAGGCGCGCGGTGAGTCCATGCTCCTCGCCCTCCTTGCGCGCGTGCTCGCGCTCGAGCTCGGCCGGCAGGAGATACAGGACCATGGTGGGGATCAGGGTGCGCGACAGGAGATACGAGGCCAGCATCGCGAACACGACCGACATGGCGAGCGGCGAGAACAGCGAGCCCACCACGCCGCCGAGCGCGAAGACGGGCACGAACACGATGCAGATCGCGAGCGTGGAGACGAAGGCCGCGACCGCGATCTGCTGCGCGCCGTCGAGGATCGCCTGCCGGATCGGCTTGTGCTGGGCCAGGTTGCGGTGGATGTTCTCGATCTCGACGGTCGCGTCGTCGACCAGGATGCCGACCGCCAGCGCCATCCCGCCGAGCGTCATCACGTTCAGCGTCTGGTTCAGGACCTTGAGCACGATGATCGACGTGAGCACCGAGAGCGGGATCGAGGTGGCCACGATGATCGTGCTGCGCGGGCTGCCCAGGAACAAGAGGATCATGACCGCAGTGAGTCCTGCCGCGATCGCGCCCTCGCGCAGCACGTCGCCCACCGCTGCGCGCACGAACAGCGACTGATCGAACAGCGCGTCCACGGAGAGCTCGGGCGGCATGCCGGCCATGATCCGCGGCAAGAGCTCCTTCACGCCCTTCACCACGGCCAGCGTCGAGGCCCGGCCGCTCTTCAGCACCGAGATCATCACCGCGTGGTGACCGTCGCGTCGGATCATGCTGGTCTGCGGCGTGAAGCCGTCGTGCACGTGGGCCACGTCGCGCATCTTCACCACGGCGCCGTTCACCGCCTTCACCGGCAGGTCGTCCAGGTCGGTCAGCACCCGCGGGCTGCCGTTCAGCGCCACGTCGTACTCGCGCACGCCCATCTTCGCCGAGCCCGCGGGCAGGATCACGTTGCCCGAGTTCAGCGCATCGGAGACGTCCTGCGGGGAGATGCCGCGCGCGTACAGCGCGTCGGGATCGAGGTCGGCCATGATCACACGCGACTTGCCGCCGTAGGCCGGGGGGATCGACGCGCCGTTCACGGTCACGAGCTGGGTGCGGATGAAGTTCGAGCCGAGGTCGTTGATCTCCTGGTCCGACAGCGTGTCACTCGAGAGACTCAGCTGCAGCACCGGCACGCTGGCCGCGTTGTATTGCAGGATCAGCGGCGGCGTGATGCCCGGCGGGAGCGGCCGGATCAGCGTGTTCGAGATCGCGTTGATCTGCGCCACTCCCGACTCGACCTTCGCGCCCGGCTGGAAGAACACCTTGATCACGGTGACCCCGCGCAGGGTCAGCGACTCGATGTGCTGGATGTCGTTGACCGTGGTCGTGGTGGCGCGCTCGACGATCGTGGTGATGCGGTTCTGCATCTCGTCGGGAGAGAGGCCGCCGTAGAACCAGACCGACGACACGACCGGGATGTCGATGTTGGGAAAGATGTCCGTCGGCATGGTCAGGATCGACAACGCGCCCAGCACCCCGATCAGCATCGCCATGACGACGAAGGTGTAGGTGCGGCGGAGCGCTAGACGGACGATCCACATTTCACGGCTCGGACACTGGGTTTACGGGCAAGTTTCACCGCCTGGGCGAGCTTCTGACCGAGGCTCGACCTGGAGAGGTATCACATTCATCGGCGCCCCATCTCGTCGGACCCCGGACCGGCGAAAGCGGTTTACGCGAGCGGACGCGGCAGCGTGGCGCGAACGCCCGTGAGTGACTCGAAGCGGGCCAGGATGCCGCGCTGCACGCCGGGATCGGCCCACGGGCTCGGCTTCGAGGAACGGCCGCGGCCGGCGAGCTCGGCCGCCTGCTCCGCGCCCTCCTCGACCAGGAACTCCAGCATGCGCAGCGCCTCGAAATAGCGCAGCCGCGCCGGATCGAGGGGTCGCAGCGCGCGGTAGGCCGCGACGTAGCGGCGGACCAGCAGCGCGCGCGCGGCGCGCGCGACCGGCCTGAGCCAGGCTGGCACGCGAATCGGTCCGTGACTCATGAGTGCAATCGACGACCCCACGTCGTGCTCGGCGGGCGACAGGTGCACTCGCGGCCAGTCGATCAGGCCAGTCACTCGCGCTCCGTCCCAGAGCACGTTCAGCGGGTGGAAGTCGCCGTGGCAGATCGAAGCCGGCGACGGCTCGGGGAGCTTGCGGCCGAGCCAGTCGGCCGCGCCCCGCAGGCCGTCGAGCCCGAGTGACTCGACCGTCCGGGCGCAGTCGCAGAGCGACGCTTCCGCACTGCGCGCGGCCGGATCGAAGCCCGCGCGGGCGAGCGCGCGCGAAAGCGCCGCCGAGTCCAGCGTGTGGAGCCGCGCCTGGATTCCCGCCAGCAACCCGGGCACGCGCAGCGCCGCCGTGCCGAAGACGGCGCGCAGCAACGGCTCGCCGGGCAGTCGCTCCATCACCATGAAGGCGCCGCCCAGGAGACCCGGGTCCTCCTCGACCAGGAAGACGCGCGGCGCGGGCAGGCCCAGCTCCGCGACGCAGCGCTGCACCGTGGTCTCGAAGCGCGCCAGCGTGCCCGGCGTCTCGACCCGGAACAGGCGCAGGATCAGCGAGTCACTCCAGCCGTCCGGCGCCCCGGCCAGGCGGAAGGCGAAGATCGCGGTGTCGTAGCCGCCGGCGATCGCCTGTGGCGGCTCGCGCAGCTCGAGCGCCGGCCGGTCGAGCGCCTTTCGCAGCGCGGCCAGCAGTGCTTCGGGCTCGAGGGCGATGCCCTACCGACCCTTGAACACCGGCATGCGTTTCTCGACGAACGCCTTGGCGGCCTCGCGGTGATCCTCGGTGAGTCCCGCGTGAACGTGGTGCGTGGCCTCGAGGTCGAGACACTCCTCCACGCTCGCGCCCTGGGCGGCGCGGTTCAAGTTCTCCTTCATGTAGCGGTAGGCCACGGTGGCGCCCGAGGCGAGGCGCTGCGCCAGCGCCCGGGTCTCGGCTTCGAGCGCGGCATCGGGCACCACGCGGTTCACGAGCCCGAGCCGCTCGGCTTCCTTCGCGTCGAGGCGGTCGGACAGGTAATACAGCTCGCGCGCCTTGCCCGAGCCGACCATATGAGTCAGGAAGTAGCTTCCACCATAGTCGCCGCTGAAGCCGACCTTGGCGAACGCGGTGGTGAGCAGCGCGCTCTCGGCCGCGATCCGCAGGTCGCAGGCGAGCGCGAGCGAGAGACCCGCGCCGGCGGCCGGGCCCGGCAGCGAGGCGATCACGGGCTTGGGCATGCGGTACAGCCGTCCCGCCGTCTCGCGCTGCGAGAGGCGCTGCCGGTGGATGCGCTCGTCCAGCGTGACTCCCGGCCCGCCGCGGCTCGAGCCCTCGGCCATGCCCTTCACGTCGCCGCCCGAGCAGAAGGCGCCGCCGGCGCCGGTGAGCACCAGGCAGCGTACGTCGGACGCGGTCTCGGCCTCGCGCAACGCTTGCGCCATGCCCCGGAACATCTCGTCGGACAAGGCGTTTCGGCGCTCGGGCCGATTCATGACCAGAGTCGCGACGCCGTCCTCGACCCGGGCCAGCAGCGTCTCGGTCCCGGTCTCGATCGCGCGCCCGCTCATGCGCTGAGCTCGCTCGCCTTCGCGAGCTCGGCGGGCGTGAGCTTCCATTCGCCCGCGCGCACGTTCTGCTCGACCTGCTCGGGCCGGGTCGCGCCGGCGATCACGCTGGGCACGTGCGCCTGACTGGCGAGCCAGCCGATCGCCAGATCGAGCAGCGAGTGACCCGCGTCCGCGGCGAAGCTCGCGAGCTTCTCGACCTTGTCGAAGTTCTTGTCGGTGAGCGCGCCCTTGAAGCGCGGCACCGAGAGCCGCGTGCCCTCGGGCGGCGCCTCGCCGCGCCGGTATTTCCCGGTGAGCAGCCCGCTCGCCAGCGGGAAGTACGGCAGGATGCCCAGCCCGTAGGCGCTGCACGCCGGCACCAGCTCCTTCTCGACGCCGCGCTCCAGCAGGTTGTAGAAGTTCTGCGCCGAGACGAAGGCCGTCAGGTGGGCGTTGCGCGCGGTGAAGGCCGCCTCGACCACCTGCCAGCCGGCGAAGTTCGAGCAGCCGAGATAGCGGACCTTGCCCTGGCGCACGAGATCGTCGAGCGCGCGCAGTGTCTCCTCGATCGGCGTCGACGCGTCGGGGAAGTGGATCTGGTACAGGTCGATGTAGTCGGTCGCGAGCCGGCGCAGGCTGTTCTCGCAGGCTTGCATGATCCAGCGGCGCGAGCCGCCGCGGCGGTAGCCCTCGCCCATGGGCATGCCGAACTTGGTCGCGACGATCACCTCGTTGCGCCGGCCCTCGAGCGCCTTGCCCAGATACTCCTCCGAGACACCCTGCCCGCCGTAGACGTCGGCGGTGTCGAACAGAGTGACTCCCAGGTCGAGCGCCTTGCCGACCACCGAGCGTGTCTGCGCGAGATCGCAGCGCATGCCGAAGTTGTTGCAGCCCAGACCGACGACCGAGACGCGGAGACCGGAGCGACCGAGGGGTTTCTGTTCCATGGGCGCCCATGCTCCGGCCGAGCGCCGAGGGCTGTCAAGCCAGTCTGTGGAAGGTGGTCGGCAGACCGTCGCGCGGCTTCGAGATCGGCGCCTGCTGGACCGGCATCTGGTAGCCCTCGGGCACGCTCCAGCGGTAGCGCAAGAGCAGCTGGTGCATGACCAGCCGCACCTGCGACTCGGCGAAGCGCAGCCCCAGACACATGTGCGGGCCGCCGCCGAACGGGACCCAGGAGTGAGTGTGGCGCTCCTGCTCGGCCCGGCCCGGCGCGAAGCGCGCGGGATCCCAGCGGAACGGCTCGCTCCACCACTCGCTCATGTGATGGGTATGGATCGGCGAGACCACCACCATGCAGCCGGCCGGGATCTGGAAGTCCTCGAACGCGAAGTCCTGCGTGTTGACGCGCGGGATCACCGGCAGCGGCGGATAGCGCCGCAGCGTCTCGTGCAGCGCCCAGCCCAGCGACTCGAGCTGGCCCAGCTCTTCGAGGCCCGGCTCGTCCTTGCCGAGCGCGTGTGACTCGTCGCGCAGCCGCTCCTGCCACTCGGGATGCTTGGCCAGCTCGTAGGTCAGCGACGTGAGCGTGCTCGTGGTGGTGTCGTGCGCCG
>Ga0335080_10000364_pt1 | contig 41347 bp, 39 predicted proteins | sample Lox_Sample_34_FD_206720 | JGI IMG/M metagenome (GOLD analysis project Ga0335080, IMG submission 206720) | Soil microbial communities from Loxahatchee National Wildlife Refuge, Florida, United States - Lox_Sample_3.4 | ecosystem: Environmental > Terrestrial > Soil > Wetlands | place: USA... | reverse complement strand
GTCTGGGCGGTGCGGCAGAAAAACCCGCCATCTGAAGAGGGCGGCTACAGCGTGGCGGAGACCTTTGAGGAGAGACATGGGGGTTCCTTTAGAACGTCAGTAGCTTCAGCAACGTGCGGATGATGATATTGGGCTGGCGGGTGGCATCGGCGACGGCGCCTTTGCCTTTGATTTCGACTTCGAGGTCGCTGACGGAGGCGGAGAGGATCGAATTGTCGAGTTGCAGGTCTCCCGGGCGTACGATGCCGCGCAGGATGATGGTTTGGCGGTCGTTGCCAACCGTAATGTCGCGAGAGGCTTGGACGACGAGGAAGCCGTTGGGCAGAACCTCGAGGACGTGGGCTTCGAGGTCGACGGCAACCGAAGAACTGAGCGTAGAAGAGCCTTTGCCGTCGAGGCTGGATTGCGAAGAGCCGCCGAAAAGATTTTGCAAGCGGTTTTTGGCGCCCAGCGTGCCGAGCAGGCCAGTGATGCCGGACTGGGCACTGACGGCCCGAGTCTGGCTGTTTTCGCCTGCACTGGCGGCCGTGAAATTGTCAGAGAGACGGATGAGCACAAGATCGCCGGCATTCATAGCCCGGTAGTCATTAGAAAAGACGGCGAGCGAGCCCGTGGGAACCCAGAGGCTGCCGATGGTCGCAGGAACAGCGGCATTCATGGCGCGAGCGCGCTTGAGATAGTCATCGAGAAGAGTGGACGGTGTGTCCCGCTTGGGTTTCTTGGACTTTGGGAAGGCGGGAGTCGAGAAAAGAAGAGTGGTGAGAATCAGGGCCGTGAAACGAGTGAGAGGGTACACGAAAAATCTCCTAGAGCGTGGCATCGAGATAATCAAAGGCCACGACGCGAGCTTGCATGGTTCGGCCGGTAGCGACGAGACGGACGCGAACGACTTGATCGAGATAGCCGCGCTGTAGAGGGCGGACTTCGACGACCATGTCCATGACGTCGGAATGAAGATGAAGACGAGCGGGCTGATTGGTGGTGACAAGAGGGGCGGCGGAGTGCATGACCGAAGCGGCGTTGGAGCTGGTGGCAAGCATGATCGGGAATGGAGTGGCGTTCGAACGGAAAAGCAAAGAGGTTGGCGCGTGAGCAGCGGGAAGATTGGCGATCACGTAAAACGGAAGAGCTCGTCCTGGCGCCTTGGGCAAGAGGCGGAAGCGCATGCGGTTGATGGCGGGATCGAAAGTGATTTGGGTGACTTCGAGACCAGAATAGCCCGGTGGTGCGGGAATGGCGGGGTCGTGCTGCAGATCCGCAGGCTGAAATTGGGAGAGATTTGGAAGATCTGGGCCATCGAGATCATTCCTTAAAGCCAACTGAATGGCAGAAAAGATTTCGCGCGAAGAAATGGATTGGCTTTCGCGACGAATTGTGATTTCCGCGGGGATGATAACTTGGGAGGAAGGCAGACCGGCCGAAGCGACAGCGGCCGCAATTGTTGGGCGCGAGATTTGGCGTTCGGAGCCAATCTGCGGCGCTGCACCCAGAGAGATTTGTTCCGCAGCGACGCGGAGATGCTGCGGAGCGTTCGGAGGAAGCAGATTGGCGAGGAGAATCGCGTCGGCATCGACGACGACGTTGGTGAGCAGCGCGATGCGCAGAGGACCGGCCGCGGTTTCGCCGATCGAAATCCCTGCCAGCAAGACGACGAACACGACGGTCCGTGAAATGCGCATGGGCGGCTCCGATCAACTGGTGAGGCCGTTGACGGTCTGAAACATTTCGTCGGCGGCGTGGACCACGCGAGAATTGGCTTCGTACGAGCGCTGCGCAAGAATCATCTGGATAAATTCGTTGACCACGTCGACGTTGGAATTTTCGAGGGAGCCTTGCTGAATCGTACCGAGGCCTTCAGCGCCGCCCGGAGTGCCGGTGATGGCATTGCCGGAGGCAGTGGTTTCGAGGAGCAGGTTTTGGCCAATGTTGTTGAGGCCACCGGGATTGGCGAAAGTAGCCAGCTGAATGGTGCCGACCTGCTGGGCTTGCTGCTGACCGGGAAGCTGGACGCTGACCGTGCCGTCGGTGCCAATGGTGATGTTCGTGGCGTTGGGGGGAATGGTGATGGCGGGTTGGAGTTGATAACCGTCAGCGGTGACGATGATGCCGGTTTGATCGAGGTGGAAAGCGCCGGAGCGCGTATAGGCGAGTTCGCCAGTGGGCAGTTGGATTTGAAAAAAGCCCTGGCCTTGAATGGCGAGGTCGAGCGGATTGTTGGTGGTGTTGAAGTCGCCTTGAGTTTGCAGAATTTCGGAAGAGGCGGTGCGCGAACCGAGGCCGATTTGCAGGCCAGTGGGATAGGTGGATTGTTGGGTGGAAGCGGCGCCGGGAAGAATCATATTCTGGTAGATGAGATCGGAAAATTGCACGCGACGGCTGCGGAAGCCGGCGGTGCTGCCGTTGGCGAGGTTATTGGCCACATTCTCGAGATTGAACTCCTGGGTTTGCATTCCGCTGGCGGCGGTGTAGAGAGCGCGATACATGTTCTTCTCCTGAAGTGATGAAGTTTTTTTGTTCCGCGAAACTGCTGCGGCTAGTTCCCTTCCCGACTGCTAAACCTGCGAGAGCTGTTGAGCTGCCACGCGATTGAATTCGTTGTGAAAGATGGAGAGTGCTTTTTCCATGAGCCCCGCGCTGCGCTGCACTTCGATGAGTTCGATGGTGCCGCGCACGGGATCGCTGTTGGAGGTTTCGAGCTTGCCTTGCTGGACGTTGGCGTCCGGAACGGACTGCGCCGCATTGTCCGGAGCAACAAAATAGGAATTGCCTTCCATGGTCAACGGCGTGTTCGGTGGGAAATTGACAATTTTGAGTTTGCCGACAAGCGTGCCATCAACGGAGAGCGTGCCATCCGCACTGACAGAGACCTGCCCGGAAGGGATTTGCATGGGTCCCTGACGATTGGGGCCGAGATCGGCCATGACAAGGTCGCCTTGCTGCGTGACGAGTTGCCGTTGCGTGTTAAAGCTGAAGTTGCCGGCGCGCGTGTACCGGTAACCGTTTTTGGTTTGCACCATGAAGAAACCAGCACTTTGCAGAGCCAGGTCGGTGGGATTGCCCGTGGGAGCGAGCGTGCTAGGGGAAAGATCAAGGCTGGCGCCGCCGAGGACGCCATATTCGTTGACGACTTCATTGATCGGCGTGGTAAGGGAGGGTTGAAGCCAAGCCGAGAAGGAGCGATAGAACTCGTGCTGGGATTTGAAGCCAGTGGTGGAGATATTGGCAAGATTGTTGGCGACGACATCGAGCGCATCCATGCGCGCAGCCAAACCGGCGAAAGCGGAGTAGAAGCCGCTGTCCATGAAGAACCTCCGGTAGTGGAAGTGCAGGCGGAGCGCCAACTAAGGAGTTTCTAAGCGGCGGCAAGCGCGTGAAAAGAAAGGAGTAGTACGAAGAAAAAATAAGCGTTTTGGGAAAGCGAGAGTGAATGGGATGGATTTGCCGAGAGGGACAGGCGGAGCGGCAAGAGTTGCCGATGTGAAGCTGCCCGGGGAAACCGCGATTGGAAGACAGAGGAGCTCAACGCGGAGATCACAGTGGACTCGCGGAGGTCGCGGAGAGAATTGTGCCGACAGATTTCGTCTAGCTGTTGGCAGTTTCTTCGGCAACGGAGTTGGCGTTAGCAATGCCGAGTTGGACGAGTGGGAGCAGGTGGATGTACTCAGTCTGCAGCATTTCCATGAGCGCCTGGCGTTCGGCTTCGGAAAGACGCGGAAGACATTTCTGGATGAAGGAAGGAGGTTCGGTGCCCGGCGGGACATCGGGTATGGGCGCAGTGCCGGCGCAAGCAGATGCTTCACTAGAAAGTCCGGGCACATCGCCGGTTTCTGAGGAAGCGGCTTCCGTTGAAACTTCGGAAACCGGAAGCAATTCAGCGGGAGCAACCTGGGTCATGAGGAATTGGTCCGCCGTGGCGACGATACCGACGAGATAGGGATCGTGCTCGGCGCGTTCGGGAGCGTGATGGTACTCGAAGACGTCGATGAACGAAGGCATGAAGTTCCAGGCGACCGCCATCCAGCGACCGACTTTGCAATGGTCCATGCCGAAGTACTCGCGTTCGAGAGCGACGTTGTCGAGCCAGTTGGAGGGAGGGAGACGGCGATTTTTGGCTTCTTCTTCGAGGACGAGAATGGAGAGAGGAAGCTGACCGATGTCATGCAGCAGGCCGCAGAGATAGGCTTGCTCTTTTTCGAAGTAATCGATCTGGCGAGCGATACGTTCACTGAGCAGGCCGGTGAGGAAGCTGTGCTGCCAAAAGGCGATGAGTTGCGGGCCTGGGACGCGTTTGCCCGCAAACTGCATGAGCGAGCAAGTGAGAACGAGGGTGCGCAGGCGGTCCGTACCGAGAAGAATGGCTGCTTGCTCGATGCTGATCACGCGGCGACGGAGGCCGAAGAGCGCGGAGTTGCAGAGACGCAAAACCTGGGCGCTGAGGCTAGGATCAGTGCGAATGACTTTGCCGACTTTTTTGAGGTCGACAGTAGGACTGCTGAGAAGTGCGTTCAGATCCATGACATAAGCGGGGAGCGTCGGCAGATCCTGGCTGAGGATGCCGGTGAGGCGCTTTTTGCGGCGCTCCTGTTCGGCGGCGAGACGAACGGGCGAGGTGGACAGCAGAGAGTTGGCCGGATGAACGGGGATGCTCATGATTGGGCAGCGGCGTGAGACACGCCAACCTTTCTACCATCGGCGGAAACAGCAAAAGCTTTAGCCCGCTCTGATGGTCGTTCCAGAGGTTTTGCGGAATTTTCGGAGAGGACGCGGAAGAGGAGATCGCGGGAGGACTGGGAGCCGAAAAAGCGGACCCAGATGAAGGCGCCGGCGCGGGCGATGACGATGCGTTGCGGATGGAGTTCGATGGCGTAGTTACAGATAGTCCGAGCTATTTCCGCGGAGTCGCGAACGGTATCGAACGTGGTGCTGCTGCCGGAGGCGAGCTTGCGGAAGCGTTCGAGTTGCTGCTGAACGGCTGAAGCTGCAGCGACACAGGGAAAGGTGCGGCAGAGGAGCATTTGTTCGACGGCGTAGAGGAAGGTGTGGTCGACGCGCTCGCCGAAAGCCAGATGCAGGACGCGAGCGTCCGAAGAGGCGTGAGCCGGGACTGAACTAGCGGATTCGAGGAGCGGCACCGGAATCAAGTCGCTCCAGGCTGCCGAAGGTTCCTGCATATCGAGCGGAAAAACCGGACAGCCCCACTGCTGGCCGAGCGCGGCGATAAGCTGGTGCGGCGCGAGGTCGGCGGTTTGACGCAGCCAATCGCCGATGCGGCCGTGACCTGCTTCGCGTTGGCAACGGAGCGCTTCGCGGAGCTGCGCGGAGGAGATGACCCCGCGACGGACGAGGAGCAGACCAAGCGGGAGGCGATACGTCCGCGGCTTTTCGGATTGAAAGCTGGAAAGCAGCGAGTGGACGCGACCGAGGATAAGCGGCTCGAAACAAACACGACTGCAATACCAGCGGCCGTCAAATTCGAGGCCAGAATGCTGGTGCAGCCAGTAGGGCCAGAGTTTGCCTTGCTTGGGACAGGCTGACCCGGCACAGCGTGTGGTGAGGCGAGTCCACCAAAGCTTGGGCAGAAACGTCAGGCGAAGATCGTTTTGGCGGTTAGCGGCGAGCAAGGCAATATCGGTGGCGCTCATCGACGTTAGTCCTTTGTGATCATAAATTGATGGCCGCAACACGTTCGTGAAGTGCAGCGACTTCCGTGACGCGCAAGCCAAAGTTGCCGTCCACGACCACGACTTCGCCGCGCGCTACAAGCCGGCCCGCGACGTGAAGTTCCGCGGGTTCGTTAACCATTTGATTGAGTTCGACAACGGCGCCAGCCATCAGTCCGAAAATGTCGCGAAGAAGCATTTCGCGGTCGCCGAAGCGGATGGTAGCTTCCAATTCGACATCCATAACCAAGCCAAGATTGGCGGGGAGTGGCTCATTCTGCAGAGGGGCGACGGAAATCTCCGCGGACTCAGCGGGAGGCGGAGGCGCCGGCGTTTCGGCAGGTTCGGGAGGAGGCGGGATAGGAATCGCGGACAGCCCTTCGCTCAAATCGCCGTCGAGGTAGAGGCGCAGCGTTAACGAGGCAAATTTTTCTGCCACCAGCGTGAAGGTGGAGCAATGGGCAGTGACGGGAGCGGGGACAGCGGTAGCTTGGAAGGTAAGGGTAAGCTCAGAACTGAGTTCCGCTTTCCAAGAAGTGGCGGTTTGGCCAGCGGCTTGGCGAAGAAATTCGGCGAAAGCGTCCCGGTCTTCGTCGGAGAGATGTTCCGGTTCGGCCGCAGTGGGCCCGGCGCCAGTCAGGAGCTGCGCGACTTGCAGGGCGGCGGCCTTTTCCGCGACCCACAGGAGTTCACCTTTCGCAGCGCCCGTACAGGTAAAGCGAATGCAGACTAACTTTTCGAATTCCTGCTGAGAAGGCGCGGGAGAAGCGACAGGGTCGGTGGCGATGACGGTGGGAGCAGCCACACCATAGGAAGCAAGCGAGGAGGAAATGTTGTCTGCCCACATGTTGCAGAAGGGTTTGAATTGACTGGCCGTGCCGGGCATCAGACTTCCTCGCTGGTTTTGGCGTTGGGAAAGCCTTTGTCGCGCAAGCGGGCGCGAAGCCGGATTAAAGCGGCGGTGTGAATTTGCGAGACGCGGGATTCGCCGATGTTCAGGATGAGACCAACTTCTTTCATCGTGAGTTCCTCGAGGTAATAAAGGGCGAGCACCTGGCGCTCTTTTTCGTCGAGCTCATCAACGGCTTGCGAGAGCAGCGCGCGCATTTCGGAACGCAATGCGAGATGAAACGGATCTTCGTCAGGGCGAGATGCGACAGCGGCGAGCTGGTCTTCTCCAGGGTCGTCTTCCGATTGGCCGTGCAGGCTGCCGAGATCGAGGCCGCGCAGTTCGCCCAGGAGGCGCTGAAATTCGTCGAGGTTCATACGCAGATGGGCGGCGAGTTCGGGCTCAGAGGGGGAATGGCCGAGTGATGAGGCGAGTTCGCGGTGCGCGTCTTCGATCCGGCGGGCCTGGCGGCGAAGACTGCGTGGACTCCAGTCAAGCTGGCGGAGGCTATCGAGAATCGCGCCACGAATGCGGAAGCGAGCGTAAGACTTGAGCTGCACATTTTTGGCCGGATCGAATTTGTCCACGGCATCGATAAGACCGAGAATGCCAGCGTGGACAAGGTCTTCGAACTGGACGTGGGAAGGCAAACGGTCGTGAATGCGCCGTGCGATGTAGCGAACTTCCGAGAGATTCTCGGCGAGCAGGCGTTCGCGTTCTTCCGGATCGAGGATGCGCGAGCGTGATTGCCTGTCGGCGTGCGTGGTCAGCACAGGGCACCTCCGGCGCGGCGGAGCGCAGCTGGCAGGGAGCCGCTCATCGCACGACTCCTAAGGACTGCACAGAGATGGTCGGAGGAATCTCGGGCGGCGAGAGCACGACGATGCGCGGGATAAACGGTTCGAGCAGACGGCGAAGGTGGAAACGCACCGGACTGCCGCAGAGAAGAATGGTGGAGCTCAGAGCCACGCGGTCGCCGACGAGGCGCTGGAGACCTTCGAGTACGTGGCGCAAAGGAGCTGTGGCGCCGAGCGTGGGACGCTCGTCGCCGGGCTTGGGATCGAGCTGGCGCTGAAATTCCTGTTCAATGACCGGATCGAGCGTAAGAACCTTAAGCTTGCGGTCCGGGCTGAGGAGGGGCTGCACGAAGGAGCGGCCCAGCGATTGACGAACGGCTTCGACGAGCGCGACTTGGGATTTGCTGACGGGGGCGGTCTCGAGAAGCGTTTCGAGAATGCTGGCGAGGTCGCGGATGGAGACTTGTTCGCGGAGGAGTTGTTGGAGAACTTTTTGGATTTCGCCAAGAGTGAGCAGGCGCGGGAACAGTTCGTCGATGAGCTTGGGATGAGTTTCGCCGAGCGCGTCGAGTAGACGTTTGGTTTCCTGGCGGGTAAGGAGTTCGTGGGCGAACTGGCGAACGATTTCGGCGAGATGGGTGGCGAGAACGGAAGTTTGGTCTACGACAGCATAGCCGCTCGACAGTGCCTGTTCCTGCAGGCCAGGAACAATCCACATCGCAGATGCGCCGAAGGCAGGCTCGTTGGTGGCGATACCGTCAATCGGCGGAGCGGTGGGTTCCGAGCTGATGGCCAGGAGGCGTTCTTGCTGCATTTCCCAGCGGGCCACTTCGACGCCGCGGAGGAGGACAACATATTCGCGCGGTTTCAGCTTGAGGTTGTCGGTGATGTGAACCGATGGGACCAAAAAGCCGAGTTGCAAAGCAAGGTGACGGCGAAGCGCGCGAATTCGCTGGAGGAGTTGGCCGCCTTGGGATTGATCAACAAGAGGCACGAGGGCGTAGCCGACTTCGAGACTGATCTCGTCGAGTTTGAGCAGCGTTTCTAGTTGTAGCTGCGCGTCGGGCTTCTTCTTGTCGCTGACGACTTCGGCAGCTTTGACGTCGTGCGGAAGCTGCTTGGGCGCTCGCGAAGCGAGATATGCGGTGATGGCGGCAAGAAGGAAAAACGAGAATTTGGGCAGCCCAGGGATGAGGCCGAGGAGAAACATCACGCCGGCAGCGATGCGTAGAGGCATTTTGCGGCTGATGAGCTGTTTGCCGAATTCAACGCCGACGGTCGCGCCGCTAGAGGTGCGGGTCACCACCATGCCGCCGGCCACGGAAACGAGGAGCGATGGGATCAGCGTGACGAGGCCGTCTCCGACGGTGAGGATGGTGTAGGTTTTGGCGGCTTCGACGAAGGGAATGTTCAGTTGAAAGACGCCGATGAGAAAACCGGCAATGATGTTGATGGCGGTGATGAGGATGGTCGCAAGCGCATCGCGTTGGCTAAAACGCGCGGCGCCGTCCATGGCGCCATAAAATTCGGCTTCTTTGCCGATTTGCTCGCGGCGAGAGCGTGCAACTTGTTCATCGATGAGGCCAGCGTTCAAGTCGGCGTCGATAGCCATCTGTTTGCCGGGCAGGGCGTCGAGAGTAAAACGCGCGGCCACTTCCGCTGTGCGAACGGCACCATGGTTAATGACGAGATACTGGATGGCGATGAGCGCCAAAAAGATCACGAAGCCAACAACATAGTTGCCGCCCACCACAAATTGCCCGAAGGACTGAATGACACTTCCGGCTGCTGCGGAACCTTCCGTGCCGTGGAGCAGAATCCGGCGACTGCTGGCGATGTTCAAAGAAATGCGGAAGAGGGTCAGGAATAAAAGCAGCGTGGGAAAGACGGAAAATTCGACGGGTTTGAGGATGTACAGAGCGGAGAGAAGGACCACGACGCCCATGGTGATGCTGAGCGCGAGAAAGACGTCGATGACGATGGCCGGAACAGGAACCAGCATCACAAAGACGGTGGCTACCGTGGCGACCGGGATCAGCCACTCGGAAGCGGATTTAGCCTTGTTGTTATTGGCAGGAGTTCGTGGCGATGCCATAAGAAGTTAACGAGCCCCCATTCCCGCGGGCGCTGGACGACCTTGCATGCGCATCTGGGCGCGATAGATGAACGCCAGGATTTCCGCGACGGCAGCGTAAAGATTCGGCGGAATCATTTGGCCAACGTCAGCGGCTTTGTACAGCGCTTGGGCTAACGGCGGATTTTCGACGATGGGCACTTCGTACCAGCGGGCAAGTTCTTTGATTTTTTGTGCGATGAGATTGCGACCCTTGGCGACAATTACTGGAGCGGCCATCGTGGCCGGCCGATATTCCAGAGCAACGGCGTAGTGGGTGGGATTCGTGATGACCGCGGTCGCGCGTTCCACTTCTTTATGCAGCGCGCGACGATGCATTTCGCGGCGCAAGCGGCGAATGCGCCCGCGAATCACGGGATTGCCGTCGGTGTCTTTGGTTTCCTGTTTGACTTCCTGCTTGGTCATGCGCAGGGATTTTTCATAGGTTTGGCGCTGCAACAGAAAGTCCACACCGGACCAGGCCAGTAAGACGAGGCCCGACTGCCAAGCCAGGCTGAAACAGAGTTGGCCCATCAGTGCGAGCGCAGTGCGCGAATGGAGCCGCGAAGAATGAAGAATCAGCGGCGCGCTTTGCAGGATGACGCGAAGCGCCAGATAGAAGATGACGCCCGAAGGCAAAAGTGAACGCAGGATCCGACTCAGACCGGCCAGGGACAACATTTGCTGGAGATTGTTGACCGGGTTCATGCGCGACCAGTTGGGACTGAGCGCTTCGGTGGAGAACACGATGCCACCTTGCATGAGCGTGCCGCCAACGGCCACGAACAGAGCAACGACAAACACAGGCGCGATCCATTGCGCGACTGCCAGCGCGGTCCAGCCAATGACGGGCGCTTGATCGCTCCAATCGGAGCTGATGCTAGCGTCCAGCGCGCGCACAAAATAGCTTTGCCAGCGAGCGATCCAAATTTCCGGGTGCCAGGCAAGCAGAATCACGATCGCTAGCAGGGTAAGGGCCGTAGCAAGGTCACGCGCCCGCAGAACTTGGCCTTGTTCGCGGGCTTTGTTGCGGCGACGCGGCGTAGCTTGTTCTGTGCGATTGTCAGGCACGTATCGTCCTTACTGGGCCAGGTGGAGCAAGCGTTCGCTCCATCCGATTGCGAGGCGAAATTGGTTTTCAAGAAACACCGGCCAAATAGCGACGGTGAGCGAAAGAACGGCGTAGCCGATCAGGCTTTTGAGCGGAATGCTAAGAAGAATGGCGGGCAATTGCGGCGAGGCTTTGCTGAGAAAGCCCACGGCGACGTCGAGCACGATCGTGGAAAGGAGAATCGGCGTAGCGATTTGCACGCCGACAAGCCACAGTCCGCCAGCGTCGCGGAAGAGTTCGTGCAGCACGGGCAAACGGAAGTTCGCCTCACCTAGAGGGACGTAGTCAAAACTCTTAACGACGCCACGCAACAGCCAGTAATGTACATCCAACTGCAGAAAAATCAGCAAAGCGAAAAGTTGATGAAAGACCGAGAGGACCGGCGTGTCCACGTTCGTTTGTGGATCAATGATGTTGACGAGGGAGAAAGCAAACTGAAAGCCTGCAACTTGGCCGGCGAGCGTCGCGCCTTCAAAAATAAACTGCAAACACAGGCCGATGGCCAACCCGAGGATCGCTTCGCCAAACGCAAAGCGGGCTATGCCAACGACGGTCAAACCCACTTTGGGGACCGCAACGACGGGGTAGAGCAGCGCGGTGATGGCTAGAGTGAAGCCCGCCTTGATGCGGAATGGAATGGTTGCGTTGCCGATGAACGGAGCGAAGCTCATCAGGCCACCGACACGGAGACTGATAGCCAGGATGCGGAGAACGATTTGTTCGAGAACCGGGACCACGCGCTATGCTCCGTTATTGGGTGTACCGGCGAAAATCGCCGAACAAACTCTCGGTGAAGATGACCAGGTGATGGAGAATCCACGGGGTGAGAAAAAATAGGATGATGCCGACGGCTGTTAGGCGCGGCACCGTGGAAACCGTGGTGTCTTGAATCGAGGTCATGACCTGGCCGATGTTGATCAGCAGGCCAACCACCATCGCGGAGAGAAGGATCGGCATAGCCACCCAGAAGGCGGCTTCGATGGTCTGACGGGAGAGTTGTACGACTTGTTCGGGCGTCATGCGGCGGCCTCAATAGTGAAAACTCTTCATCATCGAGCCAACGACGAGGTTCCAGCCGTCTGCGACAACGAAGAGAAGAATTTTTAGCGGCGTGGAGATCACCACGGGAGGCAACTGCAACATGCCGATGGACGTGGTGACCGAAGCCGTGACGAGATCAATCACCAGAAACGGTAGAAAGAGGACAGCGCCGATCTGAAAGCCGGTTTTCAACTCGGAAAGGATGTAGGCAGGAACTACGATACGCATGGAGAGGTCTTCGGGCTTTTTGGGGCGTGGTTCTCTGCTCATTTCAGCGAAAAGAGCGAGATCTTTTTCGCGGGCGTAACCGAGCATGAACGAGCGGAGCGGGCCGGCCCCTCGGTCGAGCGCTTGCCAGGAATTGATGCGGCCGTGTTCCAACGGGATGATGGCCTGTTCGTGAATCGCGGAACCAACCGGCTGCATGATGAAGTAGGTGAGGAAAAGGGCGAGGCCGATGAGCGTCTGGTTGGTGGGCGCGGTCTGGGTGCCGAGAGCCTGACGCAAGAAATGGAAGATGATCAGTATGCGGACAAAGGGCGTCATTGAGAGAAGAATGGCAGGAAGTAGCGTGAGCAGCGTCAGCAGGAGAATGATAGTGATGGAGTTGGAATCGCCACGTACGCTGAGGCCAGGAAGCTGAATGACGGAACTTTGCGGCGCCGCGGAGGCAACTGCCGGAGTTAAAAGGAACAAAGCCGCGGCGAAAAGAACCGCGTTTAGACATTTGCGAGAGATGAAGTGCGCAACTGACATCAATGCACTCCATGAGAGAGATGCAATTCCGGCGATGGCTCGTGGCGAGGCGGAAGGGCCTGGGCGGGCTCGAGGCGATCGAGTAGCGTGATCGATTGGCTGGTAGCGCCGATGAAGAAACGGCGTCCTTCGAGTTCCACAATGGCGAGAACACGCTTGTCGCCGAGCGAAAGCGTTTCGCAGAGATGGAGCGACTTTTCGCGACGCCGAATCGTAATGCAGCGCAACAGCGCGACGATCGCAGACAGCAAGCGCGCGAGCCACGACGTAGCCGGGGCAGCCTCGGACCTGTTTGGTCTTCCGTCCATTACGCGTCGAGCTGCTCCAGAGGAAATTTGTTCATCAGCCAAGCTCTGTGATGCGGATGCCCAGCTTCTGCCCGACAACTTCAAATTCTGCCCAGCCAACCCGGCGAGAGTTGACCACTACCGGAACATCGGCGCTGTTGGCATTCTTGGTTTCGACGACCACTCCGGGCTGAAGACGCAGCAACTCGCCGACTGTGAACGTTGCGACGGGAAGGTCAACGCTCAAAACACATGGCAACCAGTTGGCCTCGTCCCACAATTCTTCAGAAACAGCGATGGGAATTTCTCTAGGGAGCGCAGGCAACGTGGCCATAGTCAGCGCTGCACCAGAAATTCCGTGAAATAGATCTCCCGGACCCCGAGTTCAGGGACGGCGCGGTTGAGCGCGCCGAGTAGGTTTTTTTTGAGTGCGGCTTTGCCTTCGGGAGTCAGAAGTTCGTCGGCTTTGCAAACGGTCAGCACGGAAAGGATGGCATCGCGAACGCGCGGGACGGGCAGCGACTGGGCGGGTTTGGCCTTATCCGCACCTTCGGGCAAGCGGTCGATACCCAAGTCGAGGGTGACCCGGAGAAAATGTGTTTCTTCAGGATCGGCGAGGTTTACGGTGAAGCCCTCGAGATGAACGATGTACTTGGGCGTGGCTACGCCTTGACCAGCGCGCACCGTGTCGTCGCCGTGGTCGCGAGATTGACTGAACCAGGCCCAGCCGCCTCCGGCAACGATGGCGAGCACCACGATAGAAACCAGCATTGACCGCGATGATTTTCTTCCGGCGCTTGGTCCACTGGCCGGCATTTTTTTTGCTTCGTCCATCCCCGGAGGGGAGATGCAATTCGAGAACCGAAGCACCAGTGAACTAGGAACAAGCACGCGTTTCGATGAAGTGCCAAGTACATGGAACGGTGAGGCTTGTACCCGCAATAGCGGCGGAGGCTGGGAGAAGAACAGTCGCCACAAAACGCGCTGCCAAATCTGATAGGAAACTCATTAAAGAGTCTTAAGATGGCGTGGCTGCGGCCCGCCCATGCGTTGTTCTGACACGACTGGGCCGCGGCGACGTGTTCTGGGCCAACGTGCTACTGCACGAGGTTAATCGCCGTCTGGGTGACTTGATCGAACGTCGTGATGGATTTCGCGTTCGCTTGGTAGCTGCTCTGCGCGACGATAAGCTGCGCAAACTGCGTGGCGATGTCGACATTAGATTGCTCAAGCGAACCCCCAGTTAAAGCGCCGCGGCCGCCAGTGGTCGGCCCACCAACGTCCGCCGCGCCAGACGAAAGCGTGGAAAGAAACTCGTTGGAGCCGTTGCGCTGTAAACCCTGTTCGTTGGCAAAGGAGGCGAGAGCAATCTGACCGAGAGGAGTGGTTTGGCCGTTGCTAAAGACACCCTGAATGGTACCGTCGCTGCCGATGGAGAAGCTGACCAAGGAGCCGCTGGCAAAGCCGTCCTGCTGCGTAGAGGAGGTCGCGGAAGGGCCAGAGACCTGAGTGAGCAACCCGCTGCCATTGGCGCCGAAGAGATTCCAAGCAAAAGTCAAATTGTTAGAGCCGTCGGCGAGGTTGGGAATGGTGATGCCGGCGATGTTGGCGGCGGGAGTAAGGAGCTGGCCGTTACCGTTGAAGGTGAGCGTGCCGGTGCTTACGACCACAGGATTGCCCGCCTGGCCGACATCGGCGGCGGGAATCGTAATGTTATAGGTCCAGGTGTTAGCAGCGGTTTTTGTGAAATTGTAGGTAAGCACGTGAGTGGCGCCGAGCGCGTCGTTCACGGCGACTGAGGTGCTGAACGAGCCACCCACAGCGGTATCGGAATCGAGATTGAGAGTGAGCTGCACGTCGCCGGTAGCTTTCGGAGGATTGGTGACGCCGGTTTGAATCGACAGCGGGCCGAGCGTGGCATTCGCATTGATCACGCCGTTCACCGCGGGATAGCCTTGGACGGCGGCCCCGTCCTGTGTCAGGAGCTGGCCGTCAGGGCCGAGCGAGAAGTTGCCGGCGCGCGTGTAAAGGGTTTCGCCGTTCTTCTGGACGATGAAGTAGCCAGCGCCTTGAATGGCCACGTCGGTGGGTACGCCGGTGGACTGGATGCTACCCTGCGTCAGATCGGCGCTGATGCCGGCGACGCTGGTGCCCACGCCTTCCTGAATGGGGTTGCCGTCGCCGCTCGAACCAATCTGCTGGTAGAACAGATCCTGGAATTGCGTGGTCTGGCCTTTGAAGCCGACCGTGTTCAGGTTGGCCAGATTGTTGGCGATCACGGACAGATCCGTGGAGCTGGCATCGAGTCCGGACAGAGGGATTGAAAAAGAGGGCATGAGTTTTCTCCTAGTTGGATTGCGAATTGAAATTCAAGGAATTCAGCTGCGAATAGAGTTTTGCTGCGGCGTGCACGACGGAGTTGTGGCTGGAGCTGTTGGCGGGATGGATCGCGGAGGTGCTGCCGGCGGTGGCTGCGGGCGCGCTTGTGGATGGGCCACCCTGGACTGCACCGACCAGCGTGTCCATATCGCTGCGAATCTGGACAATCTGCTGGAGAGTGTTAATGGAGGTGAGCTCATTGACCATCTGATCAGGATCCATCGGACTGAGCGGATCCTGTGTTTGTAACTGCGCGGTAAGCAGCGTGATGAAAGAATCCGGGCCGAGGACGTTGCTTGGCGTGTTCGGCGACGAGCTACTCGAAGCGGTGCTACTACTCTGTGCTGCGCTGCCGACGATGGGATTTGGTGAAGTCATGTTTCTGCCTCTCTTCGACTAAGCCTGCACACTAAGGCGGCCCTGAGAATCGAAAATACCGACGACTTCCGGAACGAACCACGCGGCTCGCTGCAAGCCGACGTTCTCGCTTGTGTAGACGGGAGCTTGGCGAGAAGCCTGGTTACCGCCGCCACGCTGCCCCTGCTGCGCGTTGGCGCCCGTATCCCCCGCGGGGGAGTGCAGCGAGCCCTGCGTAAGGATCACCTGGTCGACGCGCAATTGCTTCTCGGAAAGAGTTTGCTGTAAGGCTGGCAGTTCGACGGCCAACGCAGCGTGCGCGTCGCGTTTTTCCACGACGATGGCCGCGCCGACTTCGTCGCCGACGACGTGGGCGCGGAGTTCGATGGCGCCGAGCTTGTCGGTTTGCAAGGCAATGCGCAGTTCGCTTTGGTTGGCGGCATCCGATAGCCCGGCATCGTTAACGAAACGCCCGCCGGTGGTGTCCGGCGGGTGCAATGGTGGAAGCGGCGGCGCGGCTTGTGCAGGGGCGGAGGGCAGAGTTTCGGTGGCGGCGAGATGGCTGGAGGATTCGGCAGGTGGAGGCGTGATGAGGATCGGAGAGATGGCGGGACTCAGTGCCGGTGTTGGCTGTGGAGCATTTGGGCGTGACGTTGCACTCGCCGCAAGTGCATCAGAAAGGTTGGCAGCAGACGACTTAGCAACTTGCGAATTGGTCGGCGGAGAATCGGGCGAGTTCGAGGCGTCGGTGGAATCGGAATCGTTCTGTTCATTCGAATCTGAAAAAGAATTCTGCGGCATGGAGCGCGAGCTCGCTGGAGCGGAAAGTGCTGGGGAAGGAGCGGCCTGGCTCGAATAAATGCCCGACGGCGCGCCTTGGAAGCTCTTGGATAGGTTGGCGTTGACGGTGCTGGCTAGTGTGGAAACACAATCCGGGGCAGGAAGCAGCGCGAAATGATCCGCAGCGGGCGCTTTGGGTTGAACATCCGGGCGCGATAGTTCGACTACGCCAGAAGAAGGCAGGCGGCTGTCGCCGTCATTGGCAAGCAACTCCTGGAACTGTTGCAAGATGGAAGAGAGCGGTTGGCCATGGTTGGCAGCGACACTGGAGGACGTCTGCACAATTCGCCCCGCCGGTGCGGCGCTTTGGCTAGGCGCTATTGGTGTGCTGCTTGCGTTCGGCACAAGCGCGGCTGGTGCGGCAGATGGTCTGCTGGCGCGCGGTGTATTGCTGGCGAAATTCGTGGTGACGGCCGCGTCGACCGAGATGGTGAGCTGCGGCAAAAGAGAGCCTGTGGTAGTCACTTCGGGAGCCGTAATCGCTTCAGGGCTGGGGACGGCGTCATTTGAGCTGGTGGTGGCCAGGGTGTTTGGATGGGTCGGGGAATCTTGTGTCGCGGGAGTTTCTAGCAGAGAGACGAAGGCTGCTGCGGCAGGAGGCACCTGGGGACTCGGGGTTGCTGCGAATTGGGGATTGCTAAAAGCGATGTCGTTCTGCGCGCCGGAGCTATTCGCTGTAGCAGAAGGTGCAGCGGGGGAAGACAAGACATTGGAGTTCACGCTGTTAGGCGGCGCGTCATCTGATGAAGCGATGTTCTGTAGCGCAATGTTGGGTAGGGCGACGTTTGGTGGCGCAACCGCAGGTAGCGTCACTGCGGCGAAGACGAGGGGAGCAGAAAGACTCTGATTCGTAAGAACCGATGAGTTCTGCTGGAGAAGGGTGGCAGACGTGTCCTGCAACTTACTGATTCGCTTTGCAGGCATTGGGGGAGCGCCAGCGATCGGAGGCGAAGTGGCGCTTGGAGGAACGGGCTGCGACGGCCTCGGCGGGTTCGCCTGCGGATTTATCGTGGATGACTGATTTGTGCCGGCACTCGGTTTGCTCAATGCGCTGTGAACGACATCCGCGAACGTGGGCGTGCCACTGGCAGATGGATCGGGATCCAGGAACGAGGACGCCGGCGAGGGAGGCAAGCCCGGTGACACCGCGGACGGGTTCGAATTGGCAATGGCGTTGACCATGTGGCGCTACAACCCGGAGAGACAGGAGCATGTGAGAAGCCAACCGTTAGCGTGGCGAGGTGATTCTTAGAATTGCGGGAAGCTTTTGAAGGAAAAGCAATTAAGCGAGCAGCCGCGGAAACAGCAGAATGCGGCAGTCCATGCGACGCCAGCTTCCGGCAAGGTTTGCCGGGCGAGACGGGCAAGAACTATTCATCGAAAAAAGTCCGGTGGCGCAAGAGAAAAGAGTCGTCGAGCGATTGCTGCTCGCGGTGAGCAGCTTCGATCTCGTACGACGTTTCCTGGCGTTCGCGCAGCCCTTGAAGGATTTCGCGTTTCTGGCGAGCGGCCTGATAAATGGCGAGTTGCGCAAGGCGTTTGCGCTCGGCGGCGTCGAGTTCGGTCTGCAGCTTGCAGCAAACGGCCGCGGTCGCTTCTTCACAAATCGCGAGGAATTGCAGGATCGCTCCGGCGTTTCCGGCCTCGATGGCGCCCAGTTCTTTGCGTCTGGCGCTGGCGGTCTCATCGCGAAGTCGCTCGATTTGGGCGCGCAGCCGGGCCACCTCCGCGGCGAATGCGAAGAGGCGATTCTCTTCTTGGCGCTCGAGGCTTTCGCGCAAGCGCAGAAGTGACTGCAGGGGGTAACGAAACGCCATAAAAATCAGACCGGCAAGCCAAGCAATGTCTGGTTGGTCTCGGCAAAGGAAGCAACTTCGGTTTTTTTCTGTTGGAGGAAGGCGGCGATGCCTGGCAGCGCAGCAATAGCCCGATCGAGCAGGGGGTCAGCTCCCTTCTGGTAAGCGCCCACACGAATCAGGTCTTCCGATGCGGAATACGCGGCCAGCAACTGCCGCACGCGGCGCGCCTTTTCGAGATGCTCGGGCGAGCAGACCGTGGGCATCAACCGACTCAAACTGTCGAGGACCGAAATGGGAGGATAGTGCCCCTGGGCGTTCAGCTTGCGATCCAACATGACGTGACCATCGAGCAAAGCGCGAACCGCGTCCACCAGAGGATCTTGCTGATCGTCGCCCTCCATCAAGACGGTGTAAAACGCGGTGATGCTTCCCCGGCCGAAATTTCCGGCACGCTCGATCAGGCGCGCTAACAACGCGAACACGGACGGCGTGTAGCCTTTTGCTGTGGGTGGCTCTCCGGCGGCGAGACCGATTTCCCGCTGAGCCATGGCAAAACGGGTGATCGAGTCGACCACAAGAAGAACGTTTCTGCCACAAGACGAGAAATACTCAGCGAGCGTTGTAGCCGCAAGAGCCGCGCGAATACGCAACAACGGCGATTGGTCGGAGGTCGAGACGACGACGACGGAACGGGAGAGTCCTTCGGGCCCAATGGCCTCTTCCAAAAACTCGCGGACTTCGCGGCCGCGCTCTCCAACTAACGCCAAAACGGTTAAGTCAGCAGACGTCGCACGCGTCATCATACCGATAAGCGTACTCTTGCCGACGCCGCTGCCGCCAAAGATGCCAACACGCTGCCCACGGCCGCAGGTCAGCAGTCCGTCGATCGCACGAATGCCGCAACCAAGCGGTTCACGAATGGGCATGCGTTCGAGCGGCAACGGGGGATCACCGTGGAGCGGCCAGTAGTCGGTGGCACGATAGGGCGGATGGCTGTCGAGCGGCTTCCCCGAACCGTCAATGACGCGTCCTAGAACTTGGGAACCGACGCGAAGAGAAGGTTGCGTACCACGCGAGACGATGCGGTCGCCGTAGCGGATCCCGCTGGGGCGCTCGAGCGGCATGGAAAGAACCGTGCGTCCGCGAAAGCCAACAATTTCGCCCGAAAATGTTTTTCCGTCGTCCGTAAGAATGGCACAACCTTCTCCAACGGAGCAGAAGGGTCCTTCGGACTCGACGAGATATCCCACGGCTTTCGTGACACGGCCTGTCCAACGCAACGCTGAAAATCCCTCCAGGCGGCGAAAGTACGGCTCCAGGATCCCCTGCCCGTCCATCAACGCACCTGTGGGCGCTGCTCCAGCAGATCAAAAAAGCCTTGTTCAATTTCTTTGAGCTGGGTGTCCAAGCTGATTTGCGTATGCCCAATTTCGGTTTCGAGCGCGCACTCGCCGCGCTGTAGAGACGTATCACCCAGGATTTCGGGCGCCAGCGGGAGGGCATTCGATTCTGAGAAATAGCGGTTCCAGAAGTGGACTTCTTCGGGGTGCGCACGGAGACGAACGCGCGTGCCCTGGTCCAGCTTTTCCAGGGCCACGTGTACCATCCCGGTGAGGAGCAACGGATCCATTTGCGCTTCGCGATGCAGAATCTTTCGGGCAATGCTCAACGCGAGCTGCACGACTTCCGGCTCCACGCGGCTGAAGTAAGCATCTCTTTGCGTTCCAAATTCGTCGAGAGCGTGCGCGATCGCCGCGCGGGAAGCAATAAGGTTCTGTTCAAAGACTTTGGCGGCGCGGCTTTCCCCTTCCTTCTGGCCGCGTTCGAAAGCCTGTTTTTCAAGCTGCTCCAGCACGTGCTGCTGCGATCCATTGGAGCCTAGCTCGTCGAGCGGCCCGGATCCGGCGCCGTCTCCGTTGTCTCCGATCGAAAGATACGTAAACGGCTCGGTTCGGCCGTGCAGCGCTGTGCCCATCCGTTCAGACGACATAGCTTTCCTCTTCTTCCGGTTTCAAGAACATCTTGCCTTCCGTTTCCAGCTTGCGCGCGGTGTTAACGATTTCCTGCTGAGCGGCGGCCACGTCGCGCGAGCGCATCGGACCGAGCGAATCCATGTCTTCCCGCAGCATTTCCGCAGCACGAGATGACATGCACTTGAAGAAATGATTTTTCAGATCTTCGCTGGCACCTTTCAAAGCTCCTGCCAGCGTCTTCTTGTCGACCTGTCCAAGCAGTTCGCGCATCCCCGAGTCTTCCACTTCGAGAAAATCTTCAAAGGTAAACATTAAATTGCGAATCGAGGTGGCTAGCTGGGCGTCATCTTCCTCGATGGTCTCGAGAATGCTCTTGCTGGCGGTCTGTTCGATCTGGTTGAGCAAATCCGCGACAGCTTTCACGCCGCCGAACGCACGGCGGCTCTGCTGGCCTACACTCAGCAGCCGCTTGTGCAGCACGGTGGAGATTTTCTTGACCATCTCCGGAGAAAATTGCTGCATCTGCGCCACGCGCTTTATGGCTTGTCCGCGCACTTTTTCCGGAAGCTCCATCAGGACATTGCGGGCCACACGGGGGTTCAAGTGGACCAGCACCAAGGCAATGGTCTGCGGATGTTCGTCTTGCAGAAACTTGGCGAGCTGTTCCGGATCGGTTTTCTGTAATGCATCGACACCTTGCGCGTTGATCTCGGAGTCTTTGTCCAGCTCTTCGAGCAGCGCCCGGGCCCCCTGCTCTCCGAAGGCTTTCACGAGCAGCTTAAACGCGTGCTCCTCGCCGCCGCGAGTGAATTGATCTGCACTCAGGCTCATGCGCATGAATTCTTTAAGGACCTGGGAAGCAATAGCGGGGGAAACGTTGCCGAGCGAACCGATCTCCTGAGTAACGGCGCGGATTTCGGAATCCGCAAGATATTTGTAGATTCCCGCGGCAGCTTCCTCGCCGAGCAGCAGCAGAAAAATCGCGGCTTTGCGCGGCCCGTGCAGTGGAGGTTCGGGTGGGGGACTCATCCGTTCCCTTCTCCCTGCTGAATCCAATGTTGAATCAACCGGCTGGCGGTTTCTGGATCCTCTTTCACCTTGACGCTGAGATGTTTCTTCAGGACGACGGTCTGTTGCGCCTCTGTCTCCGGCGGTCTGGGGGCCGCGTCGGCCGGCAGGCCGAGAACATTGTTTTCGACGCCCAAAATTCCGAGACCAGCATGCGCTCCGCTGGACGAACCGGCCGTGAGCTGAGGCGGTACGGGGGTTTCGAGGACTTCGATGAACTTGCGCTTGACGGGACGTAGCACAAGTACGTAGACAACCGCGAAGAGTGCGAGTAACGCTGCGTACCGCAGCAAAGTCGTCCAGCGCTCGGCAAAGACAAGGATTTTTTGCATTCGTCCCGGCGGAGCCACTTCTTCCGGTGGGGGAAGGTTGAACGTAACGTTTTGCAGAGAGAACTGGTCGCCACGCTGTGCATCGAATCCGACCGCGGCGCGCGCCAAGCCCTCAATCTGTTTTAGCTCCTCAGGAGTCCATTTGCGTCGGGTTTCCTGCGTTTTGCCGTTCTCGGTTTGGCGGTCCACGGCATCATCGACGAGGATGGCGGTGGCAACACGCTTGATACGGCCAGCAGGTTCCAGAAGATGGTGCGTCGTGTGGCTGACCGCAAACGTCTTGCTCTCGCTATGGATCCCCTGCGTGGTGTTGGCAGTCTTGGCCTGGGCAACGGCTGCGGCATTGCCTTGCGAATTAGGCGTGTTGCTGGCCGTGCCGGGGATACCGGCGGGTTCGAAGTCGCCGACCGTTTCTTGGGAGGTCTGCGAGGTCAGCACCGCGGTGGTGTTTGGATCGTACAACTCTTGCGTGCTTTCGCCGGAGCTTGGATCGTACTCGATGGTGACGCTGGATTTGACATGCTCGCTGCCGACCATGGGCGCAAGCGTTTGCACCACGCGCTCAGCGAGCGTCGTTTCCAGGTCTTGCAGGCCGGGCAAAACGAATTCTCCTCGTCCATGGCCGGGATTGGCCATTTGTCCGTCGGTGGTAACCACCGTTACATTTTGCGGCGAGAGGTCGTCCCAAGCGCTCGATACGAGGTTGGCCACCGATGCGGAGATTTGATCATTCAAGCGAAGGCCGCGCATCTTCATGACGACTGCCGCTTTGGCCGGGCGTTCGCGGTCGGTGAATAGAGATTCGCGAGGCAGAACGAGGTGCACTCGGACGGCGTCAACGCCGTTCATTGTTTGGATCGTGCGTTCCAGTTCCGCTTCGAGGGCGCGCTGGTAGTTCACTTTTTCGGAGAAATCGCTGCCGGACCAGTTTGGCTTGTCGAAGAGTTCGAAGCCCAGGCGGCCGCTTGCCAGTGGGCCCTGCGATGTGGCTTCCACGCGAGCTTTGTCCAACTGGTCGGCGCGGACGAGTACAGCGGTGCCTTCGCTACTCAGTTGATAGGCAATATTCTGTCCGCCGAGACGTTGCGCGAGACTTTGCGCATCCGCTGGAGCCATGCCGGAGTACAACGTTTTGTAGTCCTGGCCGCTTAGAAAATAAACAAACGCCCACAAAACTCCCGCAACCAACACCACGCTTCCACCGAGCGTGATCCTCTGGCGGACGCTGAGCCCTTTGAGAAAGGCGGTGATCTGTTGAAGGAATTTGTCCATGACCAAAGGGTCGAGCAGCCAGGCTGCGCGGCGTCACGACGCTTAAAACTGCATGCCAGAGACCTGTTGGTACGCCTGCACAATTTTGTTGCGCACCTGCACCATCATGGCAAACGCCAAACTGGCTTTTTCCACAGCGATCATCGCCGAGTGGACGTCCTGCCCATTGCCGTTGAGCAGTTGCGCTACTTTCCCGTCGGCCTCGGACTGCAACTGGCCCACCTGGTCCATGGCGTTACTAAGCGTGGACATGAAATCCGATTGGCCGGGAGAACCTGCAAAGCGGCCGAGACTGGTTCCGTTGGACGGGTCAAACGCATTCTGCGGCAACCCTTGAATCGTGTTACTCATCGCGTGATCCTTTCTTTGTCATTCTGCTTTGCCCGGACTCGCTAGCTCAAAATCGTCAACGCGGCCTGAATCATGTTCTTCGTGCTGGTCACCGCAGCGGCATTCATCTCATACGCGCGCGCGGCGCCCATTAGGTTAACCATTTCTTCGGCGGGGTTAATCGACGGATAAGAGACATAGCCTTGCGGATCGGCGTCCGGATGACCGGGTTCGAATCGCCGGGTCGGCGGTGTTTGGTCCGCTACGACATTCACCACGCGCACATCTTCTGCGTGCATATCGGCGAAAGAGGCCAGCGTCATTCCAAAATTCGGCTGTGCCGCTGGACGCGCGCCGAATACAACGTGCATGCGCTGGTATGGCCCGCCGGTGTCGGTGCGTGTGGTTTCCGCGTTGGCGAGGTTCGCCGAGACCACTTCTGCGCGCAGTCGCTCTGCCAACAGTGCGGAGCCGCTGATTTCCAAAACGCGAAACAGATTCACTATTGTCCCTCCCGGATCGCAGTACCCAATTCTGCAAACTGCGAACGCATCAATGCGGTCGCGGCTTTGAATTGCAGCTGCACCTCCGCTAGGAGCAGCGATTCGCGGTCTACGCTGACATTGTTGCCGTCTGGCCGAGCAATCAGGCCGCGAACCGACAGCACGAACGGGCTGGTCGCGCTCGTATTTTCGCCGTTCATGGCGCGTTGCAATTCGCCGCGAAAATCGACGTCGCGAGTGTGATAACCCGGCGTGTCGACGTTGGCGATGTTCGTGGTGATCAGCGTTTGCCGCATGGTCGTAACGTCGAGATAGCGTTCCAACAGGGCCAGCGGTGCAGAATTCAACCAGCTCATGAGGCCCTCCGCGCGGGCATCCCGTATTCGCGAATCTTGTTGCGGACAGTGCGCAGGCTGACGCCCATGAGTTCAGCAGCCTTGGTGCGATTACCACCCGTGGCGTCGAGAGTCGCTTCGAGCAACTGGCGTTCGACTTCCTGCAATGTTAGCCCCGGCCTCAGGCCCGGATTTCTTTCTGCCGCAGTGCGGTGAGTGGTGTCCAACTGCTGGGGCCCTAAGGTTCTGCCGCTGGCGAGCGCCAGACTGCGCCGAATCACGTTTTCCAGTTCGCGCACATTTCCCGGCCAGTCGTACGCTTCCAACTGCGACGCAAATTCAGGGGAAATTTGATACCGGCCTGAAAGTTCGCCTTCCGCGTGCTTGCGAACAAAATAGTCAGCGAGTGAGAGAATGTCTTCTCGGCGCTCGCGGAGAGGAGGAATCGAGAGCGGCACAACGTGCAACCGGTAAAAAAGGTCAGCGCGGAACTGCCCGGCCTCGACTTGCTCGCGGAGCGAACGGTTGGTTGTGGCAATGACACGAACGTCTACCGGAAACGGTTTGGTGTCTCCCAAGCGATCGATTTCGCGTTCTTGCACCGCGCGCAACAGCTTGGGTTGCAGGCTGAGAGGCATCTCGCTGATTTCGTCGAGCAGCAATGTTCCGCCGTCGGCCAACTCAAACTTCCCAGGCTTGGCGGCGTCGGCGCCGGTGAACGCACCGCGCACATGGCCAAACAACTCACTCTCGAGCAAGTTTTCGGGAAAGGCCGAGCAGTTTACGGCTACAAACGGTCCCCCAGCTCGCGGACTGGCACGATGAATCAAGCGAGCCAGAAGCTCTTTTCCGGTGCCGCTCTCCGCTTCGATAAGCACATCGGCTGCGGTCTGCGCCACACGCTGGGCGCGGGCCACTACGCCGCGAAACACCGCGGACTTCCCTACCCCTTCGAATAGTTCCTCTGTTCCCAGCGAGCTACCCTGCGGGCTGAGCACCCGTTGCGCAGTGGCTTCGAGTTGGTCAAAGGAAACCGGTTTCTGCAAGTAGTCGCACGCTCCGTCCTTTATCGCCTGTACCGCATCGGGAACACTTCCATAGGCCGTCAGCAGAATCACCGGAGTTTCTGGGACGAACGTGCGTACGCCTTGCATCACTTGCAAGCCATCGCCATCCGGCATACGCATATCGGTCACGACCAGCGTACTTGGCGCCGTGTGAAATTTTGCTAGCGCGTCTCCGACGCCGCTGGCTGTCTGCACGCGCCAGCCGCGACGGCGAAAATTTGCTTCCAATGCGGCGCGCATGGCCGCTTCGTCGTCTACGATTAAAACCTGATTGTTCACGCCCAGGCTCCTTGCGCAACCCCTACATTCGAAATGACTTTGGAGGCCGCCGTTACGCCCGATATCGGCAGGAACAGGGAAAAGGTTGTTCCCGCTCCGGGTTTGCTTTGCACGCGAATTTCGCCGCCGTGTTGTTCGATCACGCGTTTGCAGACCGCTAGCCCCAGCCCAGGACTACCCGGAGTCGTGGTAAATCCCGGCTCGTAAATTCTCTCGAGCAACTCCACGGGAACGCCGCGGCCTTCGTCGACGAAATCAATTTGCGCAAGCTCGCTGGGGAATTGCGGAGCCCAGCGCAAGCGCACTTCCAGTTTGCCGCCAGGATGCATCGCCCGAAAAGCATTCAGCGCAAGATTGAAAAACACCTGTTTGAGCCGGCTGGAGTCCGCGTGCATGTTGACTTTGCCGATGGAGTTGTCGATGCGGATTTGTTGGCCGCGTTGGCGCGCGAGCGGAGTCAAAAAATCCATCGTTTCGCAAATCAATCGGTCCAGATCGGTAGGCAAGAGTGCGGTGGAAGGCTGGCTATGGAATTGCAGCACATTGTTCACAGTGGCGGAGAGCGCCCGCAAACCCGCTTGCAGATGTGTGACCCACTGCCGCGTTTCGGGCATTTGGGCCGTGGCGTCCGCGATAAGACCGGTAAACAACTCCATGCTGCCGAGAGGATTGCGGATTTCATGGGCGAGAACAGTCGCCACTTCCGCCAGTGCATGGGAACGGCGCGCGGCTTCGCGTTCACCTGCCAGGCGTTTCTGCTCGGTCAGGTCCCGGACGATCCAGATGGTGTCGCCGATTTCGTTCGTTTTTTCGCTAACGTTTGCGCGCAAAATGCCGATAGTACGATCACCGGCAATATCGGGTGCGGTCCATTCCTGCTCTGAAAAAAAACTGTTTCCCGGCACTTCCGCAATCAGGTTTGCGAAAGCCGCGGGCAGGTCGCACCGCGAGCCGGGGGCCCAGTCGGGAGACACCTGCAAGAGCCTCCTCGCTTCCGGATTAATGATCTGAATGGCTCCATCCACCGCCACCACCAACACACCGCAGGGCAAGTCCTCCAACACGCGCGATAGATAAGCTCGCACACGCGCGTTTTCTTCAAGGCTCCGCTCTAACTCCGAATTGGCGGATTGCAACTCGCGGTGCAGTCGTGCCACTTCTCCCTGCAGTTGAGTGTACGACTTCTCCAAAGAGCCAGCCGCCTGCGTGAAGGTCAGGAACGCACGCGTCAAACTCTCCTGTGCGGACGCATGCCCTTGGACTTCTACGACGGCTTTGCTCGTTCTTTGCCGGGTTCTAGGCAATTTTGGCCTCATCAGTCTCGCTGCACGCTTTCTGCCAGGCAGGAGTCGCCCGGCTTAGATTCCTCTCAGTTGCTCTCGCCAAATGGCAAAAAGTGCTCTGCGCACAATTCGCGCTCATTTCCCGCCAGGATGAATGCACGCTCGATGGCGTGCTGCAGTTCCCGGACATTTCCTTCCCAGCGCGCCCGTTCCAATAGCGCGAGCGCCGTCAAGCTCAAGTGCTTGCAAGCAACAGCGTTTTCGGCAGACAAACGTTCCAGGAAATGTATGGTTAGCACAGAGATATCTTCCGTACGTTCGCGCAGCGGTGGTAAGCCGATCGGGAACACCGCCAGACGGTAGTACAAGTCCTGCCGAAACTGCTTGTTCTGTACCTGATCCGCTAGGCGGACATTCGTGGCGCAAACGACACGCACATCCACGCGATAAATTTCGGAGCTTCCGAGGCGCTGCACTTCTCCGTTCTGCAAGAACCGCAGCAACTTAGCCTGCATACTCAACGGTAACTCGCCCACCTCGTCCAAGAAGAGTGTTCCGCCCTGAGCTACGTGAATTCGTCCGAGGCGCGACTGCATGGCTCCTGTGAAGGCGCCACGGGAATACCCAAAGAGCTCCGCTTCAAATAGGGTTTCGGGTATCGCAGCACAATTCACGACGACGAACGGATGGGACGAGCGCGGACTGAGCTTGTGGATCGCTTCCGCAACCAACTCTTTTCCCGTTCCAGTTTCGCCCGTAATGAGAACCGTCGTGTCTCGCGGCGCGACCATTCTCGCCAACCGGTACGTTTGCCGAATCGCCGCACTCGACCCGAGCATGCCCGGCAAACCTCGAGAGGACTCGTCGCTGGTCTGCCGCGCCGGCGCTGTCCGAAACACACTTTCCTGCGTGGCCGAGTGCGACGAAGTAAGCTCCATCTCCGTGGAGTCACTTTCCGGAGAAAACACCTGATCGGAACGCGAATCGACGAACTCAATTTCTACTTGTGGATATCGCTGCCGAATCAATTCTGCGACTTCCGCCGAATCCAGGTCCGGCAGATTACGATCCAGCAATACGCTGTCGCAAGAACACTTTGCGAGCTTCGCCAACGCGTGGGCGCCGCCGGCTGCCTCTTCGCGCAACGCTTCCACGCGCGAAGGACTGTTCATCAAGCGCTTACGGAACGCCGAATCTGCGCTAGCGATGAGCACGCGACTGGTTCGCACAAGCGGACTTGTAACAGCGGCAGCCATGGCAGCTCCATTAGGAAGTTCTGAACCTGCAAACAACTGACGACTCTTGCAGGCCGTGCCCGGAAAGTTTTTCCGGACTACACATGGCGGCACCTATTGCGTTTGGAGCGCCAAAAAAGAAGAGAGAGTTTGGTTGAAAAATCAGGAGTTAGCGCAGGGCTCTTTCAGACACACTGCTCCCACGCGGAACAGTGTTCCGCGGAGACGCACACTATCCCGCGCACTTTTTGCCGCGCGATTGCTTCGATCTTCCTGTGCACACAGGGCGAACTGGACGAGGTGAGCGAACCCGCGTGCGTCTTCCCGTTCATCGGCAACATCCAACACAACTTTAGAAGCTGCTGTCCGCTTTTTCTATTAAATTCTGCAAATGCGGAGAACGGATCGGTGCAATCATCCGTTAACGCACAACTGCCCTCTTACAGATGCCGGAACGCTCAGTGCGCGGAAGCTGGCTCCGCAATTTTCGTCGCTTGCCACGCAACTGCTTGCCATTGTCCGGTCTTGCGTACAAATATTCCCGTGTTGCGGTAGTGCGCCATTTCCACTCTTCCGTCGGAGTGTTCCGTACGGGCTTCTAGCCGGAACGCCACTACAATCGTCTCGCCATATTCATGCACCGTGATGTCCTCCGCCGAATAGGTTGTCCTCTGATCTGCTTGTGCTGGCGGCGCTTGCAGGCTCTTCAAAATGTCGTCTTTCGTGATCACCGCGCCGGTTGCCCGGGTATAGATCACGTCATCGGCAAAGAATTTGTCGAACACTACCCGATCGCTTCGTCCTGCTGCATCCATGAACTCGTGCAACAGCGCGGTCACTTCTTGCGCGGACCGCGTCTGCGAGATCACGGGCGTCGCGCAGAAAAACAAAAGTGCCAGGGCAATCACAACCAACCGGCTTCTGTTTGTCATCGAATCTCTCCATCAGCTGAAGTTGCCGCAAGATCGCGGTGTGAGCTTGCCCAACCAAGCCTTCCTGCTACGATAGAAGCTCCGAGGAATTCTGGAATCCGCACACTATGACTGAAAACGCATTCATCTGCGATGCCATTCGCACACCTTTCGGACGCTACGGCGGCGCTCTGTCGTCCGTGCGTACGGACGATCTCGCCGCCATCCCTATCAAAGCGCTCGTCGAGCGCAATCCGAAAGTGGACTGGAACGCCTTGGACGATGTGATCTACGGCTGCGCCAATCAATCCGGTGAAGATAATCGCAATGTAGCGCGCATGGCGCTTTTACTCGCGGGCCTTCCCAAAGAAGTTCCCGGCGTTACCGTGAACCGTCTTTGCGGCTCCAGCATGGATGCTGTAGCCAGCGCCGCTCGTGCGATTCGGTGTGGCGAAGCCGATCTCATGCTCGCCGGCGGCGTCGAGAGCATGTCACGCTCGCCCTTTGTGATTGGCAAAGCGGATTCCGCCTTTTCCCGTTCTATGAAACTCGAGGACACAACCTTGGGCTGGCGCTTCATTAATCCTTTGCTGAAAGCCAAATACGGCACGGACTCTATGCCGGAAACCGGCGAAACCGTGGCCGAGGAGTTTCACGTTTCGCGAGAAGACCAGGATGCGTTTGCACTCCGCAGCCAGCAGCGCACCGGAGCTGCGATGCGCAGTTGCTCTCTCTCCCAGGAAATCACCCCGGTAGCCATTCCCCAGAAAAAGGGCGACCCGCTCATTGTGAGCATGGATGAACATCCTCGCCCAGACACCACACTCGCCGCTCTGGCCAAACTGCCGCCAGTGGTAAAACCCAACGGCACGATCACCGCCGGAAATGCTTCAGGGATCAATGACGGCGCCTGCGCGGTGCTGTTAGCTTCGGAGTCCGCGACGAAACGCCACGGCCTTACACCGAAAGCGTGCGTCGTTGCGGCCGCTTCGGCGGGAGTAGCTCCGCGGATCATGGGCATGGGTCCTGTGCCCGCGTCGCGGAAAGTTCTGGCCAAGGCTGGCATGTCTATTGGACAAATGGACGTCGTTGAACTGAACGAAGCCTTTGCTTCGCAGGCCCTCGCAGTCCTGCGCGAACTCGGTCTTCCCGACGATGCGCCGCACGTCAACCCAAACGGTGGCGCTATTGCGCTCGGCCATCCGCTTGGCGCGAGCGGGGCTCGGCTAATCACCACCGCAACCTATCAACTGTTGCGCTCCGGCGGAAAACTCGCCCTCTGCACCATGTGCATCGGCGTCGGCCAGGGCATTGCCGTCATTCTCGAACGCGTTTAGCCCCGTCTAGCAACGGCGCGAGCGCAAGCCACTCGGGGCGCCTGATTTTGTTCTGCTCTCATTTGTGGCAAGCTATGCGCCTATGCCTTTCGCAGAATTGCCTGGGATCCGGCTCCACTACGAATTAGCCGGCTCGCCCAACGTCCCCACTCTCGTGTTATCCAATTCCCTGGGAAGCAATCTCACGATGTGGGACCCACAAATGGCGGAGCTGTCGCGGCACTTCCAGGTTTTGCGGTACGACACCCGCGGCCACGGCCAATCGTCCATTCCCGCCGGTCCGTACACGGTCGAACAACTGGGGCGTGATGTTCTCGCTCTGCTTGATCAACTGCACCTCGATCGCGTTCACTTCTGCGGACTATCCATGGGTGGCTCGACGGGCATGTGGCTAGGCCTCAACGCGCCAGAACATCTACGGAAACTCGTGCTCTGCAACACAGCGGCAAAAATCGGCACCGCCGAGATCTGGAATCCGCGCATGGAAACGGTACGTAATGGTGGCGTGAAAGCGATTTCCAGCGGAGTGCTCGGCCGCTGGCTTTCCCCGCCTTTTCGCGCCAAAGCTCCCGACGCAACGGCCAAAGTCTTAAACATGTTGGAGAGTACCGACACTCTGGGCTACATCGCCAATTGCGCCGCCATTCGGGACTTTGACGTTCGTCAATCTGTTGCCTCTATCCCCATCCCTACTCTTGTTATCGCGGGAACCCAGGACGTCTCCACCACAGTCGCTGACGGGCGCTACCTCGCGGAACAGATTCCCGGCGCTCGCTACGTTGAATTGGACGCCACTCACCTCTCCAACATCGACCAGAGCGCGGCCTTTACTTCGGCCGTCACGGGCTTCTTGCTCGCTTAGCCCGACGGGCTTCAGCTCTTTGCAGTAGTACTGCTGCAGCGCTAGCCAAAGACTTCTCTGCTGTAGACAGGTAGGACGTCAGCTCGCTACAGCCTCTTACATGCTCCAATATTTGCTCGCCTAAAGCGATCTTACTTACAAACTTCCTTGTAACCTTTACAACTTCCTTGCGTCCAAATTTCTAAAGACGCCCCATACGTCCGGGTGCAACGTATGTGGGCAATGCAGCCTCGAAGTTATTGGAGCGGTTTTGGGCCCAGTCCGCGAGCAGGGCAACGTGTGTTCGCGACCTGAGTTCAATGCTGCAGGGGGATACTCCGCGATGGGCGCTTCCGCTAGGTTTCAGTTCCAGCATCGAGCTACTCCTCTCCCCGGCGAACTCATCGGTGCCACCAGTGATCTCCGTGTCAGCCTCATCTCCGATCGAGCAGGCCTCGTTGAATTTGCCGGCTCGCCCGCTGTGCTCGTATCGATTCATGTAGGCGCTTCGGTCAGAACGGATTGCCGTCGGGCTGGCGAGCGCCATCAGGGAACAACAATTCATGGCGACTTGGAAATTATCGCGCCAGACACGCCGGGAACTTGGGAGATCAAAACTTCTGATACGGCGCTGGTAGTCGGCCTTAAGCTTCGGCTGCTGCAGGAGATTGCGGAACGATCCGGCGCTGATCCGTCGCGCTTATCTATTTCGAACCGTTTCCAGGTTCGCGATCCACAAATCGAGCACATCGGATGGGCCCTGAAAGCCGAAATGGAGAGCGGCTATCCGTCGGGCCGCCTGTACACCGATGCCTTGGCCACCGCCTTAGCCGCGCGCGTGGTGCGTAACCACAGTTCTCTGGCGCGCGCTGTTCGCGCAGTGCCCGCTGCCATTCCCGCTAGCAAACTCAAATCAGTGCTTGCGTATATAGAAGACAACCTGGGGCGCGAGCTTTCTCTCCAGGAGATCGCCAGCGTCGGCGGCGTTAGTGCGTCGCATTTTAAGGCGCTCTTCCGCAAATCGATGGGCGTGCCCCCACACCAATACGTGATCCGCCGTCGGGTTGAGCGCGCCGCGATGCATTTGCGTTCCAGCAGGCTGCCAATCGGAGAAATCGCTCTCGAAAATGGTTTCTGCCATCAAAGCCATTTGGCGCTGCATACGCGGCGCATTTTGGGTGTAACACCACAGGAACTGAGAGACGGCCGATGACAGTCCGTTCTTGCTCTACTTCGTTCGATTTTGAGCGACGTCGCGTTAGCGACGCTGCATCATCGGAGACCGCACAGTTGCGCCGCCGCAATCGTTTATAGGCATGCAAAGGACTTCTTAACGGGGCCCCCGAAATGGACATGAGCGAAGCAGCCAGAGCGAAGCTCGCTGAACTACAGGAGCAGATCGTTGAATCAGATGCTAATTCCGCTCAGGGATCGCCACTCATTTCCAGCTGGATCGGGCGTGCGCGTTCTTCAGCGCTCCCGGCAACGGATCCATCCGGTGTCCGAGGTTCCGCGATTTTTGAACGCCGAGGACGATTCGAAGCATTGCCGGCTAAACCCGTGAAAATCGCGATCAAATCGAAAGGCAAAATTCTCCTGCTCAGCCCCGCTGACATTCTCGCCGTCGAAGCGGAAGGCAATTACGTGCTGCTGCTGCGCCGGTCGGAATCGCATCTGCTCCGCGAATCCATCTCTACTATGGCCGAGAAACTTCGGCCCTTTCATTTCGTGCGCATCCACCGTTCGGTGCTGGTGAATGCCGCTGTAGTTGAAGAGATCTTTCCCGGGGACACCGGCGAATACATGCTACGCATTGCCGGCGGCAAACAGTACGTCGTTTCGCGCACTTACAAAAACAATTTGAAGCAGCTCGCGCAATCCTGGATAGGGACTGATTCTTTCGTCGACGACAAGAACTAGCTCTGCTCTCCCCCAAGCACTAAGCGAAAGCTACGTTCTTGTGCGCGTCGGAATCGGATCCAGTTGAGAGTTCCGAAAACACCATTGCTGCTACAGCATTTCCTTTAGATACCTCTTCCTAAGCTCTCTTAGCGCTTTACTTCCAGAATTTGGTATTGGACCGCTCTCGCCTTGAAGTGGGATAACCCACGCCGAGCCTAGTGCGAAGCGCAGAAACTGCGGTATGAAGTGCGTTTTATCTTTCATCGCACTGTTTTATCCACTCTTCGTTAATTCATATTGTTTTTAGCTAGGTCTAGTCTCAAGTTATTGAAAATAAATTATCTCCTCGAAATTTATGAGTGGTATAGGTCTTGCACTTTGCTTCCCGACTTAAGTGTGTTCTCGGGGGTCTCGCGGATGGAAATTCTGGGACGTGTTTCCTCCCCGCCGACGCCCCAGTCAATGGGAGGAAGTAATGTCGAGTAAGCGCTTGTTGCTCGCGTTCAGCATCATGCTGTGTTGTTTCGCTCTGCTGCCAATCAGCCTGTTTGCGCAGAGCTCCTCAACGGGGACTGTCTCGGGCACGGTCACCGACCCAAGCGGCGCAGCAGTCGTCGGCGCCAAAATTGTTCTCACCGACAAAGGCACCAACGTCTCCCGCGAAGCCACCAGCAACGACACGGGAAGATTTCTTTTTGTGGACGTGCAGGCCGGAACCTACAACCTAAACATCAGCCGCGATGGATTTCGGATGTCGCGAGTTACAGATCAGGTCGTTAACGTCAACCAGCCACTGACTCTGAATGTGACTCTCGAAATTGGATCGGTTTCAGAGAGCGTCGAAGTAACGGCGAATAACGCCGAGCTCCAGACGCTCAACGCCACGGTCGGCAATACCGTTTCCGGCACCGCGCTGAACGCACTTCCGAGCGTCAGCCGCGACGCATCTACGTTTTTTACGTTGCAACCGGGAGTTTCCCCCGACGGCAGTGTGGCTGGCGTGGCTATGGACCAAAATTCCTTCCAGCTCGATGGTGGCCAGAATACCAACGACATGGACGGCAGCATGAACGTCTACACACCCAGCTTCGCGGGTGACGTAACGGGTGGCCTCATCCGAAACGAAGTTACCGGCAATGCCGGCGGAGGGCCCACCGGTGTGATGCCCACCCCGATCGACAGTATCGAGGAATTCAAGGTCAGCACCACGAATCAGACGGCGGACTTCAATAGCTCCGCAGGCTCCCAAGTTTCCATGGTCACCAAGCGCGGCACCAACAACTGGCACGGCACGGCCTACGAATATTATTTGGATAACAATTGGTCGGGAAACACGTTCGACAACAATTCCGTTCCCGCCGCGGATGGCGGACCAATCCCGGTTCCTTCCTATCATTACAGCCGCTTCGGCGCAGCCGGCGGTGGACCCATCATTCCCAAGGACATTCTGGGTGGCAAAACGTATTTCTTTGCCAACTACGAAGGCTTCCGCTGGCCCAATTCGGAAACCATCACGCGCGACGTTCCGACCGCGTCTATGCGCGCGGGACTGCTGTTTTTTGGCGGACAGTTCTACAACTTGAATCCCACAGCAGTCACCTTCAACGGCGTCACTTTCCCGGGTACCGCCCTGGATCCCCGCGGCATCGGCGTCAATTCTGTGGTCCAGCAGATGTGGTCCACCATGCCGCTGCCCAACACCAACAGCTGCAACGGGCAAACCCTGTGCGACGTGGATGCCAGCGGCAATGGTAACGTTGGCGTGTTTACCAGCAACCTCTCGATTCCGCAGAGCAGCAATTTCGGCGTAGCTCGCTTGGATCACGACTTCGGTTCTAAGTGGCACTTCATGAGCAGCTACCGCTACTATCACTTGACCCGCGCGACTGACAGTCAGATCAGTATTGCCAACGGCACTCCCGTTTCGCTCTCCAGCCGTCCGCAAGTTCCTTGGTTTTTCGCTGCCGGCCTCACGACAAACATCACCACCAATACGACCAACGACTTTCACTACAGCTATTTGCGTAACTTTTGGCAGTGGGGATCCGCTGGCGACACGCCGCAAATCGCCGGGCTAGGCGGCGCCCTTGATCCTTTCGGTCAATCCCAAACACAGTCACTGTCACCCTATAACGTCGACACCCAAAACACCCGCACACGTTTCTGGGATGGCGAAGACAACATGATTCGCGATGACGTCAGCATTCTCCACGGTGATCACCTTTTCCAATTTGGCGGCACGTATCAGCGCAACTGGGATTTCCACGAGCGCAGCGATAACGGCGGCGGAATCAACTTCCAACCGGTTTTCGAACTGGGCACGGCGGCTAGCTCCGGCATCAACATGAACGGTTTCCTACCCGGCACGCTGGCCGCTACGGATGCCACGAATTTTGGTCGCGACTACGCGGCTGCCCTGGGCATCGTCTCGCTCTCGCAAACCGCGTTCACTCGTTCGGGTTCAGATCTTACGCTTAACGCGCCGCTCACTCCCGCGCAAGATAAGAGCACCATTCCCTTCTACAACGTCTACTTCAGCGATTCGTGGCATATGAAGCCGACTTTCACCCTCACCTACGGACTTGGCTGGACCTTGGAAATGCCTCCTGTCGAAGAACAGGGCCGCCAGGTGGAGCTGGTAGATTCCGCCGGCCAACAAATCGATGCTGCCGCGTATCTCAACCAGCGTAAGGACGCCGCGCTGCAAGGACAGGTTTACAATCCGGAACTTGGTTTCGCTCTGGTGGGCAACACGGGTGGTGGTCAAAAGTATCCTTACAACCCATTCTACGGCGCGTTTAGCCCGCGGGTCGCCGCTGCCTGGAACCCTAGCTTCCACGAGGGAATTCTCGGCAATCTATTCGGCTCCGGCAAAACTGTGATTCGTGGCGGATACAGCAGAATCTTTGGCCGGCTCAACGGCGTTGACCTGGTTCTTGTGCCGCTCCTCGGCACGGGCTTGATTCAGCCCGTACAGTGCATAGATCCTCTCACCGCGGGAGCTTGCGCGGGAACCAGCGGATCTACCCCGGCTTCCGCATTTCGCATTGGCACCGACGGGCTCTCCGCGCCGATTCCGACGCCCAGTGCCACCTTGCCGCAACCCGATTTCCCCGGCATCAACGCGATCGCCGCGGGCGCCGGCGAGGCTCTCGACCGCAATTTCCGCCCCGATCGTTCCGACCAATTCGACTTCACGATTCAGCGCCAGCTGAGTAGCAAGATGACTCTCGAGGTCGGTTACATCGGCCGCATCATCCGCAACGAATATCAGCCTCTCAACATTAATGCCGTGCCCTATATGATGACCTTGGGCGGCCAGTCCTTCGCCAAAGCCTACGCTGCGCTCGAAGTACAGTATTGCGGCGGTGGCACGCCAGCCGGCCTGGCGGGCGCTAATTGCGTTATGAACGCCGGAGGAATCACTCCACAGCCATTCTTTGAAACGGCTTTGGCGGGCACCGGCTACTGCAACGGCTTCACCAGCTGTACAGCGGCCGTTGCTTCGAAAGAAGGCGGCGCAGGCGGCAACCTCGCCAGCCAGAACGTCTGGAGCTTGTGGAGCGACCTCGATAACGGCGGCTTCAATTTCCCGCGTACCATGCTCAACACTCCGCTGAACTGTCCGACCGGCACGGAAATCGGCTGCAACGGGCAGCTCACCTCTGGCGTCGGGGTCAATGCGAGTCTCGGCTGGGGCAACTACAACGCCGGCTTCGTCACGCTCAAGATGGCAGACTGGCACGGCCTCACCCTGCAGCAAAACTTCACCTACAGCAAAGCTCTCGGAACGGTCTCCGTCGTGCAAGCCACCAGCGAATTCACAACCGTTGATCCCTACAACATCGGGGCCGGCTACGGCGTGCAGCCGTTCGACCGCAAGTTCGCCTATAACCTCTTCACGGTTTATGAACCGCCCTTCTTCAAGGGCCAGCACGGTGTCGTCGGCCGACTGCTTGGCGGATGGTCCTTCGCGCCCATTTTTGTCGCTGCCAGTGGCCTGCCACTCGAACTCAACACCACCAATGGCGATAGCCAGGCGTTCGGCGAGGGGGACTCCATCAACTTCTTTGCGGACGAGAACGGCGTGCTCACTTGCCCCAACAACTTCGGCAGCTCGCGGCACAACAACGTAACCGGCTCCACCGGCATCGGCACGGCTGGTAACGTCAACATCTTTGCGAACCCGGCAGCGGTCTTCGGCTGCGTCCGGAACCCGATTCTCGGACTAGACGGCGGCGCGGGCGGCGCGGGCGTTCTCCGTGGCATGCCTTTCTGGAACGTCGATTTCCAGGTGAAGAAGAACATCCACATTAACGAGCGCTTCAGCGCGGAATTTCAGTCCATCTTCAGCAACGTCTTCAACCACGATCAGTTGGCCGACCCTGTCCTGAACCTGGCTTCTCCGCAGACTTGGGGCGTACTCGGCACACAGGTCAATACACCGCGCTCGATCGAGCTCGGCTTGCGCTTCCGGTTCTAGCCGTTTCCGGCCGGCGTCGCTCGTCCATTCGCACACCCCGGCGAGCGGCGCCGCGCCGGAGTTCCGACCAACCCAGCAGCAAAGAAAAACGCCAGTGGCTCGAATCGAGCCACTGGCGTTTTTCCTTTTCCGCTGAAGTTTTTGTGCGGTGGCCGGCCTGCGCAGAACGGGGCTTCTTCTGTTTGGATGGCGAACCGTGGGGCCAACCTTTACTTCCGAACTGTTAGCTGTCGGCTGTTGGCTGTTAGCTCCGCTCTTACCTACGGCAAATCTTTCTTCATTCGTTCCACCGTGTCCTTCGGCTCCGTCACCGGAGGATTATTCAAATACTTCCCAAAGAACACCAGGTACCTTTGCAAGCGGTCCTGAATGTGCCGCGGCTCCACGAATCCATGATTTTCGCGCGGATACGTCACATACTCCACGGGAATTTTGCGGTCCACCAGCCCGCGATAGAACTCCTCACTCTGCGGAATCGGGACGCGCGTGTCCGATTGCCCATGCAGGATCATCGTCGGCGTCTTCACGTTGTTGATGAACTTCATCGGCGAATGATCCCAATACGCCTGGTAATTTTCCCACGGCGTCTTCACTCCTTCGAACTCCGTCAAGTATTTGTGGATGTCGGTCTGCGCATACATCGAGATAAGGTCCGGCAATCCCGCGCCCGGAGAAATCGCTTTGAAGCGATCCGTCTGCGTGTCAATCCACATGGTCATGTAACCGCCGTAAGACCAGCCATAGGCACCCAGCCGTTCTGGATCGGCCCAACCTTTGTCCACGAGCGCCTGCACGCCGCTCATGTCATCTTTATAGTCGCCGCCGCCCCAATCGTTCTGGTTCGCTGTCGCGAATTTCTCTCCACGCCCGGTTGAGCCGCGGAAATTCGGCTCCAACACCAAGTAGCCGTTTGCCGCCATTACCTGTGCGCCAGCATTGAACGCCAGGAGCGAGGCTCCCGTCGGGCCGCCGTGCGGATTCAGCAGAAATGGCACTTTCTTACTGCCGTCCCAATCCACCGGTTTGGTCACGATGCCATCAATCTCTGTGCCGTCCTTGCTGCTCTTCCACTTCACGACTTCGGTCGCTCCCAGCGCATAGTCTTTCAACCAGGCGTTCTGATCTGTGATTTTCTCGAGTGAACCAAAACTCAAATCGCTATGGAATACTTCGTCGGGGTGCAATGGATCGCCCGTCGTGCCAACGGCGGTCTTGCCATCGGCGCTGATTCCCGCAACGGTCGCAGTCATGCCATCTTTCGTCAGCGGCTTCACTGTTCCGGCCGTCACGTCAGCCTCAAAAATTCGCAAGGATTCATGGTCGTCGGTGCTGAAGTAAATATCTTTGCCATCCTTCGACCAGTACGGCTCTCCCGAGTTCAACTCAAACGAGCCGCTCAACTTCTTCGGAGTTCCACTATTAGCATCCACAACAAAAAGATTTTGTTTGTAAATCAGCATGCCGGCGGTTCCCAAAAAAGCGACCGACCGCCCATCCGGCGACCACCGGGCCGCATGCGTCCATTCCGCTGCGCCCGCATCAGTCAGCTTTTTCTGGCTGCCGCTGCCCACGTCCAGCACCCACACCGTTTGCATGCTGATCTCGTCGAGGCGCGGCGTGGGATTGGTTGTGAAGGCCACTTTCGTTCCGTCGGGGGACCAGCGCGGTTCGCTTACCGTAAAATCGCCCTTGCTGATCTGCTTTTCTTCACCATCGGCGATATTCCACGTCCAGAGTTGCGCCATCTTGAAATCGTGATCTACCACGACCGCGTCGTCTTTCTGCTTGGCACGCTTCTCTTCCTCCTCAGTTTGCGCGACGGTCGCCGTCAGCAGCAGCGTCTTGCCGTCCGGCGAAAATTCGAATCCGCGCACTCCGCTTTTGTGCTTGGTTACCTGCCACGGCTCGCCGCCATCCACGTACATGAACCACACCTGAGGCTTGGCGTCTTTATCCTCGCCAGCGTCCATTATGAACGCCAGCATCTTCCCGTCAGGCGACCAGGCTGGATTCGATGCACTCTTCTCTCCCCGCGTAAACTGCCGCGCCACGCTCGCCGGTCCAGCTACCGGTACGACCCACAAGTGCGTTACTGTCTTCCACGTATCCTTATCCATCTGATTTTCCGCGACGAGGTATGCCACCCGAGTCCCGTCCGGCGAAATCCGCGGCGACGTAACTCGCGCCACCCTCAATGCCTCTGCCGATCCAAATAGTTTTTTACCGTCCTTGCTCTTTGGCGCTTCTTGAGCCATCGCCGCACCGGCGCACGTAACCAGGGCCACCAGCGCCAGACTTGTCGCAATGTGAGCCCCACACGATGCTCCGCCCTTGTTTCTGCTCTCCGCTTCTAAGTTGCGAATCATCCCAAGCCTCCCGCCGCGTGAAACGTTCGTTTCACCGTTCTGGCGGGCGCAGTATATTGATTTTCTTCCCTTGCACGCAAACGAAATTCCCTTTCTTGCTGCAAGCCCGTGGTGGTCGGTACGTCGCCCCGGAGTGAAGATTTTCACAACTTCGCTACGCACTTCCCGGTATTTGTATCGCCTCTTTTTTTAACGCTCCAGCTCAGTATTTCCCTGCACGGAAGAAGTTCGGCTAACTTGCAAAATCTACACTGCACCTTGCGTCGCTTTTCATTCCGAGACGGTTCGCCTTGCTTCCTACGCCGCTGGTTTTTCGCCCTTTACGTATTTCTGCCACTTTGGTTGCCAACTTGCCTTTTGTAATAGCGGCTTGCAAAAACGAGGGAGTTGTCATGAGAGGGTCCGCTCCATTCCCTGTCTCGGTTGTGGCAGCCTATCGCAACTGGACCTGCGGCTAGTGAAAACAGGCCCGCCCACATCAGTTTGAGCGTCAACCCTTGAGCTTGCTGATGACCACCCCGCTGGCTGCGGCTACTCCCAGCCGCAGCCACCGCCCCAAAAGAAGATCCGCGAGTCACACAGATTCGGCCGCGTTTGCTTGGCAAGGCCGGAGCAATTTTGCTGATCAGATGGCGTTGAACCTGGATCCACTCTCACTCACAGGAGAAATCTTATGATCGCAACGTCACGCAACAACATCGCAAAGCAACCTCTTCCGGACAATCGTCGCGCCCCGCGTGCTCGTAATCTGCGGCCTACTTCTGCTCTTCAGGTTCAACCGCGGACGACCGCTGAAAATGAACTCATCGCTCGCGCCCAGCGCGGTGACATCGGGGCTTTCGATGCGATTTACCGCCAGAACAGCGCTCGCGTCTATGCAGTGTGCCTGCGCATTTCCGGGAATACGGCCGAAGCCGAAGATCTTACGCAGGAAGCATTTCTCCAGGTCCTTCGCAAAATCCGCAGCTTCCGTGGCGACTCGGCCTTTTCCACTTGGCTCCATCGCATCGCCGTGAATCTCACACTGATGCGCCTGCGCCGCAAAACATCCCGAGAAGTCTCTCTCGAGGAGACCGCCGGTCCACACCCGGACGGTACCACGCGCAAGGAACTCATCGCACCCGATCCGCAGCTCGCCAGCTCTGTGGATCGTCTCCATATCCAACGCGCTCTCGGAAAGCTCAGGCCCGCGCAGAAACTCGTCGTTGAACTCCACGACATCCACGGCTACCAGCACAACGAAATCGCCCGCATGCTGGACTGGACTGTCGGCAATTCGAAATCTCAACTCCACCGTGCCCGCACGCGCCTGCGTAAGGCGCTGCAACCCTATCACGCTCTCGCAGCGTAAGAGCTCACCCGCACTCGGCTAAGAGGCTTTTGCCGGGTGTTGACGGTGCTCTCCTTGAGCAGCCTCGCGAGCCAGGGCACTACTGCGATCACTCTAGTTGTTTCCTGCTACCGCGCTCCGAGATTCGAAATGGACAGTTCCCTCGAGAATCGTGTGGCGTTCGAGTGCATCCCATAACCTGGAGCGCATCACATGCTTTCATACACGCTCTTAGACCCGCCCGAATTCACAGGAGGACTTTTGTCCATGCGCATTCGCAAAGCTGTGGGACTCGCACTTTGTGCTGCGGCACTGTCTATCGTTTTTGCCGCAAACGTCCGAGCCGATGACTACAACAAGAAAACGGTCGTGACTTTTGACGAACCCGTTCAGATCCCCGGCCAGGTTTTGGCCCCCGGCACCTATGTTTTCATGTTGCTGAATAGCCCCGCCAACCGCAACGTCGTTGAA
>Ga0335080_10000363_pt1 | contig 41357 bp, 33 predicted proteins | sample Lox_Sample_34_FD_206720 | JGI IMG/M metagenome (GOLD analysis project Ga0335080, IMG submission 206720) | Soil microbial communities from Loxahatchee National Wildlife Refuge, Florida, United States - Lox_Sample_3.4 | ecosystem: Environmental > Terrestrial > Soil > Wetlands | place: USA... | reverse complement strand
CTGATCAACAGACGTCCCAAGACTCAAACCGAGTCTGGGGCGTTTTGTTTTGTGGTGAGTTTTCCTGTGGCCGGACTTTTCCGAAAGTAACTCACCCTCGTGCCACCGATTAGCACGGAGGGGCCATTTACGGTTCTGGGGTTCAGGAATAGAGTCGTAGTTGAGCAGCACTTGGGGGAGGGCTGATCAACAGACGTCCCAAGACTCAAATTGAGTCGAGGGGCGTTTTGTTTTGCCCGAAACGTCTTTCGGTGGCTAGGTGCCCGTGTCCCCAGTTCTTGGTCTAGGCGCGGCGTGTCCAAATGACACCCTCGAGCCTACCGCCGTTGTAGAACGTCCCTCCTATCGCCAATGCCTGCAGGAGTGGTAGATTTGGGAGCACTCCGCGTGCGATGTCACCTCCATGTTCTGAGGAGCCTCTCATGCCCACCCGCATGGCGCGCCGCGAATTCCTCGCAGGAATGGCCGCGGTCACGGCCGTAACCGCCGCGTCCCGCTTCGCCGCAGGCGAAACCAGTTCTCCGTTTCGCGTCTCCGTGATCAACGACGAAATCTCCCAGGATTTCGGCCGTGCCTGCGAAGTCGCCGCCAAAGACTTTGGCTTGGGATGGATCGAGCTACGCAGCATGTGGAACAAGAACATCGTCAGTCTCGACGAGAGAGACACGATGGAGACCCTGCGCATCCTCAAGACCTATCAACTGAAGGTCACCGACATTGCCAGTCCTTTGTTCAAAGCCGACTGGCCACACGCTCCGAAATCGAAGCACAGCGAAGCCAACAGCTTCGGGGCGAACTTCGCGCTGAGCCAGCAGGACGAAGTCCTCGAGCGTGCGATGGAAATGGCAAAGGTCTTCGGTACGAATCGCATTCGCTGCTTCGATTTTTGGCGGTTGGACGATCAAGCGCCCTTTCGCGACGCTATCAATGACAAGCTGCGCGACGCCGCCGAGAAGGTGGAGAAGCGAGGCATGATCCTGGTCCTCGAGAATGAGCCTGCATGCAATACTGCCACCGGGGCGGAAGCGGCTAAGGTGCTGGATGCAGTGAAGTCGCGCTCGTTCATGTTGAACTGGGATCCGGGCAATGCTGCTTACGTCGGTGAGACCGCCTATCCCGACGGATACAATCTGCTTCCCAAGGATCGCATCGGGCATTGCCACTGCAAGGATGTGGTGAGAAAAGGGAAGCGCTCGGAATGGGCCCCGATGGGCAAGGGCATCATCGACTGGGCAGGCCAGTTCAAGGCCTTGAAGCGAGACGGATACCATTTCGCCGTCAGTCTCGAGACACACTGGGCGGGCGGAGGATCTCCCGAAGAGTCGTCGAAAGACAGCTTTGCTGGGATGAAGAAGTTGTTGCAGGATGCTGGAGCTCTGTAGCTGTGCCCGTGGCCAGTGGTCAGTAAACGTCCAAGTCGGCCGGTTCTGTCGCACTGACCCCGAGCCACTGACGACTGCCTTTGGAGGACACATGACTGATCAGACACGACGTACGTTCCTGAAGCAGGCTGCCATTGGTGCTGCGGTGTTGGCGTATCCGCCGGCGAAAGTTCTCGGCGCAAATGACCGCGTGCGAGTGGGCATGATCGGCGTCGGCGATCGCGGCAACGATCTGCTGGATCAGGTTGTGAAGGTCCCGAACGTGGAACTCGTCGCCATGGCTGATATCTACAGCCGCCGCCGCGATCAGGCCAAAAGCAAGGTCCCGGGCATTCAGACATTCGACGATCACCGGCGCCTGCTCGACAGGAAAGACATCGATGGCGTGATTGTGGCCAGCCCTTTGCACACGCACACGCGGCATTTTCTCGACACGCTGGCCGCGGGAAAGGATCTCTACGCCGAAAAGACGATGACCTGGTCGATACCTGAAGCCGAGAAGTGTCTCGCTGCAGCGAAGGCGTCTGACCGGGTGGTGCAGATCGGATTGCAGCACCAGAGCTCCGGCGCGCTCGTCGATACGAAGCAGCTGATCAAAGACGGATGGGTGGGAAAAGTCACGCATGTCGAATCCTGGCTGAGCCGCAACACTCCGCACGGCAAGGGACAGTGGGTGCGTCCTGTGCCTTCGGACTGCACCGCGCAGAATGTGAACTGGGGCGCCTTCCTGAACGGCAGGCCGGACCGGCCATTCGACGGCTTCAAGTTGATCAACTGGCGATTGTTCTGGGAATTCGCAGGCGGTAATTGTGCGGAGAACCTGGTGCACCAGATTGCCTGGATCATGACGGCGCTGGACCTGCCGATGCCGTCCGCCGCTTACATGTCCGGAGGAGTTTTTTCGGAGAAAGACGGCCGCGAGGTACCCGACACCATCGCAGTGACGTTTGATTTTCCGACCGATATCGTCGTGACTTGGCAGTCGACTTTCAGTAACCGTCACTATGAACTGGGCGACCGCATCCTGGGTAGCGATGGAACCATCGAGCATCATCTCGAGGAGGCGATTCAGTACTGGCCGGAGAAGACGAACCGACCCGGCGGCGAAGCGATGAAAGGCAAGACACCCAACCAGAACCACATGAAGAACTGGATCGATTGCATGCGCAGCCGAGTCGTTCCCAATGCTTCCGTGGATGTGGGTTATCGCTCAGCCGTCGCGATTCACATGGCGAATCTTTCCTACAAGAAGAAACAGCGAATTACGCTGGAGGAAGCGAAGGCGATCACGCCCGAGTACTAGAGTCCGACGCGGCGGCTTCAGAAGGTCTGTTCGAACCAGGAGGGATATGCAGAAGTCCTCTCTGCAAGTTAGCTTTCTGGCGGTTGCATTCTTCATTCTCCCAGGCATCATTCGTGCCCAAAATACAGCCACTCTCACCCGCACAGTTCGTGACCGCACGGGGAAATCTTTATGATCGGTGCGGTCGACATCGGCGGGACAAAGATTGCGGTCGGAGTCGTCGACGATAGCGGGAAAGTGTTGGTGCGCGCGGAAACACCCAGCCCGGCCCACGACTACGCGGCGGGACTCGAGGCGATCGACCGCATGCTCCGAGAGACCGCAAATTCCGCCAAGGTTGCACTCGATGGGATTGGAATCGGATCTACCGGCCCGGTCGACCCAATTCGAGGCGAGTTCGGTGACGTCGATTTCCTGCCTGGCTGGCGCGGAAAGAAACTGATCGCAGATCTCGAACGGAGATTCGGCGTGCGCGCGGCCATCGAGAACGATGGCGACGCTGCGGCCCTCGCCGAAGCTGGTTGGGGTGCGGGACGAAACCGGTCGCGGTTGATCTACATCACCGTGGGCACGGGAATCGGCGGGGGAATCATTCTCGACGGCAAGCTCTACCGCGGAGTCGACGGTGCGCACCCGGAGGTTGGACATCAAGTAGTCGATCCTGCTGGCCCCGAATGCTCCTGCGGATTCCGCGGCTGCTGGGAATCGCTCGCGGCGGGGCCAGCCATGGTCGCCTGGATGGAGACGCATGCGCCCACCGGCTATTTGCACCGGAACGGAATTACCGCCAAGCGGATCTGCGAACTCGCACAGCAAGGCGACGAGCTTGCCCTGCAGGCGGTCGAACACGAAGGCCGCTACCTGGGACTGGGACTGGCAAACCTCATCAACTTGTTCGCGCCCGACGCCATTGTTCTGAGTGGAAGCGTGATGAAGAGTTCCGCGCTGTTCCTGGGCACGATCAAGGAAGTCATCCGGAGCGGCTGCCGCTTTGTGCCCGCGGAAAGGACCGAACTGATGCTCGCATCACTTGGCGAGGATACGAATCTGATCGGAGCGGCGAGAGTGTGGCACCATCGCTTCGGAGGATGATCGACGGCGTTGTGTTGGCAGCGATTACGACGGAGGCGGCCCGTGGATGTCAATCAACTGTGCAAGCTGGCAGAGATCGGCACATGCCTGGCAACGATTTCCCTTGCAGTCATCGCATGGTCGCAGATCAGACAACTCACCACCCAGGCGACAACTTCATTCGAAGACAGTCTGACTGAGCAGTATCGAAGAATTATGGAGGATATCCCGGCAGATATATGGCTTGGCTCCGGCCTTGAGGTGTTGCGAGATGAACGACAGCGCGAGCAATGCCGCGATGCGATTTACCGATACATTGATCTATCCAACGAGCAGGCATTTCTGCACCACGAAGGCCGAATACGGAGCGAAACGTGGACCAAGTGGAAAGAAGGAATTGAGTTCAACATGAAACTCAGTGCTTTCGAGGACGTTTGGCGAGAAGTCGCGAGTAAGGCGCCCAAGAACTTCGAGTTCTTGAGGGACATGATTCCATGATTGCTTCCTATCTACTTTCCAATCTGGTACTGTTTTCAGGCGCTGCTATTCGGGTCGCTGTGACCTTTGTCACAGATTTAACGGGCTGCCCGTGAAAGGATTCCTCCCCGGAGCAGGCTAGTGCAGACACCGTGGCGGGATCACGTATGGCCACGGAAAGGACGAATCGCGTGATCGTCGGGGTTCCGAAGGAAAGCTATCCCGGGGAACGGCGGGTTGCCCTCGTTCCCGTCGCAATTCCGAATCTCACCAAGGCCGGACTGGAAGTCGTCGTCGAAGCTGGAGCTGGCGAGCAAGCCGGGTATCCGGACGCGGCCTACGTGGAAAAGGGCGCCAGAATCCTGCCCAGCCGCGCTGCCGTGTTCAGCACCGCCGACATTGTGGTGCAGGTGCTGTGCTACGGCTCGAACGACAAGACCGGCAAAGACGATCTGCCACTCTACAAACCAGGCCAGGCAGTAATCGGCTTCTTGCGTCCGTTCGGCACAGCGGAGGTCGTCCAGCAGATCGCGCAGGCCGGAGTGACGGCATTTTCTGTCGAATTGATGCCGCGCACGACTCGCGCCCAGAGCATGGACGCGCTGTCCTCCATGGCCACCGTTTGCGGCTACAAAGCTGTCTTGCTGGCCGCGGAAACTTCTCCTCGCATTTTCCCCATGATGACCACCGCCGCGGGAACGGTTACGCCGGCTCGTGTGTTTGTGATCGGCGCTGGAGTTGCGGGCTTGCAGGCGATCTCGACGGCGCGCCGCCTCGGGGCAGTTGCATCGGCGTACGACATGCGCCCTGCAGCGAAAGAGCAAGTGCAGAGTCTTGGCGGCCGATTCGTTGAACTCGCGATCGAAGCCAAGAACGCGCAGGACGCACGCGGCTATGGCGTTGCGCAGGACGAAAACTTCTACGCCCGCCAGCGCGAGCTGCTGACCAAGGTCGTTGCCGACAGTGACATCGTCATCTCCGCAGCGGTAATTCCGGGCAAGAAATCTCCCGTACTGATCACCGCCGACATGGTGAAGGGCATGGCTCCGGGTTCCGTGATCGTAGATCTCGCTGCCGAACGCGGTGGCAACTGCGAATTGACTCATTCCGGGGAAACCGTGGTTGAGCATGGCGTAACCATCATCGGCACGATCAATCTGTCCAGCACGGTTCCCTACCACGCCAGCCAGATGTATGCCCGCAACCTCACCACGTATCTGACCTACATGGTGAAGGACGGCAAGCTGCAACTGAACCTGCAGGACGAAATTGTTCGCGAAACGCTGATCACCAACGGCGGAGAAATCGTGAATGCGCGAGTACGCGAATTCTTCAAGCTGCCGGCGTTGGCTCCTGCGGGCGATTGACGAGCGAGTGGGCGCGGCGTGAGCTGCTTGACTTGATCTTTTGAATTGTCATCCTGAGCGCAGCAAGAGTCCGCGAAGCGGCCTCTTGCGCAGTCGAAGGACCTCTACAAGCACGATGCTGCGGAAATCAAGTGGAGATCCTCCGACTCCGTGAGTGTTCCGCTTCGCGGACTATCCACTCCGCTCAGGATGACAAACGGAAAACTGGGGTATATCGATGCCTTCCAACCTGATCGACGCATTGTTCGTATTCATGCTGGCGGCCTTTATCGGATTTGAAGTAATCCGTCATGTTTCGCCGCTGCTGCACACGCCGCTGATGTCGCTCACCAACGCTCTCGATGCCATCGCGGTCGTCGGCGCGATTGTCCTGGTGGGCGAGCGTAAGGCGCCGTATGCGACCGTGCTCGGGGTGATCGCCATCGTCGCCGCGACCAGCAACGTGGTAGGCGGCTTCTTCATCACCGACCGCATGCTCCGGATGTTCAAATCCAGCCGTCCTGCGAAAGCCGAAGGGACGAAATCCTAATGAACGCCGAGTTCGCGGGAAGCCAGTACCTGATCGAAGTCATTTATCTCGTCGCCAGCGCGTTGTTCATCCTGTCGCTGAAGTGGATGAGTTCCCCGAAGACTGCGCGCCACGGCATCCTTGCCGGCGAAATCGGTATGGTGCTGGCGATCGGCGGCACGCTGCTGCATCACGGCATCGTCGACTACAAGTGGATCATTATCGCGCTCGTGCTGGGGTCGGGCATCGGCATCCCGCTGGGCATGGTGCAGATGACCGCTGTCCCGCAGCGGACCGCTCTCAGCCACGCCTTCGGCGCGTTGTGCGTGACGCTTGTCGGCTCGGCTGAGTTCTACTTGCAGACGCCGCACATCCCGAAGTTCACGATGTCCGTCCTCGCCATGGAGGTCATCCTCGGAGGCCTGACATTCACCGGCAGTTTGATCGCCGCCGGAAAGCTGCAAGAAGTCCTGCCGCAGCGGCCGATCACTTATAAAGGTCAGAACATCGTTAACCTGGCGTTGCTTGCGGTGGCGATCGCGCTGGCGGTCTATCTCGTGATTCATCCGGAGGCGAAGCAATACTTTCCAGCGATCGTCGGGATTGCCCTTGTATTCGGCGTGTTCCTCGTGATCCCGATCGGCGGAGCCGACATGCCGACGGTGATCTCGCTGTTGAACTCCTACGCTGGACTCTCTGCCGCCGCCATGGGCTTCGTGCTCAACTCGAAGCTGCTCATCATCGCCGGGGCGCTCGACGGATCGTCCGGCCTCATCCTCTCCGTGATTATGTGCAAGGCGATGAACCGGTCGTTCACCAACGTCCTGTTCGGAGCCTTCGGGCAGGTGCAAACATCGGCGGCGGCCGGGCAGGAAGCCCGGTCGGTTCGCAGCGCCACGCCGGAAGAGGCAGCCGCGATTCTCGCAGCGGCAAACAAAGTGGTCGTCGTTCCGGGCTATGGAATGGCAGTCGCGCAGGCGCAGCACAAGGTTCGTGAACTCTACGACGTGCTTACGAAGAAGAGCGTCGAAGTCCGCTTCGCCATCCACCCCGTTGCCGGACGCATGCCGGGCCACATGAACGTGCTGCTGGCCGAAGCCGACATTCCCTACGACCGCCTGATCGAAATGGACGACATCAACGGCGACTTCCCGCAGACGGACGTTGCCCTGGTCATCGGTGCGAATGACGTAACGAATCCTGCCGCGCGAACCGATCAGTCGAGCCCGATCTTCGGCATGCCGATTCTCGATGTCGACAAGGCTCACACCGTGATGGTCATCAAGCGCAGCATGAATCCAGGCTTCGCCGGCATTGACAACCCGCTCTACTATCTCGACAACAACCTGATGCTCTTCGGCGATGCAAAGCAGTTCGTGGGCAGCATCGTAAAGGAACTCGGCGGGCACTAGTTCAGGGCCGGAATCCTCCGGAGAGTGCAGTTTGGCATATCAACCTGTACTGAATCGTTTTAATATAGTCGGTTCCAATTCGTTCAAGGGTGGCCCCATGCGTGTTTCTCTTTTGAACAGTTTCTTGCTGATCGTAAGCAGCTTCGCCGTTTCGCAAATCCAGCCGCAGCTCAACCTGATGCCCATACCGGCCAGCGTCCAGCAGGGTAGCGGGCAACTGCCGATCAGTTCGTCGTTCTCGGTCGCCGTCACGGGAGGGCACGACCCGGCGCTCGATTCCGGCGTCCGCCGCTTCGTGGCACAACTTTCGACCCAGACGGGCATTCCGTTCTATCCGAAGGCGGGCGTCGCGCCCACGCTGACCGTTCACGCCGATAAGCCGCTTGACGCGGTCCTCAAGCTTGGCGACGACGAATCTTACCAGCTCACCGTAGCCGAATCCGGCGCACAAATCATCGCGCCAACCGTGCTTGGGGCGCTGCACGGGTTGCAGACATTTCTGCAACTGGTTTCGATTACCCCGAAGGGCTTCGCTGCCCCCGCCGTCACCATCAAAGATCAGCCTCGTTTCCCCTGGCGCGGCACGATGATCGATACCAGCCGCCACTTCATTCCGATCGACGTGTTGAAGCGCAATCTCGACGGTATGGCGGTGGTGAAGCTGAACGTGCTGCACTGGCACCTTTCTGACGATCAGGGATTTCGCGCCGAGAGCAAGGTTTTCCCGAAGCTCACGGGAATGGGCTCGGAGGGCCACTTCTACAGCCAGGAAGAAATGCGCGACATCATTGCCTACGCGCATGACCGCGGCATCCGCGTGATCCCGGAATTTGATACGCCCGGCCACAGCCGGTCCTGGTTCGTGGGCTATCCCGAGTTGGCCAGCGGCGACGGTCCATTCACCGTGGAGAACGAGAACGGTCCATCCTCGGTGACCGATCCGACGCGGGAAGAGACCTACAAGTTCGTCGACAAGTTCGTCGAAGAAATGGGAAAGCTTTTTCCCGATGCCTACTTCCACATCGGCGGGGATGAGGTGGACGGCAAATTCTGGGACGGCAATCCCAAGATTCAAGCCTTCAAGCAGGCGCACAGCTTAAAGACGAATCAGGACCTGCAGGCCTACTACAACCAGCGCCTGCAGAAGATTCTGGAGAAGCATCACAAGATCATGATCGGATGGGATGAGATTCTACATCCCGATCTACCCAAGACCATCACGGTGCAGTCCTGGCGCGGACAGGAGTCGTTGGCGGCTGCGGCCAAGCAGGGCTATCCCGGACTGCTTTCCTACGGTTACTACCTCGACCTGATGTGGCCCGCGGCCCGCCATTACGGGACAGACCCGATGAGCGGAAGTGCCGCCACGCTCACCCCGGAGCAGCAGAAGCTGATCCTGGGCGGCGAATCGTGCCAATGGGCGGAGTGGGTTACTCCGGAGAACATCGACTCGCACATCTGGCCACGCAATGCGGTCGTCGCCGAGCGTTTGTGGTCTCCGCAGGGCGTTACGGACGTGGCTTCCATGTATAGCCGTATGCGCGCGGTTGGTCTGAGGCTGGAGTTTCTTGGACTGACTCACTACTCAGCTCGGGACCGCATGCTGCAGCGTATGGCAGGAACGTCCGACACGGCGGCGCTCGAGGTACTGGCGGATGTCGTCGAGCCAGTGAAAGACTACAACCGCTGGGATGATAACAAGGGGCCTATCGACTTCCATGTTCCGCTGACACACCTGATCGACGCCGTCTATCCGGAAAGCGACACGGCGCTGGAGTTTAAGGTCCTCGTGCAGCAGTACACGCAGAGTGGCTATAAAGACCAGGCCGCAGCCGCGCAAATACGTGCGTTCCTGGCGTCGTGGCGCAGCAACGATGCGAAGCTGCATTCGCTGCTCCAGGACTCACCTCTGCTGCAGGAAGATATTCCTGTCTCGCAGAACCTGGCGATGATCGGCGCCGCTGGTTTGCAGGCGCTTGATTATCTGGAGAAGGGACAACCCGAACCCGACCTATGGAGGGCGCAGCAACTCGCGGTGATTGATCAGGCAAAGAAGCCGGTGGCAGGACTGCTGCTGCAGGTGGCGGCGCCGGTGGAGCAGCTGGTGCAGGCGGTGTCCACCCAGTCGAAATAGTTGCCCGTCACCCCTATAGGTGATATCATGATATCACCAGCTAGAGGTGCCATCATGGCCCAGTTTGTCGTCCGCAATCTCGAACAGAGCGTGAAAGTTCGCCTTCAGCGCCGTGCCAAGCGTAATGGCCGGAGCATGGAGGAGGAAGTCCGCGACATTCTCCGAAACGCTACCAAAGAGCCTGATCGCCCCGCCGTGGGACTTGGGACTCAGATCGCATCTCTGTTCAAAGGCAAGGGATTCAATTTTGAGGTAGAGGAATTCCGCGGGCATCCCGTCCGCCCTGCATCTTTTGATGAAGAGTGAAGGATGATCGTCCTCGACACGAACGTCCTCTCCGCTCTTATGAGGGACGCGCCTGATCCGAAGGTTGTCTCATGGATGGATCGGCAGGCGGCGACCTCAATCTGGACGACCTCCATTACGGTGTTTGAAATCGAAACAGGGCTGCAGTTGATGCCTTCGGGCAGAAGGAGAACGGCATTGTCCGAGCAGTACGAAATGCTCCTTGATCAGATGGACCGCCGGCTAGTCTTCTTCGATGGGCCCGCGGCTCGCTTGGCGGCGAACCTCTCGGCATTCCGCCAGAAGAAAGGCCGGGTAATCGAGATGCGCGACACCATGATCGCCGGCATCGTGCTGGCCCATCATGCGACCCTCGCTACCCGCAACGTCACGCATTTCGCCGACATCTCCGCGTCGGTCGTCAACCCGTGGACCGCATAGCCGGGATGCCAGCCATGTTATCCTAGTAGTACCAGCGGCACCGTCTCAGGCGGATTTCCCCGCAATCCTTGAAGAAATTCAGAAGAAGAGCGATCGAGAGAAGCCACAACCATGCTTTCAGTCAGTAACGTGTCCATGCGCTACGGCGCCAAGATTTTGTTCGAGGACGTTTCCACCGCCTTCTCGCCGGGGAAGCGCTACGGACTCACGGGGCCGAACGGCGCCGGCAAGTCGACTTTCATGAAGCTGCTGAGCGGCGAGATGGAGCCGCAGAAGGGCTCCGTGGTCCGTCCCCGGAAGCTTGGTGTCCTGAGCCAGGATCAGTTCGCGTTCGACGCTTACTCGGTGCTCGACACGGTCATCATGGGGAATAAGCGCCTGTGGGCGGCGATGCAGGAGCGCGATGCTATCTATGCCAAGCACGACATGACCGACGAAGATGGCATGAAGCTGGGAGAACTGGAAGGTATCGTCGGCGAAGAGGACGGTTACTCTGCCGAGAGCGATGCCGCAGTTCTGCTGCAGGGGCTCGATATCCCGGAAGAACTTCACACTCGCAAAATGGGTGAGCTGCAGGGCGGACAGAAGGTCCGCATCTTGCTCGCGCAGGCTCTGTTCGGCCACCCGCAGGCGCTGCTGCTCGACGAGCCCACGAACTATCTGGACTTGGATTCGATTCACTGGCTCCAAGGATTCCTCAATGTCTACGACGGCGTATTGATCACGATCTCGCACGATCGCCACTTCCTCAACAGCATCTGCACCCACATCGCCGATATCGACTACGAGACGATCATCACCTATACCGGCACTTACGACGACATGGTGGTCGCAAAGACGCAGGTCCGTTCTCAAGTCGAAGCACAGAATGCCCAGCGCGAAAAGAAGATCGCGCAGTTGAATGAGTTCATCGCACGGTTCGCCGCGGGCACGCGTTCCAGCCAGGTACAATCCCGCCGCAAGGAAGTGGAGCGCCTGCAGGTCACGGAGCTTGCCAAATCGAACATCCAGCGGCCGTTCATCAAGTTCGAGCAGAAGCGCCCGTCGGGCAAGCACATTCTTGAGATCGCGCATCTCGACAAGAGTTACGGCGACAACCAAGTGGTCCGCAACTTCACTGCGAGCATCGGCCGCGGAGAGAAGATCGCCCTGATGGGACGCAACGGGGCGGGGAAGACCACACTTCTCAACGCTCTGCTGGCGAACTCACCGACGACGCCCGAAGCCGAACTTCGCAAGACCAGCGGCTACGACGGGACCTTTCTCGAAGCCGGCAAGGTGATCTGGGGACACGAGGCCGCGATCGGCTACTTTGCGCAGGACCACCGCAGTCTGATTGAAGCCGGGACGTCAGCCATCGAGTGGCTGCACCAGTGGGATCCCTTAGCCGTCAATGAAGAACTCCGCGGGATTCTCGGCCAGATGCTGTTCGCTCGCGACGAAGCGACGAAATCGACAAGCGTGCTGTCCGGCGGAGAAGCGGCCCGGTTGCTCTTCTGTAAACTGATGCTCCAGAAGCCGAACGTGCTGGTCCTCGACGAACCGACGAACCACCTCGACCTGGAATCCATCAACGCACTGAACATCGCGCTGCAGCGTTATCAAGGGACTGTGCTTCTGGTGACGCACGACCACGATCTGATCGATGAAGTGGCCACGCGTATCTGGCACTTCGAAAACGATCACAAGATCACCGACTTCAAAGGCAGCTATGAGGACTACCAGGCCGCAATGGTGGCGGTGTAATGCGCCCGCCGATGGCGGACTCTGGCCGCTTGCGCGGCGATTAGGCGCTTTTGCACCGTTTTCGCTGCATGTAAATGAACCAGGTTCTCCACAGGTTTTCACAGCGTTAACAGTTGCGTTAGCCCCGTTAGTTTGAAGATAATGAGGCGCGAACGTTCCCGCACAGTTAGCGGGACCGTAGTGTGTTTGCTCCGTGTACACTCGATCCGATCTACTGAGGATTCTGCATATCTCCCCGCGCCAGCTGGCGAACTGGGAGAAGAACGGTCTCGTACCTTCGGCCGAAGCCTATTCGTTCTCCGATCTTCTGGAAATTAAGAAGGTTCGCGATCTGTGCGCCATGAGCGTGCGCCCGAACGTGATTCGTCAGTCGCTGGACGCGATGCGCAAGCAAGCCGCCGGTCTCGAGAACCCGTTGCTCGAAGCGGCCACCTGGTCCACCAAGCACCGGGTCGCCTTCCGGCATGACGGCAAGTTATTGGAGCCGATTGCCGGGCAGTTCCTGATGGATTTCTGCGAACGCGAGAAGGTCGTTACCAGCGCGCCGGCCTCGAAGCCCGAGCCGGTGACGAACGAGAACGAGGTTGCATCGTGGTTTGCGCGCGGCATCGCACTTGAGGAAGATCCCAGCTCGCACAACGAGGCCATCGCCGCCTATCAACACGTACTTGATCTCGCTCCCAACCACGCAGCCGCGCACATCAATCTCGGAACCCTCTATTACAATCGCCAGGAATTCGGGCTGGCGGAGCGCCACTACCGCTGCGCGATCGAATCCGACTCTCGTTACGCATTGGCCTATTTCGATCTGGGCAATGTTCTCGACGAAACGGGGCGCGTGCAGGAAGCCGTGCAGACCTACAAGACTGCGCTGCAATTGGCCCCGACGTACGCGGACGCGCACTACAACCTGGCTCTCGCCTACGAAAAACTCCGCGAGCCCCGCAAGGCCCTGAAGCACTGGCAAGCCTACGTGAAACTCGATGCGTCAGGACCCTGGTCGGTGCACGCTCGCAGTCAGATCAAGCGCATCCTGCAAGCCGACGGACTGCGGCTCGTCTACAAAGCTCCCCGCTTTTCCTGAATTTCATTGAGGTCACTGAGACCGAACCGGCGGACGCGCCGCTCCGTCCGCTCGATTCGCGATGCTAGAATATCCCGGTTCTCATCTCCACCCGCGAAGGTGTCCTGATGTCAGAAACCACGCTGCACGCCGCTTCTCCTGCGCCCCTGACGACCCTCACCGAAGACGAGATTCTCTTCCGCGACAACATCCGCCAGTTTGCCGATGACAAAATCCGTCCTTTGGTCAAGGAGATGGACGAGAAGGGTGTTTTCGACAAGGATCTTATTCACGACTTCTTTGAACTTGGCCTGATGGGCATCGAGATCCCGGAGCAGTACGGCGGTGGAGCTGGCAAATTCTTTGAGGCGATCCTGGCTGTGGAGGAACTCTCCCGTGTCGATGCGTCTTCCGGTGTCATCGTCGATGTGCAGAACACGCTCGTGAACAACGCGCTGCTGCGCTGGGGCAACGAAGAGCAAAGAAAGCGCTACCTGCCGAAGATGGCCACCGAAACAGTCGGAGCTTATGCCCTCAGCGAAGCCGGCTCCGGCTCGGATGCCTTTGCGCTGCAAACCCGCGCCACTCTCAAAGGCTCTGACTACATTCTGAACGGCCGCAAACTGTGGATCACTAACGCCAAAGAAGCGGGTCTCTTCGTCCTCTTCGCGACGCTCGATCCTGCCGCCGGATACAAAGGCATCACCGCGTTCCTGGTTGATAAAGATTTCCCGGGATTCACCGTAGGCAAAAAGGAAGACAAGCTCGGAATCCGCGCCTCCTCGACCTGCGAACTGATTCTGGAGGACTGTCGTGTGCCCAAAGAGAACGTGCTCGGCGAACCGGGCAAAGGCTACAAGATCGCGATCGAAACTTTAAACGAAGGCCGCATCGGCATCGGCGCGCAGATGATCGGGCTAGCCCGCGGAGCCTGGGAATTCGCCTGCAAGTATGCCGTTGAGCGCAAGCAATTTGGCAAGCCCATTGCCGATTTCCAGGGAATCCAGTTCCAGATCGCGCAGATGGCCACAGAACTGGAAGCTGCGCGGCTCATGGTCTACAACTGCGCCCGCATGAAGGACGCCGGCGTGAACTTCGTCAAAGAAGCCGCCATGACCAAGCTGTTCGCATCCCAGGTCGCAGAGCGAATTACCTCGCTGGCCATCGAAATCTACGGCGGATACGGCTTCACCAAGGACTATCCCGTCGAGAAGTACTGGCGCGATGCCAAAATCGGCAAAATCTACGAAGGTACGTCGAACATGCAACTCGCGACGATCGCCAAGCTGGTCCTAGGGAAGTAGCCGCAATGCCCCGTCCCTCGAAACCCGGCTCTGGACGGGGCTTTTCACGCCGCAATCAGCGGACGCCCGCTCGCCTTGCGAGACTTTTGAGGCCAATCTTGCTTGCTCATAATGTGCATCGATTTGCACTTTTCCTCGCCAGACAACCCGCCTAAACACCACATAAAAGCCTCATTATCAACCATTTACCGAAATGTCCAGAAATGGCGGTCGGGGTGCATTTCTCCAAGGTGCCTGCGAGTTTTGGGGCAAAGACCGGGGTGCACCTTGACGACGCTGTTCGGGACCACCGACTACAAGGAAATCTCGACCACTCCAGCCGCTCCGCGCAAGAAACACAGCTGGCTGCCCGTCCTGACCGTGCTGTTCATGATCTCGTATGGGCTGATGACCATGCTGATCGTCGAGCAGGGGCAGACTATCGAATCGCAGCGTGCCTTGATTCGCGAGCTCTTCCGCGACAGCACCGAGCTTTCGGCTGCCAGACTGAAAGAGCATCGCGCCCAACAGGCTCAGAATCCGAAATCCAGCGCCCCGTCCGCCCAGGCCCCGTCAACCCAGGTTCCTGACAATCAGGCTCCGTCGACCCAGGACTTAGCAAAACAGGCCCCGTCTACCCAGGCACCGCAACAGCGTGCGCAAATCCAGACGAAACCGAAGCAGTTCCAGATGCCGTCGAAACCGGCTGCGGACCTGACCGACCATCGCCGGGCTTTGATCACGATCTAGCAGTTCACAGTTAAGACGGGCGAAGACCCGTCAGTTGGTTCTTGGTTTAGTGTTTAGCAGGAAAACGAGATCCCAGGTAAACAATGAAGGCCCTGACCCTAGCCTTGATGTTGAGCCTGCAGCCTGTGGGGACCCTAACCCCGCATAAGCCGCTGAGGCAGCCGACCACGCAACTGGCGAAGCGCACAAAGGGCGGTCGCTGGTACTTCGCCGCCAGCGGCCACGCCGTTTACTGCTATGGCCCGGTTATGACCGTTCCCAGCCCCAACGGCAACCTGCAGAAGGTGGCCACTCTCTGCCGCGACGGCAGCGCCGTCGTTCCGCTCAAAGACTAGGACCTACCCGCCTAGCCTCCGCACGCCTGCCTCAGGCTGTCCTGTGGCTGCCAGTGGTGACTCCAACCGAGATTTGCCTCTTCCGCGTCATCGCGGTCATCCGACATCTGCGCTTCACTCTGGTGCACGCTGCAACGTTTATGGATACTATGTCACTACCTTAAGCGTGGGTGTGGGAAACGCGATTCAGATGCCTCCGAGATAGGAGATCCTTGCCGTGCCACTTTTCTTTGAGCGTGTGTCCATCGGCCCTGGGGAAAACGCCGGAACGATCCTGGACCGCTATGACGTGGACCGATCCCGTTGGGCTGAGGTCAAGGGGCTGGCCCAGAACTCGCATATTCCCTCAAACGCGCCCCTGACCCTGGGATCGCCGCAGCTGACGTGGTTCTGCGTCCCCATCGACGACTCCGTGAACGTGGTCAATTACCGCATCGCCAGAGACACGGTGAACGGCCTGCGCCCGGTCAACATAGCCTTCACGCCGCAGCAGCGGGCCGCTTTCGTGAGATCCTGCGCTCACGGAGTCGAGATCGAAGCAGAGAGAGACGGCAACCCCTGCGCCGGTTTTCGCTGGCTGCAGACGGTAAAGAAGAGAAACGCAGTTCCGTTTGGTGGAGTAACGGAACCGCCGGAGTTTGTGGACACTGGTGCTGCTGCCTTCCCCTTCTATCACGGTTGGATCGCCTCTACAGATCCCGACGATATTTCATTTGAGGACACGCCCTGCGGTCCCGCGCCGGCGCGTATGGGCCAAGGTATCGACTTCCTCGCCACCGTTTCGGTAGCGGTATGGACGCCTCCGCGGGTGACCATTGCGTATGGCTATACTTACCATTTCCAGATCGGCCCTGCCGGTGCACTCTGGCTGACGAAGCCCCGTGAAGCGACGGACGCAGAATATACCGAGCAGGTTCGTATCCTGACTGCCGGAGTAGGCATTCTCCGACAGGACACGGGCAGGAACCTGCAATATCGCAAGCCACCGGCCCTGGGAAGCATCAATCAGTAGAGGATCGTGGCTCCGCCAGACTTCCTCATATGACGCCCCTTTTGCGTCGAACTGAGGCTCTAGCGCATCAAAGTCGCGTACCCCATACAGAGGCCCGCATGTCCATTCGTCCAGTAAAACGCCTGATCAAATCCAAGCCCACGCTAGAAGGCGCTGGAGTGCATCTTCGCCGAGCGTTTGGTTTCGGCAGTACGCAGGAGTTCGATCCTTTCCTGCTACTCGATGATTTCCGCAACGACGTGCCGGAGGATTACCTGTCCGGCTTCCCGTGGCATCCGCATCGCGGCATCGAGACCATCACGTACGTCCTCGCGGGAACCGTCGAACACGGCGACAGCATGGGCAACCGCGGCGCCATCAGCGCCGGCGATGTCCAATGGATGACCGCCGGCAGCGGCATCATTCATCAGGAGATGCCCAAGGGCGATCCCACCGGACGCATGCATGGTTTCCAGCTCTGGGCCAACCTGCCGTCCGCTCTGAAGATGACCGCGCCGCGCTATCAGGAGGTGAAGACCGCCGACATTCCAGAGGTGACCGATGACGATGGCACGCACGTCCGCGTGGTTTGCGGGAGCTTCTGGGGAAAGAAGGGACCGGTGGACGGCATCGCTGCCGATCCGATTTATCTCGACGTCTCCGTGCCTCCGGGCAAGCGCAAGACTCTGCCTGTCGAGACTACGCGTCACGCTTTCGCTTACGTTTTCGCCGGAGACGGAAAATTCTGCAACGCCTCCGGACCGCTTGCCGTGCCGACTGAGAGTGTCGGATGGGCCGACACGCAACCGCCCTCCGACGCCGACAATCGCTCGCTGGTCGTTTTCGATCAGGGCGACGAGGTTGCCGTGCAAGCCGGAGAGGATGGCATTCGCTTCCTCCTCGTTTCTGGCAAGCCGCTCGAAGAGCCGGTCGCCTGGTACGGTCCCATCGTCATGAACACGCAGGAAGAACTCCAGCAGGCCTTCCGCGAATTGCAGCAAGGAAATTTCCTGAAAAAGTAAGGGATATCTTTCACCAAACCGGGCACAGGGAACACGGAGGCAATCCAAACGGTGCCCTCCGTGGACCTTTCTCCTGATAGTGTTTATGATTTTTTCTCGTCATGCCGGAGCTTCCCGAAGTTGAAACCATTGCCCGAGGCCTTGCCAAGCGCGTCACCGGAGACGTAGTCCAATCGGTGTGGATCGGCCGGAAAAAACAGCCGCTGAAATCCTCTGCCACAGAGATCACATCAGTCCTTGAACACAGCCGCATTGCAGCCGTGCACCGCATGGGGAAACACATTGTGTTCGACCTGGATCATGATCGTGCCGGCAGCCGCCGCGCGCAGTGGATTGTTCACCTCGGCATGACCGGGCGCCTTCAGGTTTGCGATGCGCAGACCGAAACTGCCAAGCACACGCACGCCATCCTTACGCTGGCATCAGGCCGGGAAGTGCGCTTCATCGATCCTCGCCGATTCGGTCGCTTGAGCGTCGCGTCGGCCGGCGATTTCGACACCCAAGGCGTAGAACCACTCGAGGTTGATCTCGAGCATTTCATCCCTCTCTTTCAGGGACGCAAGACTCCCATCAAGAGCGCCCTTCTCAATCAGAAACTCCTGCGCGGAGTAGGGAACATCTATGCCGACGAATCTCTCTTCCGTGCTGGAATTCGCCCGCGCCGCCGCGCCTCCACAATCACTCGCGAGAACTTCGCAAAACTCCATCGCTCGATCCAGGAAGTGCTGAAGGAAGCCATTGCCCTCGGCGGATCATCCGTCTCCGACTACGTGAACGCCGACGGCGAAGAAGGATTCTTTCAGCTCGAACATCGCGTCTACGGTCGCGAAGGCGAACCCTGCCTCGTCTGCAAGATTCCAATCAAGCGCATAGTTATCGCCGGCCGCAGCAGCCACTACTGCCCCAAGTGCCAGAAGTAAAGTTCGTCATCCTGAGACGGGCGCATATTGCCCGACGAAGGATCTGAGCGAGTCGCGCCAAGCGTCGCGATTTGTGCGACGATAATCCGCGGGTTTGGCTCGCTTCCTTATCGCTCACAGGGGGCAATGTTTTCTGTTACCCTCATCCGTTATGCCTGACTACTCAATCGGCGTAGATATGGGCGGTACCAACCTGCGAATTGCGGCCATCAGCACGGAAGGCGAACTCCTCGAAAAAATTACAACCGGCGTAAAGATCGCGATGGGGCGCGATTATGTGATCGGCGAGATGTGCGACGCCATCCATCAACTGACGGAGAAATACCGCAGCGCGGGCCGCTTCCTCGGTGCGGGAATCGGAGTTCCCGGCATCATTGACGTTGAAGCCGGCATGATGCGCAAATCGGCGAATCTCCCCGGATGGACCGATTACCCCGTACGGGACGTGATCGAACGAAAGCTCGGCACCCGAATTTTCCTCGACAACGATGCCAACGTCGCGGCGCTCGGCGAGAAGTGGATTGGAGCCGCCCGCGACGCCGAAAACATGGCGATGATCACGCTCGGCACAGGCATCGGCGGAGCCATCATCCTCAACGGGAAAGTTTTCTACGGCATGAGCGGTATGGCCGGCGAGTTCGGGCATGTCACCATCGAGCCCAACGGCGTGCCTTGCGGTTGCGGCAATCACGGATGCGCTGAGCGTTACGCTTCGGCGACTGCCGTCGTGCGCATGGCGAAGGAGGCGATCGATTCCGGCATGGCGCCTGCCCTTGCCAAGGCTGCCAGTTCTGATGCCGAGTTCAGCGCACGGTCTGTCTACAATCTCGCTGTCCAAGGAGACCCTGATGCCCGCCGCATCTTCCAGCGCTTCGGGCAGGTTTTGGGAATCCTGATGGCGGGCCTCGTCAACGTGCTAAATCTCGATATGTTTGTGATTGGCGGCGGTGTGGTCAGCGCCTGGGACGCCTTCGCTCCGACCATGTTCGCGGAAATGCGCGAGCGATCTCTCGTCTACGCCGCAACGGCTCCTGATGATCATCTGGGGAAAAAAGAAGGCGCCTCGGCCCAGATCGCAAACTACACACGTAAGAAGACGATCATCACGCAGGCATTGTTGGGGAGCGATGCCGGATTGTACGGCGCCGCCAGAATTCCGGTCGCACAGTAGCCCCGCTGAGTCCGTTAGCGTCTCTTCTCCGCGCCGACAGCCGATTTCAGCCGCTGTACTTCCTTCAGTGTGAGCTGCCGGAACTCGCCCGGCGGAACGTCCAGCGTCAGCGGCCCATAGCGTACGCGCTTGATCTTCTCCACATGGTGGCCGACGGCCTCAAACATGCGCCGGATCTGCCGATTCCGCCCCTCGATCAGCGTGATCTCATACCACGGATTCGCCGCTTCCTTCACGACCTTCACAGCCGCAGGTGCTGTTCGCACGCGCCGCCCTTCGTCGGTGGCAATTGAAACTCCCGCCCGAAGCTTGGCAATTGCCTCGTCGGTCGGCATGCCCGCTACTTTTACAAGATAAGTTTTTGGCACGTGCGATGCGGCCTTCATCAGAGCGTTCGCCAGTTCGCCGTCATTGGTCAACAGCAGTAGGCCCTCGCTCGCGTAGTCGAGCCGCCCCACGGGATATACGCGTCCTTTCACTCCATGGATCAGCTCCATCACCGTGTGCCGCTTTTCCGGATCCGTCACGGTAGTGACGTATCCCTTCGGCTTGTTCAGCAACAAGTAGACGTGCCGCTCCACGCCCTGCAACAGCTTGCCATTGACTCGGATGTGGTCGCTCTCCGGATCGGCTTTGCTGCCCAATTCAGTAACGATGGTGCCGTTGACCTGCACCCGCCCGGCTGTAATCAGTTCCTCAGCCTTGCGCCGCGAAGCAACTCCTGCGGCAGCGATGATCTTCTGGAGTCTTTCCGTAGGCATACGTGTCGATGACCGCAATTCTATTCCAAATGTAGCGGAGCGGTCCGTGGGCCGCATCACGAAGAGTTGATTTGGATAAGCCCGTTGCGCGGAGGGTTAGCCCGCTTGCTCTTCGGGAACACCTTCTGCGGGTGTCTCGGACGGTGCTGCGGATGAGCCGCTTTCAACGACAGACGCAGGCTGGGCCGTATTCTCTCCAGCAGCATTCTCCGCGGGAACCATCTCCGCCTGGAACGATTCCGCCACCAACTTCTCGAACTCCTCCATGCTGGGCAATTCGCTGACGTCCTTCAGCCCGAACCGCATCAGGAATTCCTTGGTGGTCTTGTACAAGATCGGACGCCCGATGACCTGCTTGCGTCCCGCAGTCGTGATCAGCTTGCGGTCGAGCAGCGTCCCAATCACGCCACCTGAATCCACACCCCGAATGTCGTTGATCTCCGGTACCGTGACAGGCTGCTTATAAGCAATCACGGCCAGTGTTTCAAGCGCGGGCAGAGACAGCCGCACGGGCGGCTTCAGGCTCTTGGCAAACGCACGCACCACCTCGTGCTGCTCAGGTTTGGTAGACATCCGGTATCCGCCAGCCACCTCGCGGATCTCAATCCCGTGATCGGTCGAGCCATACTCAGCAACCAGTTCTTCCAGTGTCGAACGGACGCGCGACTTGATCTCGGCTTCGTCCGAAACGCCTTCCGCCGCGACCGACTCCTTGACCAGCGCGGTAATCTGCTCCGATGTAATCGGCGTCTCCGCCGCATAAATAATAGCTTCGAGTTGAGCCTTTAAAGACATAGTGATCAGTCGCGAGTGGCCAGTGAAGAACGTAAGCACTGATCACCAGCCACTGGGTTATCTCCAGTCGTCCCTTACCGCCGCCTGCTGATTCATGACTTCTTCGAAGTGCGTATGCTTGCGCACGGCAATCTCACCGAACAGACGCTCCTGCCGTACCTGGATCGCCTGCAATCTCACCAGCTCCAGCAGCGCGAGAAACATGCACACCAGCGCTTGCCGCGATGGAACCCGCATCAAAAGCTGTTTCAGCCTGATCGGCCGGTCTTCAAGCGAAAGCCGCCGCCGGAGATAATCGATCATCTGCCCGACCGTGACCGTCTCTTCATCGACATTGAGCACCGGTCGCGTGCGTACCCGCTCCAGCACTTGCTGGAACGTCTTGACCAGGTCGATGACGTCAGTGGCGAACTCCGGTTCCGTTCCTTCCGCCTCAATGAACTCCTTGAGCGCCGGATTCGTCAGCACGGCTTCTTCAATCTGCTGCTTCTGCAGCAGCATCTGCGCCGCAGACTTAAACTTCTCGTGCTCCAGCAGCCGGTTGACCAACTCCGTCCGCGGATCTTCCTGCTCTTCCGCCGTCGCCAGCGGATCGCGCGGCAGCAACATCTTTGACTTGATATGAATCAACACGGCCGCCATGTAGATGAACTCGGCCGCGACGTTCACATCCAGTTCGCGAATCTTCTCGACGTACGCCAGATACTGCGCCGTGATCTTGGCGATCGGAATGTCGTAAATGTCGATATCCTGCTTGCGAATTAAGTCCAGCAGCAGGTCCAGCGGCCCCTCATAAACGTCAGACACTGCTACTGCAAAGGGGAAGTCGCTGTCGTCTTTCTTCGGCGAGTCTTTCGTCTTCGAGTCAGCCTGACCCGCAACAACCGCCGGCGCGCCCGTCGCATCTGCAGAAACGATTTTTGCTTCTTCTGTCATTCCCGTGTGTTTGTCATCCTGAGCGAAGCGAAGGACCTATGCGCTCTGTTCCATCGCGGCAGACTACGCGCTATTTTCTCGGCGCCTCAAACCGCAGCGACATCCCCATCGATGCGCGCACATCCTCCATGGTTTCCGCTGCCGTCTTGCGCGCCCGCTCCGAGCCGTTTTCCAGAATATCCCAAGCCAGCTTCGGATTTTCCTCGAATTTCCTGCGCCGCTCCTGCATCGGCTTGAGCAACTGCACCAACCCATCCGCGGCCCAACCTTTGCACTCAATGCATCCGATGCCCGCCGACCGGCAACCGTCGTTTACTTTGGCAATCGTTTCCTTGCTGCTGAAGATCTTGTGCAGATCGCCCACCGGACACACATCGGGATTTCCTTTGTCCGTCCGCCTTACTCGCGCGGGATCGGTCACCATCGTCTTCAACTTCTGCCGGATCACCGGCTCCGGATCAGCCAGCATGATCGTATTGCCATACGACTTCGACATCTTCCGTCCGTCGGTGCCGGGCAACTTCGCTGCGGGTGTGAGCAGAGACTGCGGCTCGGGAAAGACCGGCTTCGTTGCGCCATAGAATCCGTTGAACCTTCTCGCAATCTCCCGCGTCAATTCGATGTGGGCCACCTGATCTTCACCCACGGGAACGACATCGGCCTTGTAAATCAGAATGTCGGCCGCCTGCAGCACCGGATATCCCAGGAACCCGTACATACCGAGGTCCTTGTCCTTGATATTCTCCCGCTGCTCTTTGTACGTCGGCACGCGCTCCAGCCAGCCCAGCGGCGTAATCATCGACAGCAGCAGATGCAGCTCCGCATGTGCAGGAACATGCGATTGGATGAAGATGACCGACCTCTCCGGATCGAGCCCCGCGGCCAGCCAGTCGAACGCCACTTCCAGCGAATTCTCCTTCACCTTCGAGGGATCGGCATAATCCGTAGTAAGAGCGTGCCAATCGACCACGCAGAAGAAACATTCATATTTATCCTGCATGCCAACCCAGTTCTGCAGCGCTCCCACATAGTTGCCCAAATGCAGCTTGCCAGTGGGACGCATGCCACTGAGCACACGCTTACGATTTGCCGACGAAGCGGTCATGTTTTAGGAAGCCCCACTTTCTCGAGACACCATGAGCCAAGCTGGGTTTCTGAAGTGGCTCAAATGTAGAAGCGTCATGCAGGGCTGAATCTGATACTAACACGCGAAAAGCCTGAAATGTCGGCCTTTTGCGTGTGGGAAACCACACGCGAGGACAGCCGCGAAGCCTGCGTTGATCGCTGAAACCAGCGTCGATCGGGACGCAGATTGGTGATGTTCTATAATTCGCGCCACTGCGTTCGAACGATCCCGACAGTGACTCATCTCGCCCGCAAACTGCGCGCCACCGACTACTTCACACTGGGGTGGGGAACCATGGTCGGCGTCGGCTGGCTCGTCATCATGGACGACTGGCTGCTGCGTGGCGGCGCACTCGGAACCGCGCTAGGATTTTTGATCGGCGGTGCCCTGCTGCTTCCGGTCGGCTGGGTCTACGGAAAGCTCGTCATCGCGATGCCCGACGCGGCCGGCGAAATCGCCTACACCTCCGCCGTCTTCCCGCGCGCCGTCAGCTTCGCTACTGGATGGATGATGACCCTTGCCTACTTCATCGTGTGTCCGTGGGAGGCCGTTGCTGTCGGACGCATCGCCGCGTACATCTTTCCGCGGGTCGATACCATAGAACTCTACCGCATCGCCGGACGTCCGGTTTATCTTCCGCACCTTGCGGTCGGACTGGCCCTCACTGCGCTTCTGACGATGCTGAACTATCGCGGCGTCCGTCTCAGTGCCACCTTTCAGAACTGGACCAGCTTCGGCACGCTCGCGCTCTTCGTCATTTTCGTCGTCGCCGGCGCAACCCGAGGCAGCGTTAGCCACTTTCCGCCGCTGTTTACGCACACGCCGCTGGTGTCGATCCTCCTGGTCATTCAGATCGTCCCCTACTTCATGACTGGATTCGAGTCGGTTGGCAAAGCTGCCGAAGAAGCCGGACCCGATTTCCATGCTCGCGGTTTTTTTCGCGCGATCTGGATGGCGATTGTCATCGGGACGCTGTTCTACGCCACCATCGTCGCCGCCGTCGCATTTGTCGGACCGTGGCATCAGCTGATTGGTGAGAAATTCATGACCGCCGTTGTGTTCCAGCAGGCGATCGGCTCGCGCTGGATCGTCAACATCATCCTTGCGGCGGCCCTGCTCTCGCTCTTCAAGTGCTTCAACGGCAATTTCGTTGCCGCCAGCCGCCTGTTCTTCGCGTTAGGACGTCGCGGGATGATTGCAGCACGTGCCGGGGACGTTCACCCGCGATTCGAGACGCCCTCGGTCGCGGTAGTTTGCGTCGGGGCTGCGACCGCGGCCTGCATGCTGCTCGGCGACGCCATTCTTGTTCCCATCACCGAAGTCGGCTCTGTTGCCTGCGCCATCGGGTGGGCGGCAACTTGTGCGTCTTACCTGGCGTTAGCACGCCGAAATCCCAATAAAGCCGGCTTGTCCTTGGTCGAAAAGACCACTGCCGCCTGCGGACTCGTGGTCGCGGTGGCCATGGCGTTGATGAAGATCATCCCGGCAGTGCCCGGCCACTTCAGCGTCTACGAGTGGCTCGCACTCGCAGTCTGGTGCGTGCTAGGTGTAGCCGTCAGCCGGACGAAGTAGCGGCGCTCGGCGGCGAGAGTCCCGTCCTCCGCGTCACGTGACGAACGAATGCGATAGGATGTCACCCATGATCCCGAAGCTCACGTGCCTTACCGCTCTGTGCAGCTTGATTGTCTTCGCGGCCCTTCAACTTCCTGCACAGTCCGCGCCCTCCTTCGACATCGTCATTACCAACGGCCACATCATCGACGGCACGGGCTCCCCGTGGTACTCGGGGGACATCGGCATCCGCGACGGCAAGGTCGTCGCCATCGGCAATCTATCGGCAGCGCCGCGCGTTCGCACCATCGACGCCACCGGCAAAGTCGTGGCTCCGGGCTTCATCGACATGCTCGGTCAGTCGGAGGTCACGATTCTCGTCGATCCGCGCCTGCCTTCGAAGATCTACCAGGGCATCACGTCGGAAATCACCGGAGAAGGAAGCTCGATCGCGCCGCTGAACGACGCCATCATTGCGTCCGACCGTCCCGGCTTCGACCATTACAAGATCACTCCCGACTGGCGCACGCTCCGTCAGTATTTCGCGCGCCTCGAGAAGCAGGGAATCGGCATCAACCTCGCGACGTACGTCGGCGCGACCCAGGTTCGCCGCGTGGTTTTGGGCGACGACGACAAACAGCCTACGCCCGACCAACTCGATCAGATGAAAGCGCTGGTCCGTGAGGCCATGAAGGACGGAGCGGTTGGCGTTTCAACTTCGCTGGAATACGCTCCCGCCCCTTACGCCAAAACAGACGAACTGATCGTGCTGGCAACCGAGGCCGGCAAGGCCGGCGGGATCTACGCGACCCACATGCGCAACGAAAGCGACACTGTCCTCGAAGCCATCGACGAGGCCCTGCGCATCGGCCGCGAGGCGCACATTCCCGTGGAAATCTGGCACCTCAAAGTCGCTGGCAAAAGTAACTGGGGACGCATGCCCCAAGTCGTCGCCAAGATCAATGCGGCTCGCGCCGCGGGCGCCGATGTCTCTGCCGACACCTACGCCTACACGGCGTGGTTCAACGACTTCTCCGCGTTCATTCCGCCTTGGGCCCACGACGGCGGTACCGCCAAGCTTGTCGAGCGCCTGAAAGATCCCGCGACGCGCCAGCGCATCCGCAAAGACCTGCAGACTCCCTCCCGCGACTGGGATAACGAGTGGCAGGAGATCCCCGGACCCGATGCGATCATGATCGGTGCTGTCGAGAATCCCAAGTTTCTGCCACTGCAAGGCAAGCGACTTTCCGAAGTGGCCAAGCTCTGGAATAAGGACCCCATGGACGCGCTCTTCGATTTCCTCATCGAAGATCCGAACACAGGCGTTGCAGTCTTCGGCATGTCGCAGCCTGACGTCACTCTGGCGCTGCAACAACCCTGGGTCTCCGTCGACAACGACTCCGAGGGCACCGCGCCAGAGGGGATTCTCGGCCAGGCTCATCCGCATCCCCGCGCTTACGGCACGTTCCCGCGGGTTCTGAGCAAGTACGTCCGCGAGGAGAAGGCCCTCACTCTCGAAGATGCGATCCGCAAGTTCACCGCGCTGCCCGCCCAGCGCATGCACCTCACTGATCGTGGTGTCCTCAAGCAGGGCATGTGGGCTGACGTCGTGGTCTTCGATCCTGCAACGGTCCGCGACCGCGCCACGTTCGACGATCCCAATCAGCTTTCGGAAGGAATGGAGTACGTCCTGGTGAACGGAGTTCCGGTGATCGAGCAGGGGAAGATGACGGGCAAACTGCCGGGCAAAGTTCTTCGCGGGCCCGGTTACATCCAATAGAAGACTATTTGGAGGAGGGCGTCTTCAGCCGAGCCTGTTCCGTCCCGGCGGACACGGCCACGCGCGGCTGCGCCAAAGTTCCAGTCAGTGTATACGCCGTACCCGCTGGAACCCGGCTCATCTTGAAATCAATCTCTCGCTTGAACGTGGCAGTACCGCTAACTTTGTACTGCGCGTCCGGCGAATCGAGTTTGCCGTCGCTGAACTCGATCTCGCCATCATGCAGTCGAATCTGCCCGTTGAACCTGCTTACTTGCAGTCTCTCCGTGCCATTCGTGAGAGACACGTGCGGCAGGACTCCATCGATGACATTCACGTGCACTTTCCCCTCAGCAGCCTGCCAGAAATCCGCCGTGCACGGCCCGCGAGCCTCGTAGTCTCCACTTGCCGTGCCCGCGACCCAGTCGTCCTTCATCCATTTGGAGAGATTCCCCAGCGAGATCCCGGCCACACTCCCCTTGCCGCTGCAAACCGACGGCTTGACGCTGAAGTCCGCTTCCCACCTGCCACGATGCTTTCCGCCAAGCACATCGCCGTTCACATTCTCAAGTTCCAGCTTCCCCCCGTTCAGCCTTACGTCTGCCGAAACCTTGCTGGCCGAAACCCCGTGCAGCGTCAAGCGATCCGCAGTCAGATGGCCCGAAGCCTTCACGCGAGTCAACACAGACGGCGCAGGCTGCGCACTGCCCAACACGCGATACCAAGGCCTGCTCTTCGGACTTGAATTCGCCCACGCGCTTGCTTGGCTCAGGGCAATTTCTTCCGCATTCAGCGCGAACTGGACTTCGCACATCTCTGGAGCCCCGCACCCGCGCGGCATTTCGAGCGATCCCTTCCAAGTCGTACCCGCGGCCTTCGCGCTCAACTTGGCGATCCGCACTGCATCCGGCAGGAACTGCATCTCGGCCGACAATATCTCCACCGACTCGCCGGCGCCGCGGAACGAGAATCGAACATTGCGCAACTTTGCGCTGCCCGTGATTTGAGGCCCCGCAAAGCCAGCCCCTCTTCCCTGGGTGGACCACGATCCCGCGATCTCCAGATTCAACTGAGTCGTGCCTTCCGCCGCTGTATTCAGCGCATGCAGGCCGAACATCCGTGCCACACGAGTGCTTCGAGCGATCTCCGCGTCGCCCGTCACGACAAAGTCGTAGCCCGAGCGATCGATCTTCCCCCGCACAGCCGCGCCTCCATGCCCACGCTCCAATTCGAAAGGCCCGATTTCAACCCGCGCCGGCTTCGGGGTATTCACTCGGCCGCGCAACACGGAGTTAGTGATGACGAACGGGACATTTGCCGGTCCCACTTCGCTTTTCTCGGACGCCGAACTCACTTGGAAGTTAGCGATCTCTCCGCGGCCTTCGAATCGCGGCTCCACGCCTGATGCCGCATCCTCCGACATGGACAACTTACCCTGCAGCACGCCGCCGACAATCAAATCGTCCGGCAGATCCTTCTTCACCTTCTCCGCCAGCATCCCAATCGCGTCCGCCGGAACCTTCTCCGCCGCGACTGCGATCGTGTACCGATGACTCCCGGGCAAGCCCGCATTGCCTGTTACGGTGACCATCCCGTCTCCAATGGGGGCGTTGCAGGCGATTTCCCGAAATTCGTGATCGTGCGGTCTGTACTCGCCGCTGCAATACGCAGCCAAACGCAGCGACCGTCCGCTCGTGATGTCGTAGCGCCGGAAATCGTCCGCCAAAACCGCGCTGGAAATTTTCAATGCCGCCGGAGTTCCCGTCACTGTTGCGTTAAACCGAAGGTCTCCCCGCCAGCCTTTGTCATTTCCAGTCAGAAACTTCGTGACTTGCCCCAGCTGAGCTCTTGACCACTGAATACTGAACCGCACGGGGGTGTCATGGAACGTCGCAGCGCGCTGCCAGGTCCCGTTCACCTGCAGCAATCCGGTGTCATTCAAATTCATGTCGCTGCGGAATGGCTGGGCCTTCAAGCGGACGCCCCACTCATTTTCCGATTCCTGCCACAGCGCAAAATCGGCGTTGGTGAGCGCGTACGGCTTTTTCTCCGGGCCATTCTTGAGGTTGATCCGCGCCGACGTGCCTTCTATGTAAGGGAATCCGGGTCGATGTTCCGATTTCGTCTTGCTGGTTGGAGCGGTCGGCGCGTGAGCCGTGCGCTCCAGCAGGCTCTCGAGATTCCAGCCTCCGCCGATGCGGTGCACAAGATTGAGGCTGGGTTCGGTAAGGTCCAACCGGGACACTTCCAGCCGCCCGCGCAGCAACGAGGTCAAGCGAAGGTCCGCGGTTACTTCACTCGCCCGCAGGATCGGTTCGGAACTGAATGCTGGATCGTCGTAGATGACCAGGTTGTCAAGGTCAAACCCCGGCCGCGGCAGCAGGCGCACGTGCGCTCCGCCCAGATCGACCGGGCGTCCCACTCCTGCGCTGAGAGAAGTAATGATCCGCGATTTCAGCCGCGACGCCCCGGGCCGCACGAGGAACAGCAACAGCAGCACCAACACCGCCACGGCGGCCACGCGACGCTTCGAAGACAAGATCCTCACCGCGTTGCCTCTAGATTTCTTGTGCGCTACCGGACACCATGCAGCGTTCGCTTCCAGCGTGTCTCGTCGAAGAAGTGTAGAACCACACGCGTCAGCAGGAACGAGATCCGGTCGCTCCAGGCTGTCTTCTGATATTGGTCATCGGGAGTCTTGAACGACCAATAGATGAACATGGGCCGCCCGATAACGTTTTCTTGCGGGATGAATCCCCAATAGCGGCTGTCCAGGCTGACTCCGCGATGATCGCCCATCCCAAAGTAGTGGCCGGGCGGCACCACGATGTCATCTCCCTTGATGTATTGCGGCAAATCGATCGCCCAGTTGCTCCAGATGTTGAGGTCCTCGGGCGGTGGCGGCACGGAAGGGAAGTCATTGCGGTAGGAATCGAACTTGTCCGCGTTGTGATTTACGTAGGGTTCCTGGAGCGCCTGCCCATTGCGATACACAACACCATTTCGCAAATGAATTCTGTCTCCCGGCACTCCGATGATCCGCTTGACCACGTACAGTCCCGGTTCCTTTGGCGAAATGAACACCACGATATCCAGAAAGTGCACATCGCGATAGGGAACCAGCGGCTGAATCCAATTGCTCCTCGGTGCAAACTGAACGCGATTGACGAAGACATGGTCGCCGATCAATAACGTGTCTTCCATCGAACTCGACGGAATCTCGAACGCCTGCACTACGAATGTGATGATGAAAAGCCCGGTGACCAGAACTGCAGCCAGCGAAGAAAGAAACTCCACTGTAGTTTCTTTCGGTTTCTCTTCGTCTGCGTCGTTCTTTTCTTTAGCCAGCTTGTCTTTTTTCGTTGCCACGATAGTGTTTCCGTCTGTTATTCGGCGTTCTTACGGGAACCCGTGGAAGAGCGGCCATTTCGGACCGCATTATAGCCACTATTAAAAGGGGCCTTTAACCCATGCCCACCTACTCAGTGTACCAGCCGTAACGTCCGGTTCCAGCGCGTGATCTGAAACAGGTGCGTGACCGCGTATGCCAGATGATGCAGTCTTGCGCCCAGGTTGGGCGACGGATCCTGATCCCAATCCTTTACCGACCAATAGATGACCAGGGGCCTCCCGATGATATTCTCCTGCGGCACGAATCCCCAATAGCGGCTGTCCTGGCTGTCGTCGCGGTTGTCGCCCATCACAAAGTAATGCCCTTGTGGGACGATCAACTCGCCGTCCTCCACCAGTTTCCGCATCTGCAGCCACCACTTGCCTTCCATGTTGAAGGCAGGAACATCCAGCCTGGGGAAGTCGTCGCGATAGAGATTGTTCGCCGGTTCGAGGAAGTGCACGTACGGTTCATCCAGCGGCTTGCCGTCGATGTACACCTTCTTGTTCACCATGCGCAGCCGGTCGCCCGGCAATCCGATCACCCGCTTCACAAAGTGCTGCTTCGGATCGACCGGATAGTGAAAGACGATGATGTCCCGGCGCGCAATTTTCTGATACGGCATCAGATAGCGGCTCCACCCCGTTCCGCCATAACACAGCTTATTGACGAGCAGGTAATCGCCCACCAGCAGCGTATTCTCCATCGATTCCGAGGGAATCTGGAATGCCTGCACGATGAACGTGATCACAAAAATCGCGATCACCACCGTGCCCATGAGCGATTGCAGGGAACTGACGAGGTCGCTGCCGAAGTTAGTTACGACCTTGCGAGGAGGCAGCGCCGGTGCAGTGGCGCTGTCGGGCGCAGTCGGAACCTCTACGCCGGGAACGGGTTCGGCCACGCTCGGGGTCGGTGCTGGCTCCGTCTGCGAAACGGTGGGCTGGTTCGGAGAATCCATGAGTCTACTTGTCCACCGCTTGCGGCGACCTTACCCCCTTGCCTTCTGTGTCCTTCGACCGCGATGCCAAATACGTCAGCAACTGTCGCGCCGCATCTTGCTCCGCCGTCTTCTTGGTCGATCCCTGTGCGCGTCCCACAAACTCCGAAGCTTTGCCTTCCCGACTACTCAAACGCGCCTCCACCGTAAAGGTCTTGCTGTGTTCCGGCCCGGCCTCTTCCACCAACACATACGCCGGCTGGGGCAGACCCAGGCTTTGCACGGCTTCCTGCAGTGCAGACTTAAAATCCGTGATGGGCAGCGTCCCGCCCCCGCGCTCCATGCGCTCCAGTTCCGGAGCAATCACGTTCTTCAAAACAAATTCCCGCGCAACTTCCAGTCCACCGTCCAGGTAGATCGCCGCCAGGATGGCCTCCAGCGCATCCACCAGTAGCGCCGTCTTGCCTCGTCCGCCGCTCTTTTCCTCGCCCCGTCCCAAACGCAGATAGTGGCCCAGTTCCAGTTGCTGCGCCACACGGATCAAATGCCGCTCGCTCACCAGATGCGCTCGCAGCTTCGAAAGTTCCCCTTCGCGAAAATGCGGAAAGCGCTGGAACAACTCCTCGCTGGTGATCAGCGCCAGCACCGCATCCCCCAGGAACTCCAGTTGCTCGTTGTCGCTGACCTTGTACTTGCTCTCGCCCGTCTGCTGCGCTTCGAGTTCACGCGCCTGCGAACTGTGCGTGACAGCCTGCTCGATCACTGCCCGGCGTCGGAAGTGATAACCGAGCCCTTCCTCCAGCGCCGTGATTTCCCGTTCCTTCATAGAAAGAGACGCCGCCCGCATTGTCGGGCTGCAGATAGTCTCGAACCAGGCTCGTCCGGCAGGCTAGTTCTTCGAAGGCGGCGGTGCCGGCGTGCCGCCCGACGCGAACTTCATCAGGCGATCCTGCTCCTGCCGCGCTGCCTTGCCCGCTGCAGAATCAGGAGCATCCTTGGTTAACTCCACCGCCTGCTGTGCTGCTTTCAGAGCCTCTGGGATCTTATTTTGAAAATCCAGTGCCAACGCCAGCCGGTACACTGCAATCACGTCTGGTTGCTGCGGAAGCACGTCGATCGACTTTCTCAGATTCGCCTCCGCCTCCGTCCAATTGCTGGCCTTGAAGGCCGCCGTCCCGAGCACGAAGTACGCCTGGGACCGCAGGAAGTTCTTGTAGTTCTTGAGTTGCTCCTCCGGATATCCCGACGCCGGCACATCCGTGTCCACCGTGGCCAAGGCGTGTTCGGCTTCCTTCTTCGCTTCCGCCAGCCGCACGTCCTTATCCAGGGCGTCATCCTTGGTCTGCTCTGCCTCGACCTGCGCCACTGCGACCAGCGCTTCCGGATCGTCCGGGTCGATCGCCAGAGTTTTCTTCGCCATGGCAACCATCCGGTCGCCATTGTTCGCCGCCTGGTAGCGCTGCATGACCACTTTGTAGACCATGGGACGAACTTCGCTCTGCGGATACTTTGTCGCGAAATCCTCTGCTGCCTTCTCGGCCTCCGCCGGGTCGGCGATTGCTACCGCCGCCTTGTAAGCAGCGTATTCCTCCTGGCTGTTGACCTTGGCCGGACGCTTCCCCTGCGGCGCCGCCGCCTGTCCTGCCTGACCGGGCTGCCCGGCAGCAGCTTGTCCAGCAGGCGCCTGTCCCGTTGCCTGCCCTGCAGGCGGATTTTGCGGTGCCGGCTTGGCTTGTCCCCAGCTCCCAACGCACATTCCCAGCACTGCCATGATGATCGCTATGTGTCTCATGCGTTCTCCTCGACCCAAACACCTATGGATTTCATGCGAATTCTGGAACCGTGCATTTTACCGCAGCGCCCCGCCGCCACCCACCACAGAGTGATGTCCCGAGCCAAGGCCGACGCTGGGATTCTGGCTTCCCGGGAGATTTCTACTTGGTAGTCTCCTGCGGCTTCGGTCTTGCCGGAGGCTCGTACGGCTGGTTGAGTCCCTTCTCAGCCGCTGCCTTCGCTTCCGGCAACTGGGCGCCCGCCGTCAACGCTGCCTGATACTCGACCAGTGCCGCATCACGCTGTGGCGGATCCTTCATGTCCAGCATCCGTCCCAGGTACACGTGGGACCATGCCACAACCTTCGGATCTTTGCTTGCCTGAATCGCCTTGCGGAAATTGTCCGCCGCACCGTCCGGATTCTTGTTCGCGACCGCCACCTGCGCCAGGATGAACAACGCCCGCCCTTCGTCGCCGATCTTGCGTTCCAGCGCCTGCTGCGCCAGTTCCTGTGCTCCCTTGGGATCGCCCGCCGACAGCCGCTTTTCCGCCGTCGTCAGCATCCGCCGGTCTTCCATGCGCGAGAGCTGCACCAGTTCCGGAGCCGTATTCTTGGCAAACTGGAGTTCGGTGACTGCTTTCTGTTGCTGCTTGATGTCAATTGCGTCCAAAATGTCGGAATACGCCGTCCTCAATCCCGCCGGATCCTTCTCGAATGCGACGATCGCGTTGTAGAAGTACTTCGTCAGGATGTACCCCTGCTTCACCGCGTCGTCCACAGCCTGCAACCGCATCGCCTCGGCGGTCTGCTTCGTGCCCGACGTGCGAATCTCGATCGCCCGCACCAGGCACTCCGTCACCAGCAGCGAGATGTCGGTCTTGAAGTTCTCATCCAGTGGCGCGCCCTTCACCGACTGCAGCAGCGGTTCCAGCCGCTTCACCGACGTGAAATGCTTGTCCGCCATCGGATCGAGCAGGTAATGCAGGTAAGTATGCCGGATCTGCGGCATCTTCAAGGGATCGATCGTCGTCGGATCCGGCGACGGAAATACCACCACGTAATAATCCGTGCCGTAGTTGCGGGCGTTCGCCTCGTTAGGATCGCCCATGAAATCCAGCATGATGGTGAACGTCCGCCCCAGGTATCCGCCCGACTGCAACTTCAGATAGATGTCCGTGTCGAACACCATCTTGGCCAGCGGTTCGTGATACCGCGCCACCAGCGCCGCGTAGTTGGCGCGCTCCGACTCCCAGATCGAGTGCAGGCTCGCCTTGTCGTAGAACTTTTCCAGCAGCGCCCCGAACCCCGCAATGGGCGCCGCATCCGGAGGCATTTCGTCCTCCTTCACCCGTGGCAGAAAATGCGGAGGCCCCTGCAGGTACAGCGCCAGCGACACAAACTGGGATAGATCGTGCTGCGAGTCCTTGCCCTTGTGCGCCACGTACCAGTCGCACATCCCCGCCAGCGCCGACTGCGCTGTTTCCGACTCCCGCAGGTTCCTCTGCACCGCAGCCCGCACATTCAGCCGCTGCGCATCGGAAACATTCACGTCCACGTCGTAGCCGCAGGAGTTCATCGCCGTAAGCACGGCAAACAGGGTTTCACTCGTATCGAGCGTAATCGGAGTCTGGTTCGCGAGTTGATACTGCGGCTGGCCCTCGTTCTTCTTGGGAGCCTGATTTTCCGCCGGCTTCGGCGTCTGGGCTGGAGTCTGGGTTGGAGTCTCGGTCGCGCTCCCGGCAGGAGCCGCGGCTTGATTCTGGTCCTGAGGCTCGCTCTGGGCGAGGCAGGCAGCTGCCCCGAGCCCCATCAGGGTCGCCACTGCGAATATTCGAAGTCCAACAGCCAGGAAACGACTCAGGAATCCCTCCCGCAGGATGGCACAATAACGCCAACAATAAAACGAAGCGGAGACCCTCTAAGTGTAAGGGCTTCCAACCGGAGGGTCAAACCGAACAGGGGGTAGGATGTGGCGACGGGAAAAACGGCTCCACCCTCCTAAACATCCGATTTTGACTTTTAGGCCCGGGGGGCCCGCCCACCCATGCAATGTGGGCGCAGAGCGACGATCTCAGTGTTCTTACCGACAACGACGAAGCTGGGTTTCGCGTAGTCGAGTATGGGAAAAGCCGGAAGGTCGTGCTTCCAGATTCGCTAAAACGTGAAATCGAGGGAGCCAAATTACAGCGTGAGTTGCGACGGCGAGGGATCGGACAGCACACCATTGAGAAGGCCTTGCACTCACACATTCGCGTAAATACCTGCAGGAAGGTTATTGCAGCAATAGATGAATACAAGAAAGGGAACAACAAGTCTCAAGACGCAGTTGGGGCGTGCAATCTGTGAACGCCGAAGGGAGCAAAAATCTATGCCTTACAAGAATCCTGAAGATAAGAAACAACGGGAGCGTGAACATCGCGAAATTCGCAATGCACGACGCAGACAGAGCCGCTAGAGGGACAAACCGATGATCTTATTCAGCAGACAGGACCCCACCCAATTTCACAACAAACTCTAAGAATGGCTGGAAAATGCTCGTAGCTCTCGCAGTTGGGGTTGGGATTGTCATAGTGGTGCATTCGCGGGTGTGAAGTTGTCCAATTCAGGTCGGGATCAATAACTGCAATCAGGATGCTACGCCAATTGAAAACGGGTGATCCTGCTGCACTTAGTGATGGGAATCACTGACGGGCTTGGCCGGTAATCAGGAAAATGGCTGTCGTAAATTCTGCCGCTTCACCGAAAGGCAGTCCCTGCTTGACACTTTGATTCGCAAGACCCTTCAGGCGAAGCCTTACCGATACTGAGTCTCGAGGAGAATTTGTGCGTAATCTGAGCTCGCTAACCAACACTCTTCTTCTCTTCTTGTTCTTCATTCTTTGCTCCTCACTCACCAATTGCGGGGGAGGTGCCTCAAGCCCGGGAGTGCCTCAGTCGCCGACATTTTCCATCTCTTTGTCTCAGAGCAACGTTATCTTGAGTCAAGGTGGCGCAGCGCAGGAAATTCAAGTCAGTGTCACGGGTCAGAATGGTTTCGGCAGCCCAGTATCAGTCTCGGCTAGCGGATTGCCCTCCGGTGTGTCGATGTCTCCATTTTCCATTTCGGTCACACCAGGCACACCCGGAACATTATCCTTTGCGGCTTCGGGTAATGCAGGCATCCAGCAGACAGCAACGACTATTTCCGGAGTGTCAGGTGCGTTGACGAAGAGCGCACCTCTCCAGATCAACGTAAATGGAGCCATTGTTGCCGACCCCTTCCACTTCATCGGTGGGGAGCTTAGGCACGGATATTACGACGAGCAGCGGCAGCTTTTGTTCGCCGCCAATCCGGAGCTAAATGAAATAGACGTTATTTCAGGGCTGGATTTCTCGGTGAGAGCGCGCGTGCCGGCTCCCCAACCGTGGGGAATTGATCAGATGGCGGATGGTAATACCCTTGTAATCGGCACAAACGCACAGCAGATCGTCACGTTGGACGAAACTACGCTCGCGCTCACCTCTCATCCTGTACCCCTTCTAGGCGGGCCGTCCATTGGTGGGCTTTTTTATCCGAACGTTGTGGCGATGGCCAGTGGCAAGGTTCTCATCATCGGGCAAGTACAGGGCGAAGACTCTGCCAACATCCTTGAAGCAGGACAGTATGTTGTCGTATGGGATTCAACCAACAACGGTTTTCAAATATTTCCCTATGGTACGGACCGGCTTGTCAGGAGCGCGGATCATAAGTGGGCAATGCTTTCCGGCAACCCGCTGTATTTGTACAGTTCCGATGCGGACACCTTTACGACAGTTCCAGTAGGCACCGCCGCTAATTTCGTCGTCGGCTACGCCTTGAATTCTGATGGGTCCAAGATCGCAGTTTTTACGGGTCAGCAAATCATGTTCATGGATGCTTCGTTCAACGTGCTCGGAACCGCTCCTGTGCCCTCATCGATGCAGAGTGGTCTGGGCACAGCGGCCATGTTTACACCTGACAACAGCGAATTACTGATCCAGTACATCCCACTGGCGTTCGAAGTGATTGATGCCGTGACCTACTCCGATCTGGGGTACCTTGACGGGGAAGTAGTACCGGGGGATTTCAATCAGAACAACGAACGCCTGATGGCGGTTGATTCCGCCGGTCGGGCCTTTCTCGGCGTCGCCGGTGGTGTTCGCGTGGTTGACTTGCACGGGGCAATCATTCCGAATTCAACTCAAGGAAACTTAGCGGGAACTTGGTGCCCGCTGCCTACAACGGTTGCCATCCCAACAGCCACAACTAAACAGTTGCCGCTAGCTGCGCCGCCCCCATATCCCGGTACCAGCTACTATTTTGGCGGGCAGCCAGCCGCTTTGCTTGCAAACGGAACCCAAATCAACGTACCAGCATCTTCTGTAGCGGGGCCTGTGGACATTGAATGCATCGGATCCGACGGGAATACGCTCATGTACGGTAGGGAGTTTTCCTACGGCGATGAGCCAATCGGTGTCAGTGCTAACCTGCTTCCGCCGAGCGGCAACACATCTGTTTACGTCTTCGGTTACGGCTTTTCAAATACACCTGCATTTTCCATCGGCGGACAATCGGTTCCGACAATTGCTGTCAGCAGCCCTACTGTCGCGCTGCAGCTAGCCCAGATTCAAATTCCCAACGGAAACTCTGGTGGAAGTGTAAGTGTAAAAGTGAGCAGCTCCAACGGAAGTGGCACGCTTCCACAAGCCATGTCGTACATTCCCTCCGTCAGCATCATTCCTGCTTCTGGATTGCTACAGGTGCTTTACGATCCCCACCGAAGCTTGCTCTACGCACTTAAAGCAACCGAATTGGATGTTTTCAATCCCGCCACACTGCAGTGGCAACTTTCCGTGCCGCTTCCTAACGGCGTAAATTACAACGTAATGGCGTTAAGTCCCGACGGTTCTCGACTGGCGATCGCATCGCCTGCTGGCTACGTGGCCGTAATCGACCCAAGTAATCCCTCCCCAGTATCGTCGGTTTCAACTACATCTGTCCCGGGGTTCCAGTCTGGCTCAATTGCAATTAGTAAATACAACAGAGCCGTCCTTACCGGCAGCCCTAACATTTCGGTTGACCTATTGACTCTTAAGATCACGAGCGTGCCGGGAAACATTGGCAACCTAGTGCGGGCATCGGCGGATGGTACTCATCTCTACGGTGTGGACCTGAACGTCTCATCAGGTCAAACCTACTCAATTGATCCATTGGCATATTCGGTGCAGGCCCCGCCGCAATTCGGTTATCTGTTCTGGTCGGATCTTGCGGTCTCCTCTGACGGTTCTAAGGTAGCCGCGATCTACGGAGTGCCCTATGCAACTGGCGACATTGTTGGTTTTTACGACTCAGCGCTGAATCTCTTGGACTTCAACGTTTATCCACTCGTCAGTCCGCCAGATGACACACAGGTGCTCGGCTCAACGTTCAGCCCAGGTGGCAAAGTGGTGATCGTCCCTCTAGGAGATTCGATCGAATTTTGGGATACGGCTACCGGCACCTTGCGCTCTCGGTTGATGACGCCAGAGAAGTTGAGCGTATTCTCCTATCCCGAAGGACCCGTAGCCCCCCAAGTCACCCTCGACGCTGTTGGGCAGACGATATTTGCAATTTCTGCATCAGGCCTATCCATCCTCAAATTGCCAGTGCCCGTGGATAACATACCGGCTAATTCTTGGGCCCGGTTCTCGGCTCCGATGAACAATCGTTTTCAGTTCTCCGGCGATATCCCCGCTCGTTTAGCCGCGATGAGGGGAAAGCAATCAAGGTAGGGGGAGCACGAGTCGCGCCAGGGCGTCGCCCCTGGCCCCGGCCAAAGTCAAAATTGGTCCATTTGGGGGGTGGAGCGTTTTTCCCGTCGCCAAATCCTACCCGTCAAACCCAACAGAGGGGAGTACGATTTCAAAGGGGCGCGCCTGGATTGGCCTTCCTGCGTGGATATTAGAGTTACGCGTGCCCCTGCTACTTATTGTTCAGTCTCTCCACCAACGCCCGCAGGCCCGCCGACATCTTCGACAGTTCTTCGGCCGCCTTTAGCGCTTCTCCCGCGCCCTCTGTCGTCCGGTTCGCTGCCTCTGCCACCCGTGCGATGCTGCCGGTGATCTCTCCCGAAATCCTCGCCGCTTCCCCTACATTTCGCGACATCTCGTTCGTCGTCGCGTTCTGCTCCTCCACGGCCGCCGCGATCGTATTCGACACGTCGTTTACCTGCCGGATCACCTGGGTGATCTGCCCAATGGCATTCAACGCGCCCTTGGTATTTCCCTGGATCGCCTCGATCTTCCGTGCGATGTCTTCCGTCGCCTTGGCTGTCTGCTTGGCCAGTTCCTTCACTTCGTTGGCCACGACCGCGAATCCTTTACCCGCTTCTCCCGCCCGGGCCGCTTCAATCGTGGCATTGAGAGCCAGCAAGTTCGTCTGCTGGGCGATCGATGTAATCACCTTCGTGACTTGCCCTATCTCGCCGCTCGATTCCCCCAGCTTCCCCATGATCCCGTTCGTGTCTTCGGCGACCTTCACCGCCTCGGTGGCCATCTTCGCCGACTCGTGCGCGTTCTTGGCGATCTCCCGGATGCTGCCGCTCATCTGTTCGGTCCCGGTCACCACGGTTTGCAGGTTTCGATTCACCTGATCGGCTCCGGTCGACACCATGTGAGCCTGGTTCGAAGTTTCTTCCGCACTTTCCTTCATCTGCTGGCTGGCGGCGGTCAATCCGTCGGCCGCGCCCGCCACGCCCGCCGAGATGTGCGCCACCTCCCGTCCGGTTTTCACCCGTTCCGTCACGTCGTAGAAATAGTTGACCACCTTAAACAGCCGCCCGTTATGGTCGAAGATGGGATTGTACGAATACTGGATCCATATCTCTCTCCCATCCTTCGTTATCCGCCTCGCTTCCCCTGCCGCAAATTCTCCCCGCCGCAGTCTCTCCCACAATCCCCTCGACGCCTCCTGATACTCGGGATTGTTCCTCATCCCCTCATCCACGAATATGCTGACGTGCTGGCCGACCAGTTCCTCCCGTTTGTATCCCAGCAGCTTCTCGAAATTTTCGTTCACGTCCAGGATGATCCCCTCGAGGCTGTATTCGCTTACCGGCTGCGACCGGCTGATGGCTGCGATCTGCCCTTCCACATCGGCCCGCCGCAGGCGTTCCTGCGTGATGTCGCTCAGGAACTGGTGCAGCCGGTACACCTTCCCCTTCCCGTCCTTGATGGGATAGTACGTCGACGACACCCAGATCTCCCGCCCGCCCTTCCCGATCCGCTTGAACTCCCCGGTCTTCGGCACTCCCGAAACCATGGTCTCCCAGAATCGCTCGGACTCGTGGGTCTCAAGTTCATGGGCCTCGACGAACATGTCGTGCTTCTTGCCCCGGATCTCGTCTATCGAGTAGCCCATCAGTTTCAGGAACAGCTCGTTGGCGCACACGATGGTCCCATCCGGCAGATACTCCACATTGGCCCGCGACTTGGCGAACGAATCCAGCCGCGCCAGCCGGTCGGCCTCCACCCCCTCCAGCCGCGCCTTTTCCGTCGCCAGCGACCAGGTCTGCATGATGGCCACGTAGTTGCCAGCCTCGTCGCAGATGGGAATCGCCAGCAGGTCCAGCTTCTCCGGCCCCAGTTCGATGCGCGCCGGATGCGGCAGGTTCCTGTCCGAGGAGAGCAGATCGCGCACCCGGCGGGGATTCTTGTGGAAGATGTCGATCGACTGCCCGATGATCTGCTCCACCTTCACCGGCAGCAGCTGCTCAATCGATTTCAGCGTCCGGATCGACGACGCGTTCATGTACAGAATTTTCAGGTCCCGGTCGGCCAGTATGATGTTGACCGGAACTCTCTCCAACATCTGCTCAAACCACGCCCGCTGGGCCGGATTCTCCGCCTGTCTCCGCACTGCGGTTCCATCTGTCATGATCTAGCACTCCTGCTGCGCCGCGGCGACTCGTCTCAGGCCAGCTCGCACCCGCCGAATCCGCAATCCTCGCCGGACCAACTGTCACGAATATTAGCGACGCATAATCCTCGACACGCGTAGCGTTCAGGTTGTCTGCAGTCGCGCGGCCACGCGCACGCAGGAAGTGCTGCCAAGGCCCTTTCGTAATGGGGGTGATGTGAATTGCTCAAAAAAGGCGAGTGACGAGCGATGGACGGGAAAAAAGAACGGGGGACGTCGCGAGACGTCCCCCGAAGAGTGCTACCGAGTCTGGTTAGAAGTTGTACTTCATCACCAGCACCAGCCCGCGTGGGTGATTCGAGAAAATCGCCTTGGGCTGGTTAAACGACGTGGAAGCCGGCTCCAGCATCGCAAGCACATTGGCGCCCGTATAACCGAGCGGAGCAACGTCGCTGATGTTTCCAGGCAGGTACTGCGCATGGTTCAGAATGTTCAGCGCCTGCATCTGGAACTCAAACGACTGCGTCTCGGAGAAGTTGAACCGCTTCGCCGCAGTCAGGTCCACATTGCTGATGACCGGCATTGACAGCGTATTGCGCCGGGCATTTGGCCGCGAGAACGTTCCACCCGCGACGTAGTACGCGCTGGGATCCACCGGGGCATAAGCGACGATGTACGGCCGACTGGCCGAAGTTCCGCATGTGACTTCCGCCTCTGCGGCTCCGCTGTTGCACAACGCTTGGCTGTCGGATCCGATTCCTCGAGTCCC
>Ga0335080_10000362_pt1 | contig 41470 bp, 26 predicted proteins | sample Lox_Sample_34_FD_206720 | JGI IMG/M metagenome (GOLD analysis project Ga0335080, IMG submission 206720) | Soil microbial communities from Loxahatchee National Wildlife Refuge, Florida, United States - Lox_Sample_3.4 | ecosystem: Environmental > Terrestrial > Soil > Wetlands | place: USA... | reverse complement strand
GAGCGAGCCGAGCAGATTGCCGCGAGTGATGCGGATGTGCTTGTGCTCTGCAGTTCGGACCAGGAGTACCTAGCGATTGCCGAGGAGCTTATCCCGGCCATGAAGGAACGAGGCAACGGGGCGCAGGTCCTGGTCGCGGGCAATCCCGAGACCTTGGAACAGTTAAGGAAACTCGGGGTGTCGGATTTTATTCACGTGCGTAGCAATGCGGTGGACGTGTTAGCCCGCTTGCAAGAGCAGATTGGAATCGAGGTCTGAGATGCGGCCGGATTTTTCGAAGATGCCGTTCACGATATCCGGTGCGCAGGAAGCGCAAACACACGGCGAGGAATGGCTATCAGCAGAGCATATTGCGATCAAGCAGAGTTACACGGCTGAGGACCTTGTCGGTCTTGAGCACCTTGAATACGCAGCGGGGATTCCGCCGTACTTGCGTGGTCCATACAGCACTATGTATGTGCTGCGACCGTGGACGATCCGCCAGTACGCAGGCTTCTCGACCGCGGAAGAGTCCAATGCGTTCTATCGCAGGAACCTGGCAGCCGGGCAGAAGGGGCTCTCGGTTGCGTTCGATCTGCCCACCCATCGTGGATACGACTCGGATCATGAGCGCGTGAGGGGCGATGTTGGCAAGGCGGGGGTTGCCATCGACTCCGTACTCGACATGAAGATCCTTTTCGATCAGATTCCGCTTGATCGCATGTCGGTGTCGATGACCATGAATGGCGCGGTGCTGCCGATCATGGCGTTCTATGTTGTCACAGCGGAAGAACAGGGAGTAGGGCCAGAAAAGCTCAGGGGGACGATCCAGAACGACATTCTGAAAGAGTTCATGGTTCGCAACACATACATATACCCGCCTGCGGAGTCGATGCGGATTGTCGGGGATATCTTTCGCTATTGTTCGGAGAAGATGCCGAAATTCAACTGCATCAGCGTGAGCGGGTATCACATGCAGGAGGCGGGTGCGACGGCGGACCTGGAACTGGCCTACACATTGGCAGACGGCCTGGAGTATCTCCGCACGGGAGTCAAAGCCGGGTTGAACATTGACGATTTTGCACCGCGGATTTCTTTCTTCTGGGGAATTGGCATGAACCATTTCATGGAGATTGCCAAGCTTCGCGCGGCGCGCGTGTTGTGGGCGAAGATCGTGCAGCGATTCAATCCGCAGAACCCGAAATCGCTGGCGTTGCGGGCGCACAGCCAGACGTCGGGATGGAGCCTCGCGGCGCAAGAGCCGTACAACAACGTAGTGCGGACATGCGTGGAGGCGCTGGCGGCCGAGCTGGGGCATACGCAGTCGCTGCACACGAATGCACTGGATGAAGCTCTGGCCCTGCCGACAGAGTTTTCTGCGCGAATCGCTCGAAATACCCAGATCCAACTCCAGCAGGAGACCGGCATTACACGCGTTATCGATCCATGGGCAGGCTCGTACTATGTCGAACGGTTGACACATGAGCTGATGCACGCAGCATGGGCTCTGATCGAAGAGGTCGAGGAACTTGGTGGGATGACCAAGGCCATCGAGGCCGGCGTTCCTAAGATGCGGATTGAAGAAGCGGCAGCGCGCAGACAGGCAAATATCGACTCCGGTAAGGAAGTGATCGTCGGTGTCAACGCATACCGTTCCAGTGAGACGACCGACGTTCCCGTGCTGGCGATTGACGATGCTGCGGTACGCAACGCACAGGTTGCGCGACTGGAGCAGCTGAAGTGCGACCGCGATTCGAGTGCGGTGCAACAGGCGTTGGGACGGATCGAAACCGCCGCTACTTCAGGCGACGAAAACCTGCTCGAGCTCGCCGTAGATGCGGCTCGCGCCCGGGCAACGCTGGGTGAGATATCTTTCGCTCTCGAGAGAGTGTGGCGGCGCTATGAAGCTGTGACGCGTACTATCTCGGGCGTCTACTCTGGCGGCGCGGCCCAGGGCGAGGAATTCAAAAGAGCGCGGGAGATGGTGATCGCGTTCGAACAGGAAGAAGGAAGACGGCCAAGAATCCTTGTGGCCAAGATGGGGCAGGATGGCCACGACCGCGGGGCGAAGGTGATTGCGACGGCGCTTGCCGACATAGGGTTTGACGTGGACATTGGCCCGCTGTTTCAGACTCCAGACGAGGTGGCACGATTTGCCGTAGAGAGCGACGTGCATATTGTTGGAGTGTCCTCGCTGGCTGCGGGACATATGACCCTGGTTCCCGAGCTGATTGAGGAATTGCGCCAATTGGGGCATGAAGATATTGCGGTGGTGGTAGGGGGCGTGATCCCGCCGCAGGATTATGAGTTTCTCTACAACAAGGGAGTTTCGGGGATCTTTGGCCCAGGCACGGCGATTCCCGTCTCAGCTCAACAGATGCTGCGTGTCATCACGGGCAGCCGCGTGGGAGGACCTTGCTGAGTGGACGCGACGAGCGAGCGCGCGGAGAAGAAGAAGCCGGACGGCGAAGGAGTCAGGCCGGCGGCAGCAATCAAGCGCGCCTCGCTCTCGAGAGGTCGCCTTCCGGCGGAGCATTATGTGCAGGGAATTCTCAGGGGTGATCGCTCTGCTCTCGCGCAGGCCATCACGTTGATTGAGAGCTCGCGTGCGGTCGACCGGGAGATCGCGGAACAGGTTGTGGAGCACTGTCTTGGACGGAGCGGCAACTCGATCCGCTTGGGGATTACGGGTGTTCCGGGTGCGGGAAAAAGCAGTCTGATCGAAGCACTGGGCAAACATATCATCCTGGAGCGTGACGAAACGGTCGCGGTGCTCGCCGTCGATCCGACAAGCAGGGTGAGCGGCGGAAGCATTCTGGGCGACAAAACGCGTATGAGATTTCTTGCGACTAGTGAGAGGGCATTCATCAGGCCTTCTCCGACGCGATGTGCGCAGGGGGGGGTCGCTCAACATACACGGGAAGCGATGCTGCTGTGTGAAGCGGCGGGATACAGGAATGTCCTGGTCGAGACGGTGGGGGTGGGGCAGTCTGAAGTTACAGTTCGCGATATGGTGGACTTCTTTCTGCTGGTGGCGATTGCCGGAGCCGGTGATGAACTGCAGGGAATCAAACGGGGAGTAATGGAGTTGGTGGATGCAGTTGTGGTGAACAAGGCTGACGGCGATAATGTGCGCGCCGCAGAGAGAGCGCGTATTGAAGTGGAGAATGCACTGCATTTTCTTCCGCAATCCATTTCCGGCTGGGCAGCGCGGGCGCTTGCATGTTCGGCATACACGGGATACCGTGTTGCGGATCTGTGGACGTGCGTGCTCGAGCATCACGCGATGACTATGTCAAACGACTGGTTGCCCCGGCTGCGGCTGGAGCAGAACCGTAGTTGGATGCAGGCGACCCTGGAACAGGGATTAATGCAGTTGTTCAGATCCAATCCTGTCATTCAGTCGCATATGGTCGAGCTCGAAGAACGGGTGCTTGCGGGTCAGATCACAGCAGTTCGCGCAGGGCGGGAGTTGCTGTCGCTGTATGTCTCGATGAATAAAGTGAAGGGGCCGGAATAGGACCTTCAACCGATCAGCTCTCGTGAAGGCGCAAGCGTTTTCCCAGGTCACCATGTATCGTGGGAGCGGAGTCGCAGAGATGGCGGTCTCGCTATCGATATCTCATGATCTCGGCGCTTACCAGGCTGCGGATACAGCGGCCATCAACTCGTCACTTGTGAGTTGAAGAGGATTAGCCAGCATACTGCTCGCCTTTGCCGCTCGTTCGACGACTCCAGGCAAATCAGATTCTGTAATCCCCCAGGTGCGCAGGGAGGGGATCTTGAGTTCAGCGCAAAGTGTGCGTACCCAGTCGATGCCATCCTCCACATTTGCGTCGCTCCGCCCCGTAAGGATACGAGCAATGGCGGCGTAGCGTTGCAATGCTGGATTCTGCGGCGCGCGCGATTGCAACGCAGCTGCATTGGCCGCCATCCCGTGCGGCAACATCGCCGCACACAGGGCACCGTGAGGTGCGTTCCACTGGCCTCCGAGCGGTGCCGCAAATCCGTGCACCACGCCGAGTCCGGCGTTGGCCAGGGCAAGGCCGCCAAACAAGCTCGCCAGCGACATATCGTGACGCGCATTCCGGTCAGCAACGTTGTAAAACGCTCGGCGCAGCGCGCCGGCGGCGCGTCCGATCCCCTCGACGCATATGGCGTCAGTAAGTGGATTGGCGCGCGCGCTTACATACGGCTCAATGAGCTGCGTCAGCGCGTCCAGGCCTGTGTAAGCCGTAACAGCAGGCGGCAAACTGTACGTCAACTCGGGATCGACAATCGCGATCCGAGGCAGCATCAATGGGCTACGCAGACTCGCTTTGACGGCGTGTTCCGTCGATCCAAGCACGGCATTCCGAGTGACCTCGCTACCGGTGCCGGCCGTGGTTGGCACCGCAATCATTGGCAGCGGCGAGGTGGTTATCGCGTGGCCATTTCCCACCACTTCGAGGAACTCGAGCGGCTCGCCGCCATTCGTGGCAATTGCAGCGATTGCTTTGCCGGCGTCCAGTACGCTTCCCCCGCCGATCGCGATCACGACGTCGCTGCCGGCCGACTGGGCTTGCCGTGCGCCCTCGCGGATCAACTGGACCGTCGGCTCGCCGGGCACCGCGAAGGTCTCCGCCGGCAGTGCCGAAACGAGGGGTGCCGCACGTTCTTTTGTAGCGCCGGTCACCACCAGCGGCCGTGTGCCCAGGGTGCGGACCACATCGGGCAGGGAGGAAGCAGTGCCCTCACCGAAAATGATGCGCGTTGCGGTTGCAAACTCGAAGCGCATTGATCCTACCAATTCTGAGGGTCGGGGAAGACATCGCCGTACTTCACGCTCTGACGCGGCTCGGCCATCATGCTTGACACAGCATCACGCCACTTCGCATAGTCAGCGGTCTCCTTGTGTGCGGCCGCCGCCTCCGGCTTACGGTAGACCTCGATCAGCACGAAGCGAGTCGCATCATCCTGCTGCTGTATCACATCGAAACGTGCGATGCCGGGCTCCTGAACACTTGCGCGGGCGTTGTCGATGGTGGCCTGTCGGAATTCTGCCACCGATTCAGGCAGGACGTGAACGTGCACGTGGACGATAAGCATCGGATATGCCTCCGCTCCTAATCCTACTGCTGCTCTTCTGGGGTTCACGTCAGCTCACCTGACGGTTGGACTTCAGCACATCCCGCGGCAGTGTACCCGCGCGGGTTCGTTAGGAACTCATGGATTTGTTGTCCTTGGGGGAAACGAAGGGAGCGGTCTAACGGGGTGGCGGAGAGAGGGGGATTCGAACCCCCGATAGAGCTTTTGACCCTATAACGGTTTAGCAAACCGCCGCCTTCAGCCACTCGGCCATCTCTCCGGGCTCAGTCTGGATTATAGCGGAAACCGGCTTGCGGCGTGGAACGGTGCCGGCTACAGCAGGTGGGAGTCATGGGCCGCGGCGGGACGAAGCCTGATTCGGAGGCTTCGCGAGGATTTGCGGGAAGAGCTCGATGAGCCGCTACCGAAGCATCCGCATGGGTCGAAAATCGGATGCCCGACTCTCGAAGAACAGGTCGCAAAAAAATGTGGTTCAAGCATCAGATTTGCAGTTGCAAGTGTTTGATTATTGTTACATTCACATTGTGGTTGCTGTCTCCAAACCGGTTGTGAGGAAGGTGCGGCTTTTGCCGTTGGTTGCCGCGACCTATTTCATGGTGTCGGGAGGGCCTTATGGTTTGGAGGACATCCTGGGCGGAGCGGGGTTTGGTCGGGCGATTCTGATCCTTCTGTTGCTGCCTGTGCTCTGGTCGCTGCCGACTGCACTGATGATCGGGGAACTGGCAAGCGCGATTCCGGCGGACGGAGGGTTCTACGTCTGGGTGCGGAGGGCGCTAGGGCCCTTCTGGGGCTACCAGGAGGGGTGGCTTTCGCTTTCAGCAAGCATCTTTGATATGGCTCTGTACCCAACGATCTTTGTGCTGTACCTTGGGCGGTTTGCGCCGAGTCTGACGGCCGGCGAGAACGGTTACTTCTGGAAGTTGGCTGTTGTTCTGGTCTGCGTGGGATGGAACCTGCGCGGTGCGCCTTCGGTGGGGAATGGATCAGTGGGGCTGTTCGCGTTGTTGCTCACTCCTTTCGTAGTGTTTGTTGTACTCGGGTTCAGGCACGCGATTGTGATGCATCCACACGTGCAGTGGGGCAGCGACGGGTCTGGGGTCGCGCTTTCGACGGCTGTTCTGGTTGCGATGTGGAATTACATGGGTTGGGACAATGCTTCCACTGTGGCGCAGGAGGTGAAAGATCCGCAGCGGAACTATCCCCGCGCGATGATCGGAGCGGCGCTGCTGGTAGCGTTCACTTACATCATGCCGTTGCTTGCAATGGCGCTGGCAGGCCTTTCGGTTTCGGGCTTCGCTACGGGTGACTGGATGGGAGCGGCGGAGGCCATTGGCGGTCCGCTTCTCGGGCTCGGGGTTCTCGCCGGCGGAGTGATCTGCGGGTTTGGGATGTTCAACGCGCTGACGATGAGCTATTCGCGTCTGCCGATGGCGATGGCTGAAGATGGCATGCTGCCTCGAGTGCTTGCGCGACGAAACAGCCGGCAAGTTCCGTGGGTCAGCCTGTTGCTTTGCGGAGTCGCGTGGGCGCTCGCGCTCAACCTGAATTTCGAGCGTTTGATTTCGATTGATTTGATTCTGTACGGTTCGAGCCTGCTGCTGGAATTTGTTGCTTTGGTCGTATTGCGAATTCGCGAGCCAGGCCTTCACCGGCCGTTCAAGGCGGGCAACCTGGCGTTTGCATGTGCACTGGGCATCGGTCCAGCGGCGTTGATCGGCTATGCGCTCTACGCCTCTCGCGGAGAAGAGATCACGATTATGCACAATTCTGTTTCAGCTTTGGTCTTCTCCGCTGCTGTGGCATTGCTGGGCATGGTCGTCTATTGGCTTACTGCGGCCCGATTCGCACGGCGCCGGCTGGCTGCCGCTTCGGCGGCAGACTGAATTCCGTTTCCCACATCTCAAAAGCGAGATGTGGGGCACCCAGATCTATTGAAGTATTCACTTTGCGACCTTCTGCTTCAGAGCTACGGGCTTGGGCTTGACCTCGTGCAATTTGTGCTTTGCCTCGTCGAAGAATTTTGCGGCGCGGACTACGCGGTCGCGCGCATAGGCGGCGTCGTGCCAACCCTTGATCTCCACCCGCTTGCCTTCGAGATCCTTGTATATGGAAAAGAAGTGGGTAATCTCCTTGAGCATGTGCGGATAGATATCGGTATAGTTCCAGACGTTGGTGTAGCGGGGGTTATTTTTGCCGACGGCAAGGACTTTTTCGTCGAGGGTGCCCTGGTCGAGCATTTCGAGGAGGCCGATGGGGCGGACTTCGTGGACGCAACCGGGGAAGGTGGCATGGGGGACGAGAACCAATACGTCGAGGGGGTCGCCGTCGTCGCTCAGGGTTGAGGGGATGAAGCCGTAGTCGCCGGGGTAGTGGACTGGCGAGTGCAGGTTGCGGTCGAGCTTGAAGACGTGCAACTGCTTGTCGTACTCAAACTTGTTCGTACCGTCCTTGGGGATCTCGATGACTGCCCGAAACACTTCGGGACAGCGCTCACCCAGCGGTAGCTCCAAATAATTAACCATTTCTGTTTACATCCTCTCGGGTTGGGTCCGGCATGCAGGGGAGTCCGGACTCTTTCATTAGATGCGCACTGCATGATGCGCTCGCGTTATCTCGAGGGGAACGACCAGACGGCGCCGGCGAGTCCCCGGGATCACATCACTACGCCTAACCGGGACACTTACGGCCATCCGCCTGAACTACTATAATCGCGGATAATGAAGGCGCATGTCTACGTCACCCTGAAGACATCGGTCCTGGATCCCCAGGGTCAAACCATTCACAACGCATTGCGCAAGATCGGGTTCGCGGATGTTGCGGCGGTGCGGCAGGGCAAATACTTTGCTTTGTCGCTGGCGGATGGGCTGGACTCGCAGGCGGCGCGTACACAGGTGGAGCGCATCGCCCGCGAAGTGCTCACCAATCCGGTGATCGAAGAATTTACGTACAGGATTGAGGAGTAACGCGGGCCAAAGGCCGCTGGCCTTCAGTCCACAGCCTTCAGCCCTCAGCCTTCAGCCCTCAGCCTTCAGCCCTCAGCCTTCAGCCCTCAGCCTTCAGCCCTCAGCCTTCAGCCCTCAGAACAGCGGCTCTGCCGGGCATCCGTAGCCCCGGCACCCCCCGGGGGTATCCCCTACCCCTCCCCGTTAGTTTTAACTACTTAATAGGTGGATAAAGACTTAGAGTGCCGGTTACCCCCCCTTTTAATACCGTTAAAGAGGGAGACTCGCGGCAGTTCGCTTATGCCATAAGCCGGCCGGGGTCTTTCAAGTCTGATTCCATCATGCGCTTTTCAGCGAAATAGACTGCAATCCCGGGTGCTGGATTTTTGTGTTTCAAATCATGTACTTAGCAAGTGCGCAGCGGCTTGGGGCTCTTGACACCAGTTGAGGTGAGCCCTTCGGTGAGGGTTTCGGCGGATGATTGAATTGCTTGCCAAATCGCTGCGCACAGGCAAGCATGGGAAGAACCACGAGGTGAGCGAGCATGAGCGTCTACGGCGGCAAGGAATTGGGCAGGCAGTTTCGGACGGTGCGCCAAAACACGATCCAGATTGCCGAGGATATTCCCGAGGCGCAGTACGACCACGCTCCGGCTCCGGAGTGCCGTTCCGTCGGCCAGATGCTGGCCCACATCGCTGTCGCGCCGCAAATTTGGGAGGAGATTCACGGCAAGCAGCGCGTGATGACGCTGGTTGGCTTCGATTTCCTGGGGCTTGCGGAGCGCGTCAAGAAAGAGGAACTGGAACCCAGGACGAAAGCAGAAATCCTAGAGCTGTTGCGCAGCCGCGGTGAGTTGTTCGCAGCGTGGCTGGATACGCTGACGCCGGAGCACCTGAACGAAATGACGACTGTGGCGGACGGCAGCGGCACCAAGTCCCGGTTTGAGCAGTTGCTGGGAGCCAAGGAGCATGAGATGCATCACCGGGCACAGTTGATGCTGATCGAGCGGCAGCTCGGGATTGTTCCGCATTTAACGCGGCAGTTCAATGAGCGGATGGCGCAGATGCGTGCGGCACAGAGGGTGTGAGTGGGGAAAGTCGCTGCGATTCGGATTGGGTAGATTTAGAGTTTCCATAAGTGCAGGCTCGCTCATCGGGGTCTGATGGCCTTGCATATGAAGTGTGAAGCACGCTGTTTAATTCCGATAGAGTCATTCCGATCCGAACAGGCCCGATGCCATCGAAACGAACGACAGAGAAATCAGCCTGTTGCGCAGGACTTACCTCGCCTGCGAAAACCCCACAGCTATCAGGAGCGAAAGACGAAACATGCAGGAATTCTAACCTTTGTCATGTTGTTGGTGAGTGGTCAGCTATTCGGGAGTGAGCTCAACTGTGTCTAGGATGCTAGAGACAACTTCAGGTTCCTCCGCTCCGGTCGGAATGACAGTGATATGGGGAAGTTTGAGGGGTGGATGGATGCGCCACTTTGCGCGCGCGATGGGATGCCGCTCGGCGATGAGAATGCGGTCCAGTTCGGGCGTCGCTACGGAACTCGGTATTAATGTTGCGAATTGTCCCAGGATTTCGTCCGCAAAGGCGGACTTCATCCTGGGCTAACTTCGGGCGTTCCCTCCGGGAACTTCTGGGTATCCGCACGGTTGCGGAATGACAGGGATGGATCGGCGATCGGGAATAGTCAGATTGGGTGGGATGCTTGAAAGACAACTTCAGGTTCCTCCACTTCGGTCGTCCGCTGCTGCGGACGACCTGCGGTCGGAATGACACGCGCCTGGGAAATGTGTGACGAGTTGGGAGACGGCAGAGTTTTGTCTTATGTGCTCAGGCACTGAGCGAGCTTCGCACATCCGTTTTGCAGTGTCCGCTTCGATATAATTTGTCGGCATCGCTTAACTACTTTCAGGCACAACAGGAGCTGATTCATGTCGCGTGTCCGTTTTTCGTTTCTTTTCGCTGCACCGTTTTTCATGTGTTCACTGGCTGTTGCGCAGCCGCCGGCTGCGCCGGGGATTAATCAGGAAATCGTGGGGAAGATTCCGGAGCGGATACGGCACTTTGTGGATGAAAAGACCGTTGCCGGAGCGGTGACGCTGATCGCGCATGGGAACGACGTGGTGGAGTTCAATGCAGAGGGAATGGCCGATATCGAAGCCAACCGGGCGATGCGAAGGGACACAATCTTCCAGATTATGTCGATGACCAAACCGGTGACGGCGATCGGGATCATGATGCTGGCGGAGGATGGGAAGCTTTCGCTGCGCGATCCTGTGGAGCAATATCTGCCGGAGTTCAAGGGTCTGAAGGTCGCGACCACCACTGGGCCCGATGCGTCGCGGCTGAGCGAACCGGAGCACGCGATTACGATTCGAGACCTAATGACCCACACGGCGGGGATGACGGATGCCGCTCCGGCTGCGATCGGCGATTATCAGCACGCGATGAATGTGCCGCTCGACGAGGTTGTGCGGCAGCTTGCGAAGGAGCGGCTTCTGTTCCAGCCGGGCACAGCCTGGAGCTACTCGAGCGCAGGGATTGAGATTCTGGGGCGCATCATTGAAGTCTGTTCGGGGCAGAAGTATGAAGACTTCATCGCCGCGCGCATTCTGCGGCCGCTGGGGATGAAGGACTCGTTCTTTTATCCGCCCGCGGACAAGGTGGATCGAGTCGCGATGGTGTACGTGAGCCAGGATGGGAAGCTGGTGCGCGCTTCAGGGACGATTCTGGGCGGCGATCCTGCGAAGAAGCGGGCCGGATCGGTGTTTCCCGCGCCGGGGTGGGGACTTTATTCGACCGCAGAGGACCTACTGCACCTGTATCGCATGATGCTCAATGGCGGTGTTTACGAGGGGCATCGTTATCTGTCGCCATTCTCGGTGCACCTGATGACTGAGCCGCATACTTCCGCGATACATCCTGTGGGCTGGATGCGGGGGGCGGATTATGGCTTGGCGTGGGAGGTTGTGACCGATCCGATGGGCGAACTGGCGGGGCACACGATCGGCACATACGGGCATGGTGGGGCGTTCGGCACGCAAGGGTGGATCGATCCGAAGAACCAGGTGATATCGATCATGTTGATTCAGCGCGCGGACGGCGGGACGGAGACCATGACGCGGGTGTTCCTGAATATGGCGGAGTCGAGCGTCGACAAGTAGGGCGGCCTTGGCTCTGACGTGTTTTGGGTTCCCGAGGAGGTCTGGTTACGACGGGACTCTTTTGACGGCAGGGAGAGCGTCATCTTTACAGCATCTTTGGCGACATGTCCCATAGAATCGGGGTATGTGCGGAATTGTGGGGTACGTGGGACGCAAGAAGGTGGTCCCTGTCATTATTGAAGGCCTTCGCCGGCTGGAGTATCGCGGGTATGACTCGGCCGGGATTGCGGTGGGAGGGCCGAACACGGCGCTGCTGGAGGTGTGCCGCGCGTCGGGGAAGCTGGGAAACCTTGAGGAGACGCTTCGCACGAACCCGTTGGACGGGACTTTTGGCATCGGACATACGCGCTGGGCGACGCATGGACGGCCTACTGAAGAAAACGCTCATCCACACCGCGACTGCTCAGGACGAATTGTTGTGGTGCACAACGGGATTGTCGAAAACTATCTCGAGCTGAAGCGCGAACTCACCGCGCAAGGGCACAAGTTTGTAACCGAGACCGATACCGAGATCGTCGCGCACCTGATCGAACAGATCCAGAAAGATGCCACCGCGGCGGGCGCGGCGATTGCGCTGGAGGATGCGGTGCGGCGGGCGGTGAAACGGCTGACGGGGGCGTTTGCACTGGGGATACTTTCGGCGGCAGAGCCGGACAAGATTATTGCGGCACGGTCAGGGCCTCCGGTGGTGGTGGGGGTGGGCGAAGGGGAGTACTTTGTCGCTTCCGATGTGCCGGGCATTCTCCATCACACGCGGAATATTTATTTCCTGGCCGATGGCGACATGGCGATTCTGACGCTGGACGGCGTGAGGCTGACGGACTTCAACGGAAAGGCGATCGAGCGGCAGTTGCAGCGCATCCAGTGGGATCCGATCCAGGCGGAAAAGGGCGGCTACAAGCATTTCATGCTGAAGGAAATCTGGGAGCAGCCGCGTGCGATTCGCGATACCACGCTGGGGCGCGTGTCGCTGGATTCGGGGAGCATTTTTCTGGGTGAGATGGAGATCGATGACGAGGAGCTTGCCGCGGCTTCAAGCATCAACATAGCCGCGTGCGGGACGAGCTGGCATGCGGCGACAGCGGGCAAGTACATGATCGAGCGGCTGGCGCGGTTGCCGGTGGACGTGGATTATGCGAGCGAGTACCGGTATCGCAATCCGATTCCGGATCGCAATGCGCTGGGGCTGCTGATTACGCAGTCGGGTGAGACTGCGGATACGCTGGCAGCGCAGCGAGAGATGAAGGCGCTCGGATCGAAGACGGTGGCGATCTGCAATGTGGTGGGCGCGATGGTGGCGCGTGAGGCGCATGGTGCGATTTATACACATGCGGGACCGGAGATCGGCGTCGCTTCCACGAAGGCGTTTACGGCGCAGTTGACGGCATTGTTTCTGCTGGCGCTGAAGTTGGGGCAACTGCGAGGGCGGCTGAACAAGGAGCGTTCGGTACAACTGATTGAGGAGCTGAGCAGGGTTCCGGCGAAGATCGAGGAAGTGTTGAAGGGCAGTTCGGCGCAGTGTGAGCACCTTGCCACGAGTTTTGCGAATGCGAGGGACTTTCTGTATCTCGGACGGGGAATTCATTTCCCGATTGCTCTGGAGGGGGCGCTGAAGCTGAAGGAGATTTCGTATATCCATGCGGAGGGGTATCCGGCAGGGGAGATGAAGCACGGGCCGAATGCGCTGATCGACGAGACGCTGCCGGTTGTTGTGCTGGCGACGCGGGATGAGGCGGATGCCGCGTCAAAACTACGCTACGAGAAGACGCTGTCGAATATCCAGGAGGTGACGGCGCGGGCAGGGCGCGTGATTGCGGTCGCGACGGAGGGCGATGAAACGATCGGCAGCCTCGTGGAGCACGTGATTCACGTTCCGCCTGTGTTTGAGCTGCTTTCGCCGCTGATCGAGATTGTGCCGCTGCAGCTGCTGGCGTACTACATTGCTGTGCGGCGCGGGTGCGATGTGGATCAGCCCAGGAATCTGGCGAAGTCAGTGACGGTGGAGTAGGGATTCTGCTGGTATTTGAAGAAAAAAAGAAGAAGAGACGTGGCGTGCGATTCGGCCGTCTGAACGGGCAACTGCAAGCTGGAGATGCGGTTTCTGCAATTGAGAGTCCCTCCACATCCTGAGAACAGACTCGACGCGAAGAGCCGGGCGAGGGCCTAAGGAGCCGAGCGCAAGATCTGTCGGAGTTCGACTTGGCCATTGTGCTGTTACTCGACTCAAGCCACGAACCGGAAGGCGGGCTTCCTCTATATGAAGGGTTCCAGTTTGGAAAAGACAGAAGGAAGAAATTCCGCAACCGTCGGATGGATGTGCATTGCTCGTTGTATGACCGTATACGGCGCCTTTGCATACATCACGTCCAGCAAGACCTGAACGACTTCATCGCCGCCAGTTCCAAGGATCGCGGCTCCCAGAATCCGCTTTGTTTCCGCGTCCACAGTGACTTTGATGAAGCCTTGCGTCTCTCCCTTCTCAATGGCTCGTCCCACTTTGCTCATCGGATGTTTCACTGCCAGAGCAGCGCGCCCGGACTTCCGAACCTCGGCGTCGATCATCCCGCATCGGCCGAGCGGCGGATCGATAAACAGGCTGTAAGTAAGAATTCGATCGGAGATGCAGCGATGGTCAGCGTTCAGAAGATTATCGGCAACGATCTCATAGTCGTTGTAGGCGGTATGCGTGAAGCCCCCGTGGCCGTTGCAGTCACCCAGCGCCCAGATGCCGGGTACATTTGTTTGCAATTGATCATCAACGGTTATGTAGCCATGCTTGTCTGCAGCAATTCCGGCCCGGTCGAGGCCCAAGTCAGCGGTGTTGGGTGTGCGCCCCACCGCGAGAAGAACGTGAGTGGCTGCTATTTCCGGCGCGCCCTCCTCGCAGTCCACGCGGACCGCGACACCGCTCTCGCGCTTGGCCAAAGATATGCATTTCGCATTCAATCGAATCTGTATCCCTTCAAGCTCCACGATCTTCTTCACGGCCTCGGAAATATCTTCATCTTCACGTCCAATCAGCCGCGGTCCCATCTCCACAATGGTCACATCGCTTCCAAAGCGGCGAAACATCTGGCCGAACTCAAGCCCGATATAACTTCCGCCGACGATCACCAGATGCTTGGGCAAGAAGTCGACATCCACCATCGATGAGTTGGTGAAGAATGGCACATCTTGAACCCCGGGAAAGGCCGGAATCGCAGCACGACCGCCAACGTTGATGAAGACCTTTCCGGCTTCAAGCAATTCATCGTTGACGACAATCGTGTTCGCCGATTCAAAGCGCGCATGACCTTGGATGACCGTGCAGTTTTTAAGTCCTCGGAGCCATTGCTCGACGCCCTTGTTCGAACGGCCTGAAATTTCATCCTTACGTGCTCTCACGCGCTTCATGTCCGCACGTGCATCGCTTAGGGCAAATCCAAACTCGGCGCCTCGGCGAGCAAGATGCATCGCGTAGGCGCTCGCGACCAGCGTCTTTGTCGGAATGCATCCCGTGTTGACGCAAGTGCCGCCGAACTTGTGGCGCTCGATGATGGCGACTGTCATGTCGGCGCCAGCAAGGCGAGCAGCCAGGGACGGGCCTGCCTGACCGGTACCAATGATGATTGCATCGAAATGCCGCGACACGCGATACCTCCTGGCAGTAGAAATGAGGCCACCTAGCTCTTAGATGCAGCGCTCGCTCGCGGCCAGTGACGATTGTGCGGTCCTACTGAGCCAGGCATCGACGAACTGCTGCCCGCCGTCAATATCTTAAGTCGCGCCGGTGAGGGCGCCTTGATCACGATGTGTACGTCAGCGTGGAGGCCTATGCAGCAGAGAAGACGCGCTTGATCGGAAGCGTCGAACGAAGGTGGTCGCGGCGTTTCTCAAACGTTTGTCTAGCGCGAGGCTTGTTTCTTCAGACCTTTGGCGCTTGAATCCTTCTCTGCGACGAGCCACGCTGCGTCACTTTCAGCTGCGTCCGCGAATCGTTTGTTCCCGGCCTTCAGAACTTCCGTGTCCGCCACCTTCTTCAACGGAGTGTAGCGCGGATGATGCGATTCCTTGTAAGGGTCGTTGCGCGCTGCGTTATAGCAGCAAATCATTGACCAGCGCGGCTTGTCCGACCGGTTCTGATCGCTTCGATGCAGCAAGTTCGCGTGAAAGAACAGCGCGTCTCCCGGTTCCATCTCGATGTAAACGAGTTCCAGCCGTTCCAAGGCTTGCGTCACTCGTTCCATGTCCGCGCCTGCTTGATCGCCGGTCAGCACGTGATCCACTCTGCCCATCTTGTGTGAGCTGCGAAGAACTTGAAGGCAGCCGTTTTCCCTCGTGGCCTTATCCACGGCGATTGAGACACTTGTCAGATCTGGGAACAGAACTCCATTCTGGTACCAGTAGCCGTAATCCTGGTGCCACGCCCATGCTCCGCCGACTTTGGCATCTTTCATGATCATCTTCGAGTGGTAGTGGTACACCTCTCCGCCCAGGATCTGTTCTGCGCACCCAACCAGCGATTCGCTCCGCGCAATCATCCCGTAGATGGTGTCGGTGGGATGGTTCCAGAGCGACAGACGAACAGTTCCTCCTTCTCCATCTGCTCGGCCAAACGAGTGCTGGTCGAGTACGCGGTCTTCCCGGGCGCACCTGCCCAACATCTCCACTTCTTCATGGTCCAGCATGTCCCGAATCAGCAGGTATCCATCCTCCGCGTAGGCTTTCAACTGGTCAACGGTCAGTCGACTCGAGTTCATCCACACCTCCATTCAATTGCCACTTACGATAAGATGCCTGGCTTTCGGCCACCACATGCTCCCGTAAACTAACATACGGACAGGCGAGAATCCAGGGGTTGGAAAGGGTTTCTCTCTTTCGATCATCAGTCTGTTGCATTTTCCTTCGCTACGGCGGCACCTACCCAATAGCTCTCCATTTCCTCAAGAGACTTGTTCCGTGTCTCCGGCACCCAAAGCCAGGTGAAAACTCCCTGTGCCAGGGCCATTGCCGCTAGAAAACCGAAGGTTGCTGCCTTGCCGATCACGTGAAACGCGAACGGAAAGAGGAGAACGACAAATGCATTTGCAATCCATTGCGTCAACACCGGGAATGTCATCGCCAGGCCACGCAGGTCGTTGGGGAAGATTTCCGGCACCAGCGTCCAGAAGACTGGTCCAATACACGCAGCAAAAAAAGCAATGTAGGTCAGTATCAGTGCCAGCACCACGGGACCATGGAACTTGTCGGCCAATACTGCAACGATCAGGGCAAGCAGCGCGATCGCCATGCCGCATGATCCAACGACATACAGCGGCTTGCGCCCGTGCTTGTCGATCACCCAGAACGAAACGAGGGTGAATAGAAACTCGGTTACTCCGACTATAAAAGTCGAAGCCAGCGCGCTGTCTATTTTCCATCCAGCCGATTGAAAAATGGCAGGAGCGTAGTCAATGATCGTATTGATACCGGAGACGTGAATCAGGATCGACAGCACTACGCTGACTGCCACCGCACGGCTCACCCCGGGCCGCAAAAGGCCGCGCCATCTTCGAGTTTGCACCTTCAGGCTGCTTCGGATCGCGTCAAGCTGTGCCTGCGCGTTTGACTTGCCTCCAATGCGCTCCAACACCACAAGAGCATCCGGCTCTTTGCCTCTCATGGTCAGGAATCGTGGAGTTTCAGGAGCAATAGAAACAAACAGGAAGAACACTATTGAGGGCACAACGCCGGTGAAAAACATCCAGCGCCAATTATGTTCACCTGTGTTTCTCAGGAGGTAATTCAATCCGAACGAAATCAGAATTCCCACAATGATCGACATTTGGTACATCGTTCCAAGGCGACCGCGCATGGAGGTTGGAGAAACCTCTGCCACATACATCGGTGACAGCAGCGAAACCCCACCCACGGCGAGGCCTGCGAGAAAGCGAGCTAATGCAAAGGTCGTGAAATTTGCAGCCAGGGCCGTTTCAACGGACGTGCACGCAAACAACAGAGCGACGAAGAGGAGTAGTTTTTTGCGGCCCCAGCGATCTGCCAGTCTTCCGGCGATGACGCATCCCAGTGCGCAACCAAATAATAGCGAGCTGAACGCCCAACCGAGCCCTAAGTCGCTAAGAGCAAACTCCTTTGCGAGATATGGCCCGGCGCCTGTGATGATGGCGATGTCGAATCCAAAGAGCAAGCCACCCAGGGCCGCGGTAGAGCCCAGAAAGACGACATAACCCACTTTCCCCGATTCGATCACTCTGGAACACTACCTGATCAGTACGCTCTCCGTGAAGCAGTCTGGCAAGTTTCGACATTTTCAGGGTGGCGCCAAACTGGTCCATCGCGTAAACATTCAGAGATGAACTGGTAAACTTGCGCGGCGCGGATGTGCCTGTCCGGCAAGCAAACACAACCCTATGAAGAACTCAATTGAACCTGTCAGAATCGCCATTCTTGGATCTGGTTTTGTCGCCGACTTTTACATGCAGGGATTGGCCGACGTTTCCGGCCAGGTGGTGATCACGAACTACTCTCGGTCGTCTGAACGCGCGCACGACTTTGCCACGCGGTGGAATATTCCCTACCCGTCGACAAATCTGGATGAGTTGATCGACCGCGACGATATTGACCTTTATGTCATTGCTTTGCCCAACGAAGAGCATTTGCCGGTCGGGCTGAAGCTGGCCGCGGCGCGCAGAAACCAAGTGTGCACCAAGCCCCTGGGTCGAAATCGGAATGAAGCCCGGCTGTTGCGAGATGCCGCAATGGGATCCGGCGCGATTCACGGTTATGCAGAGACCGAGGTCTTCGCGCCCGCAGTGGTCAAGGCGAGACAGACCATCGAGAGCGGTGGGATCGGAAGAGTCCTTTGGGTGCGATCGCGTGAATCACACAGCGGTCCGCACAGTCCGCACTTCTGGGACGCGGGCGTGGCTGGCGGTGGCGCCATGCTCGATCTCGGATGTCACTGCATTGAAGCGGCCCGGTACTTCTTTGGAAAGGAAGACCGGATCCTGGAGGTGCTCGCGTGGGGCGCCACCCTGGTTCACGGCGAGCGCACCAGTGGCGAGGACAATGCGCTCCTCGTGCTTCGGTTTGCCAGCGGAGGAATTGCGCACTGCGAAATGTCGTGGACTACGAAAGGCGGGCTCGATCTTCGTAATGAAATCCATGGCTCAGAGGGAAGTGTGTTTACAGATGTGACGCGCATGACGCCTATTGTCGCTTTTACCACGAAAGGGGCGGGCTATGTGATCGAGAAGGCGGACATAGATTTCGGCTGGACCAGGCCGCTTCCCGAAGAAGCGTTCACTTACGGATATCAGGGCGAGATGAAGCACTTTGTGGAATGTGTTCGAGTTGGAAGGCAGCCTCGCGAGACCTACGAGGATGGATACGTGGTCAATTGCGTTCTCGATGCCGGTTATCGTTCCATGGGCGAACGGGTCTGGACTGTGGTGGAATTGTGAATAACTCCATCAATCGATTGGGACCCGATACGTTCCGATCCACGCGCGCGGGGCTAAAGTCTAACGTTCATTCTGCTTCGTTTTCGGCACGGCTAAAGGCATCCCCTGATACGGGCAGGCAATTCTTGCCGCAGTTGCTCCGACCCTGTTTGGGCGAGATCCTAACGGATCGGAGATGTTCGTTTGAAGGTGATGTGACGTTGCAGGAGCACGGCGGCCGCGCCTCGCAAGCGTGCTGCTTCGCCGTCTGACAATATCGCGATTCGGGGCTGTGCTCCGCCTACCAGCCGCTTCGTGAGTTCGGCATTGATAATCGGTCCTACATCATCCCATCGGAGCGTGATATCTCCGACAAAGAGGATCAGCTCGGGGTTGAAGCCAGCGGTAACAATGCGCAGTCCTCGTCCGATCCATTCTGCTTGCCGATTCAATGCTGCGCGCGCTGCTTTATCTCCGCTTGCCTCGAGATTCAGGAGTTCCTGAATCGTGGGAGCGCCGCTTTTGCTCTTTCGTTCCTCTTGCAGATAACGCAACACGGCGCGAGAGGAGGCGAACATCTCCCAACAGCCAACCTGGCCGCACGCACATCTCGGGCCGGAATCGGAGACAGGGACGTGGCCGAGCTCTCCGGCCAGTCCCTCCGCACCTTCCATCAGCTGTCCATTGACGATGGCTGCCGCGCCAACACCCTCGGAAATCGTAATCAGCACCGCATTCTGGATGCCTTCCATATGTCCGAACCACATCTCGGAGAGCAGGCACGCGTTGGCGGCGTTCTCAAGCTCGACCTGCATCCTGAGCGCTTTTTGCAGCGTTCCACGAATGTCGAAACCTACCCAGGGCAGATTTGGAGCCCAGGCCAACTTCTGAGTGATCTTGTTTACGCGTCCGGGCAGACTGATGCCCACACCTTCCCAAGTCTTGCCGGGAAAATGGGATTGAAGGTTGCGCATGCCCTCGGCGATGAGACTGACGCCTTGCTTTGGGTCGGCGATGATAGGAACCATCGCTCGGTCGAGGAACCTGCCATTCAGGTCGACGACTGCGAGGATTGCCTTGGTGGGACGGATGTCGACAACCAGAAGGAGGAGGTCTTCGTTCATGGTCAACATCGTTGGACGACGACCGCGCTCGGTCTTGACCACAGATCCTTCGCGAACCCACTGTTCTTCGATCAGGCCGTCCACAATCGAAGAAACCGTGGAGCGTTGCAGTCCAGATCTGCGAGCGATCTCCACACGCGAAATTGGTTGATTGCGTCGCAGGAGTTCGAGTACGAGGTCGCGGTTGCTGTCCCGAATTGGCGACATGCCCGGAGTACGTTTGCGAACCCATTCGTTTGACCGAATGCCGTTCTTACTACGGTGCCCATTCACTTCAGATACATTCCGCGGAGCCATCGTAGATCCCCATTTGCAACTCCATTTATCTAAAGCAGGGAGAAGAATGGTGCAGGTGAAGGGGGCTCGATCGGAACCAAGGTAAGACGAGCCCCCTGACACCGAAAAGAGACTGATCTTCGGTTGGGTGCGCTCTGCGGCGCTTGCTATTGCGGGCTTCTTTCCGAAGTGGGTCTTTACACCACGCTAGAACCAAAACCGAATTTTGTCGAATCGACAAACTAATTCACTCCACCAGCAATGCAAGGTCTATTTCGAGATCCTTACAGCAAGCAGCCAGGCACTTGGTTCAGAGCCAGGTCCTGCCGGATTCTCGAACATCAAGCGATCTCGTATGGGTGACGTTGATGACGCGAGAGCAAGCTTGCCGCAATATCGTCACCCATGATTGATTCGGTCACCGGGTCCCAGTGGACGCGGTGATTCGTTTTCATGACAATCCAATGGAGCAGGCACGTCGTGCAGGCACGGTGGCCAATTTCAACCGGTGCGGTGGGCGCCTTGCGCGAATGGATGCAATCGAGCCAATTTCCATGCTGATCGTCGGATGTGTACGGATGAAACTCGTTCGGGCCAATCTCGGAGTCGAGGATGCGAGGATCACTGGCGCGCAGCGGTACGATCGGCACCGGCTTATCGCTGGCCGATGCCGTCGGCGTGGTCATGCCGTCGCGGCATACGAAGATCCAACCTTTGTCGCCGATCCATTTGATTCCGTTTTCGAAGTCGCCGGAGATCGTCATAATGACGCCGTTCGCGTAGCGGCCGAAGGTCTTGAAGGGGCCATGGACATCCCACAGGCCCTCCTTCGGAAATTCAGCACTTCCCCAGATTTCGACCGGCCCAGTTAGCTCGGTATCCATGCCCCAATGAGCGGTATCGACGTGATGCGCGCCCCAACCTGTAATCATGCCGGCGCCGAACTGTTCCATGCGCAGCCATCCCGGACGGGAGAAGTCCCTGGTGGGCATCACACGATCAAGCGTATATGGCACGTGAGGGGTGGAGCCCAGCCAGGCGTCGTAGTTGAAGCCGTCCGGTACGGGCATGGGGTCGGGATTGCCACCGGCGGGATCGCCGGGAAGCCCGATTTCAACCTGCTTGACTGTGCCGATACGGTCGTTCCGCACGAGGGCAACTGCGCGAGCAAACTGTTTCCAAGATCTCTGCTGAGAGCCTATCTGAAGGATCCGACCGCTGGCTTTCACCTGGTCGGCCATGATGCGGCCTTCGCGAATGGTTAGCGACGCGGGCTTCTGCAGATAGACATCTTTGCCTGCTTTCACCGCGGCGACAGCCAATCGCGCGTGCTGATGATCTGGGGTTGAGATCAGGACAGCGTCGATTTCCTTGTCAGCGAGAAGCTCTGTGAAGTCCGAGTAGCCCCTGGTGCCTGTGTATGATTTGCCGAGCTTCTCGGTGTATGCCTTATCGACAAACTGCTTGCCCAGGTCGACGCGCTCTTCGCTCAAGTCGCATACGGCGAGGATGCGGTTGTCACGGCCGGCAATGCCGGTGAACTGCATGACGCCGGGCATGTCGTGCCCTCGCGAGATGCGACCCACACCGATCGCTCCGATGTTGATCCGGTTGGATGGGGCAGTGGCTCCAAAGACGGAGTCAGGCACGATGGCCGGGAAACCGGCGACTACACTCCCGAGTACCGATTTTTTGATAAAGTCTCTGCGTGACCCCTTCATGAATCTCTCCCCGGAAATGGTCATGCCCGGCTCTCCCAGTCGAGGTGAGCACGTGTAGCTTTCATTTGCGCTTTGATGGAAAGCTCAGCAGCGAGAAGACATTGCGCCTGATCCTGGGCAGTATGTGTGCGATGAACGATATCGCTAACGAACTGAGGACCAAAGGGCAGCGTCAGATTGTTGCAATCAATGTACCGAGCTTCATTCTGATCGACGATGAACAGGTTGTTGCCTTGCTTGCTGACCGCAACATTCGTGTATTTTCGGACCTCGATATAGCCCTCCGTTCCCAGGATGAAGAGGCGGCCGTCGCCCCATGTGCCGAGGCCGTAAGGAGTGAACCAATCCAGGCGCACATAGCCGAAGCCGTTGTTTCCGCGCAACATCATGTCTCCGAAATCCTGGAACTGGGGATGATTCGGATGACGGATGTTGGCGACCTGGGATGCGACGATCTCCACTTTTGTTGAACCGGTGTAGAAGAGGAACTGATCAACCTGGTGAGAGCCGATGTCGCAGAGAATTCCGCCGAATTGGACATCTTTCCAAAACCAGGCGGGGCGGCCATCGATCGAGCCTGCGCTACCAGCGTCGCTGCCGGGCTTCTGACGGATCTGGTGGGGCGCGATGTTGATTGTCTGGATCACGTTGCCGATTGCGCCGGATTGGATCAGCTCTCCGGCTTTCACGGCAGCCTTAACCTCGAGCCGCTCTGAATACATAATGGCGTAGATACGGCCGGTGGAAGAGATGGTACTGCGCACCTGTTCGAGCTGCTCGAGCGTGGTGATGCCCGGTTTGTCGGAGAGGAAGTCCTTGCCTGCTTTCATGCAGCGAACACCAAGGGGAGCGCGCTCGCTGGCGATCTGCGAGCTCAGCACCAGTTGGATGGAGGGGTCTTGTGTGATCTCGTCCTGCGTTGCCGCGACGGGCACATCCGGATAGCGCTTTCGAAACGCGGCGAGGAGCTCGGGTTCGAGCGCCCAGACATTGACGAGAACGCCGCCGCCACGTTTGACTGCTTCGATCATGCCGTAGATGTGCGGATGGCTGATGCCACATACAGCGAACTTGACGGAATAGCGAGGAGGCTCCTGTTCGGTTTGCGGAAGCACTTCCTCTTTCACGCACGAGGGAGAGGGCAGCGGGGGTTGAGAGGCGATGGAGGGAAGCGCGGAGGCCACACCCGCAAGAGAAACGTTCCGGAGGAAAGCGCGGCGAGGGACAAAGGGGTCAACCATGAAATACTCGCGATGGGTGGTTCGGGCGCAGAGTCACAGGGAGAACCTGAGATATGCCCCACCTGTAATGAGGGAGAGACCTGTCTTATCTGATCTCTCCCCGAAACGACCGATTTGTACAAAGCAGCTGACGGATGGAAATCGCCCCGTCAGAAGTTCATCTTAAGAGCTAGCTGAATGATGCGCGAATCTGCGGTTGTGCCCACGTTGCCCGTGGCTGTGCCGATCGTGGATCGAGTGCTGCCAAAGGCGCCGTTGGCGAAGGTCACGTTTGGATCAGACCATTGTGGGTGGTTAAAGAGGTTGAAGAACTCGCCGCGGAACTGGAAGCTCCAGGTTTCGTGAGACGGCATCGGGTAAAAGTTCTTAATCAGGCCGGTGTCCACGTCCCATAGATTGGGGCCACGCCATGTACCCTTGCCTGCGTCTCCGTAGGTTCCTACTGCAGGTTTAGCGAACTGGGTTGGGTCGAGCCACGCGAAGCAGTGCTTGACTCCGGTACACCCGCCTGGCGCGCTCGACGGAGATTTGCCGAACTGGTTTGAAGGGCCGACGTAGTCAGCACGATCAAGATTGTTGCCTGTCTGGGATTGGTCTGTTCCCGCGAGTATGGTGAGGGGATCGCCAGAGGTAAAGCTGTAGATGCCTGTCCATTGCCACCCGCCAATGATGTTGCGCACGAATGCGTTTGAGCCGTTGAGCTTGGGAAGGCTCCACACGAATGAGGTCACGACGTGGTGCCTGTGGTCGAATGTCGCCGGCCCTGTCTCGAAGGCGTGCTGTCTCGGATCGTAGAAGGACATGCCAGAGCCGATGCTCGATCCGATATCAGTGATTCCGCCATTTTCGGCCAGGCCGTAGTCGTTCGCATGGGAGTACGTGTAGTTGGCGAGCAAGGTGATCTGGCTGAGGATGGCGTTTCCGGATCCAGAAGCGCGTTTCTCAACGGCGACCTGAAGGCCGTTATAGCCATTGGCGCCGGTGTTTCGATTCTGGTAGATGATGCCAAACGGTTGATAGGGCCTGCGGGCCTGAAGCGATGCGGTGCTTCCAGCCGTGTAGATGCCGGGGTTCAAATTGACATCCTGGCGCAGATGCGTTCCGCGTGTTCCTACATAGGAGCCTCGAATGATCGCATCGGCGCGCAACTGTCGTTCGAAGGTCACGTTCCAATCGTAGATTTCTGGTGTTGTCCACTTTACCCCGGGCTGCAGACCGAAGATAGTTGGGTTCGCCACGAAAGTAGCGTCCTTTGGAGCATTATTGAGCGTATAGCGCTGTGGGAAATTGTTAGTGAAATTCGGATAGGCGCCCAAGGGATCCCCCAGGGGGCCAATCTGCGACGCGCCAGTCTTCGAGTCGTTCAGGTCGATACGCAAGCTGAAGGGCGCTGAAATCGCGGCATCATTGAGAAACAGGCCAGGCAGTCGCGAGTAATAGAACAGACCGCCTCCGGCACGGAGAGACATCTTTCCGGAACCAGTAGGATCCCAGATAAGACCGACGCGAGGAGCGAAGTTGTTGAAGTCGCCGGTTTCCCCGCGATCGGGCACGCTAATGCCGTTGTATTTGTCGCCGATAAAGAACAGGCCGGCAGGGGCGCTGGGAATGATAGACGACTGAACACCGGCTGCCCAGGCATCCGGGCGAAACTGCTCGATGCGTCCCCAGATCTCTTTCATGACCTGCTGAGGTTCCCAGCGCAATCCGTAGTCCAGGGTAAAGCGAGGTGTTACTTTCCACTTGTCATCGGCGAAGAGGCCAAGCGGGTGCTCGCGTGAGTCAGAGAAGTCGCCCGATGTCTGACTGAATGTGTGTTGATAGCCAAGCAGGAAGCTCGCCATCGCCAGACCTGTTACGTCGTTTGTGAAGTTGAAGCTGCCATTTTCCAGATCGGTATTCCGGATATTGGACTGATCGATTTCGTAGTCCAGGCCGAACGTAAAGTCGTGTTTGCCTTTGGTCCAGCCAAGCACTTCGCGAAGATCGTAGGTGTTCCGGATGAATTTGGCGTTGGTGAAGCTGCCAAGGGTGAAGTCGCCGGAGACCGCGAAGTTGCGAATACCGCTCTGCTCGGTGGGCAATTGCCAGATGTTCGAACCGAAGGTTGTCATGTCGGGTACATTGCCGCCCGGGCCGCCTTGTTGTCCGCGGTCGGAGGATGCACGGACGAAGTCGATGGTGGTGTTGTTGACCAAGCGCGGCGAGATAACCCAGGTGTAGCCAACGGCCCAGTTCTGGGTTTGCACCGTCGAGCCAGGCCCCGCTGTCAGCAGGTTCTTGCCGTCATAGGTTGGCGCGTGGTGATACCTGTTGAGGTAAAAGCGGCCAAAGAGACGATCCTGGCCGCGTAGAACCTGATCGAACCGGGCAATGTACTCGTCGAAATTCTGCTGTAGCGGCGTGCCGAACGTCACGGAACCGTTGGTGGTCCCTGCGGGTAGAACAGGCAGCAGCGCGGCCATATTCAGGGCTACCGGGTCGAGCGGGCCGATGGCGGCGTTGCTTGCATAGGGAACGTGTGTGAACGGATTGTTGATGACCGTGGTCGGATTTGTGAGCGAGAAATTCCCGTTCAAGTTGTCCTGTGTGGGAACGATGGCGTTGGTGGCATTGTTGACGCTTCGGATAATCGTCTTCTGCCATCCGCCGAAGATAAAGCTTGTGTTCTTGTGAATCGGACCGCCGGCGGTAGCGCCAAATTGGTTTCTCTTGAGAGGATCGACCTTGTCGGCAAAATAGTTGCGGGCGTTGAAGACGCGGTTGCGCACAAACTCAAACAGGTCGCCATGCCACTGGTTGGTGCCCGACTTAGTTACAACGTTAACGACCGCACCGGCATTGTTGCCGTACTGTGCGTCGAAGCTGTTCGTTTGGACGCTAAACTCCTGCAATGCGTCCGGGAAAGGAAACGGATTATTCGTGTTGCTCATCAGATCCTGGTTATTCGCGCCATCCAGGTTGTAGCCGATCTGATCGGGACGCGCACCATTCACTGCAATGGCCTCGGCGCCGGGAACCTGTTTCGTGTCTCCCTGCAACGTGCCGGAGTTGTTCGCAATTGCGGTTACGGCACCAGGCACCAGGAGCGTAAGGTCGGCAGCATTTCTACCGTTCAGTGGCAGATCAATTACGCGCGAACTCTCAATCACCTGGCTGAGTTCCTGACTTACGGTGTTGACCGCCACGGTTGACGCCTCGACGGTGACCTGCTGGGTAGCCGAGCCGACTTGCAGATGGATGTCCAGATCCCGGATCTGGTCGGCAAGCAAGGTGACGTCCTGGGCATATTGCTTGAATCCTTGCGCCTGCACCGTTACCGAGTAGGTAGCCGGAGGAAGTGAGGGGAAGGTGAACTGTCCGCTGCCGTTGGTTTCGGCGGTGCGCGCAATGGAAGTGCTCTTCTGCGTTACCTTCACCTGAGCGCCGGCCACAACAGCGCCGGAAGCGTCGGTGACGGTCCCGGTAATTGCAACGTTGCCTCCGCCCTGGGCGAATACTCCGGACGAGAGTGTCAGGAGCCCGAGGAGAACTCCCATCCAAACGGCCCACTTGCGCTGAGTGGAATTTGCCGTAGACCTGTACTGCATAGTTTTGGCCTCGCTTTCTCTGCACTTACCTCACGAATTGTCTTTTGTTCGGGGAACGAACTAATAGCCCGCGAGTGTACGTTGCCCGCGAGTCTACTGTCAACGTATTTGTGGCAATCCTCGCCGTCGAGGCATGCGCTTTGCAACGTGAAGATTGGAGCAGTTCTCTGAAGGTTGCCGAATGGACGCCGAGCTCTTGGTGAAGGAGCAAGCAGGTTGAAGAAATCAGATGGGGACACCGGCACGTGAGAGTGATTAGGATCCGCTCAATCACGGGATGACGGTTTCATTCTTAGAACTAAAACGAACCTTCCATCCGCTGTTCGATACCGCACAGATCATCCTGATTTTGAACAGGAGGAAAGCGGTGCCTTTCCCGTAAGATCTCTGTTTTGTGACGGAATGCCGTTCTGAGATTGGCGAGGCTATTGCTCTCGTGACTGGGGTGGTCGGGAAGAAATGAATCGCTGGTAGGAGAAACGAATGCTGGCGGACCTACGCGACGCGTTACGGCAATTGCGGAAAGCACCGGGGTTTACAGCAACGGTACTGATTACGCTGGCCTTGGGGATCGGAGCCACGACTGCCATTTTTACGCTGGTTCACCAGGTCATGCTGAAATCGCTGCCTGTGGCGAAACCGGAGGAACTTTGGCGGATCGGGGACAAGATTCGCTGCTGCAACTGGGGCGGATACACGCAGGGCGACGACGGTGACTTTTCGCTCTTCTCGTGGGAAGCCTATAAAAACTTTCGCGAACATACACCTGAATTCGTTGATCTCGCCGCACTACAGGCAGGCAATGCTCCACTTGGGGTTCGACGTGCAGGATCGACGGCCCAGGTGGATACATTCAACGGGCAGGAAGTCTCTGGAAATTTTTTCCGCACGCTGGGAGCCCAGCCTTGGATTGGCAGGCTGATGACGGACGCGGATGACCAACTTGGTGCGACCCCGGTTGCGGTGATGAGCTATCGCATCTGGCAAAACAAGTTTGGTTCCGACCCTTCGGTGGTGGGATCGAGTTTCCAGATCAACGGACATGCGTTCACGGTCATCGGGGTTACTCCGCCGGGGTTTTACGGGGCCAAACTCTCCGGCTGGGGCATGCCGGACTTCTGGTTGCCGATTACGGCTGAGGATGTTCTAGCGGGACCTGTGGCGCGGATCAAACGCCCCAACGAAAACTATCTGGACCTGCTCGGCAGAGTCAGGACCGGCGTTGCACCCCAGGCGCTCGAGGCCAAACTGCGTGTGGTGTTCCATGACTGGCTGGCGAGCCACGTGCCTGATATGGAACCTGGCGAGAAGCAGCTTTGGCAACAGCAGACGCTGCACCTGGTTCCCGGCGGAGCCGGTGTCGCGGTCATGCGGGACGATTACGAGGATGGACTGAAGCTGCTGCTGATCGCCGCGGGATGCGTGTTGCTCGTGGCTTGCGGCAACCTGGCGAATCTGATGCTTGCGCGGGGGTTGAAGAACCGGACTCAGATATCAGTCCGCGTCGCGCTTGGGGCCTCGCGGTTCCGGCTGGTGCGGAAGGCCTTGGTCGAAAGCGTAATGCTCGGTGTAATCGGCGGGGCGCTTGGGATCGCGGTGGCATATGCAGGGACAAGACTGATTCTGTATCTCGCCTTCCAGATCGGCGGGCCAAACAATTTTGTTCCGGTGAGCCCGGTGCCGTCATTGCCGGTGCTGCTCTCTACTCTCGGTCTGTCGGTCTTTACGGGGCTGATCTTTGGGACGGCTCCGGCATGGATGACATCTCATGCGGATCCAGTGGAAGCCCTGCGTGGTGCGAATCGCTCGGTAGGCGGAAGCCGATCGTGGGCGCAGAAATCGCTGGTTATCGCGCAGGCGGCAATGTCTCTGGTGCTGCTGTCGGCTGCCGCGCTCCTGGGGCAAAGCCTTCGCAATCTCGAGCATCAGGATTTCGGGTTCGAAACGAAGGGGCGTTATATCGCATGGATCAACCCGACCTTGAGCAATTACAAGCCTGAGCAGATGGAACTGTTGTACCGGCGGATCGACGACAGCCTGAAGCAGATTCCGGGAGTTCGAATGGTTTCGCCCGCGCTCTATGCGCCGATGACGGGTGACAGTTGGAACGAGGGAATCCGAATCCAGGGTCAGCCTGAACCTGCACCCAAAGAAGATACGGGTGCTGGATGGGTGCGCGTTGTGCCCGAGTTTTTCGAGACCATCGGTGCCAAGATGGTGATGGGCCGGGCGCTTACCGAGGATGATACTGCGGCGACGCTCAACGTCGCAGTCGTGAACGAGGCCTTCGTCAAGCGGTTCTTCAAAGGCAAGAACCCGATCGGCCAGCATTTCGGCGAGGATCGGGTCAAATATGCCTCCACGTATGAGATTGTCGGCGTTGTCAGAGACATGCGGTACATGACCTACGACTACAAGGAAGCTGTTCGGCCGATGTTCTGGGTGTCGGAGACGCAGACCGTGCACTATGACGATCCGGTGTTTTCTGAAGGCGAAAAGTGGTCGCACTTCCTCTACAACATCGTCATTTGGGCACCTGGAAATCCTCCCGGCATGGAGGAGCGAGTGCGTAGAGCGCTGGCCAGCGTCGATCCAAGCCTAGTGCTCTATAGTGTCGACACATACAGCGCAGTCGTCAGCGCTGATTTTCAGCAGCAGAATATGATCGCGACTCTGACGACGCTCTTCGGTTTGCTCGGATTGACCCTTGCTGCCGTCGGACTCTATGGCGTGATGGCCTACACCGTGGAGCAGCGCACCAACGAAATAGGACTGCGGATGGCGCTTGGTGCTGATCGCGGACACGTAATTGGGATGGTGCTGCGTGGAGCAATCTGGCAAATCGGCATTGGTCTTGGCATCGGGATTCCATTGGCCATTCTTGCTGGAAAGTTGATGAAGGACCAGTTATTCGGCGTGAAGCCGTGGGATCCGGTGATGCTTGTTGGCGCCGCAGTGCTGCTGGCATTAGCGGCACTCATGGCGTCGATTGTGCCAGTGCGTCGAGCTGCCGGAGTCGATCCGATGCAGGCACTGCGCTTCGAGTAGTCCGCGGTTTCCGGGGCAGACACCTGTCAACGCACTACCAAAGAAGTTTCAGCGCAAACTGCACCTGGCGGGAAGTGGTGGATGTGCTGGTAACAGCGCCAGCCGTGCCTGAAACGCCAGAAGGCGTAAAGACGATCAGATTCGGTGTATTGAAATTGGCGCGGTTGAGCAGATTGAATATTTCAGCTCGAAACTCGACATTCATGCGCTCACGGATCATCGTGTCTTTAAATGTTGAGAAGTCCCAGGTCGCCAGTCCCGGAGCGGTGAGCGTATCTCTGCCCAGATCGCCCCAGAATCCGCTGTTAGGGGGAGGAGCGAGGAATGCCGAGGGATTAAACCACCGTTCCGGTTTTCCGAGGGTTGCCGTCCCGTGAAAATCGGGATTCACAAAGGGTCTTACGGGATTGCGGGTGTCGCCGCTGTTCGACGGGTTGTAGCTGAGTTGCGGGGTCATTGGGAACCCGGACTGAATTGTCACAATGCTGTTTACGGACCAGCCGCTCGCAGCACCATTCGCGAAGCCTCGCAAGTTGTTCGCGAAAGCCTTTCCCTTTCCAAAGGGCAAGGTATAGACGGCACTGGCCACGCCGATATCTCTGACGTCGTAGGTAGCCGGACCCCAATCGGCATGCAGGTCATAGGGATTCGAGGCGAGGCCCGGTGCATTTCCGGCCGTCGTTGCATTGAGTGAATCGCCATTGTCGAGGGCTTTTGACCAGGTGTACACACCGCGAAGAGCGAGGTCATGGCTGAAGCGATGATTCACGTCGACCTGGAGCGCGTTGTAGTTGCTGTCGCCCTTTGAGAACCACGTCCAGGTGTTGGCGAGAGAGGGATTCGCTTTCGGAGTCCCGGCGGGGATGTAGAACGAGCCTGAAGGAATCGCCGAATTCGCCAGCGGTGCGGGGAAATTCGCTGGATAGGCCGAGGGGCAGGGCGATGCAGGGCAGACCGTGGGAATCGGCGTATTGCCGTCGATGCCGATGAGTTGATGGTAGCCGTGTGAGCCAACGTATCCCAAGGTGAGCGACGTGTTCGGAGTCATCTCTTGCTCCAGCCTCAGGGAATAGGAGATCAGAGTTGGCATCTTGGCATCTGCCTGGACTCCACCGGGTACAAGGAGGGCCTTGGCTGGAGTGGGAGCAGTGGGATCGATCGGGAGACTTGAAACCGGCAGCGATGCGACGCTGTAGGTCGGATTAAAGGGCGCATTCTGATCCATGCGATATCCGAGATCGTCAAGCAACTCGTTGTACATGCCGAAATTTGCGCGGACAACGGTCCTGTCATGATGAGGATTCCATGCAAGTCCGATGCGCGGTTGGGGGAGGAACTTCGCATTGTTTTCTGTGAACGCGTTGTGACCAATGTGTGGCTGGCTGGAGATTACGCCGTTTGTGAATGTGTAATTCGCAGCTCTACCGTGAGCCTCGTTCCAGCCGGTCGAGAATTCGCCGCGGAAGCCCAGGCTGAGGGTCAATTTCGGGCTGACACGAATCACATCCTGCGCGTACACCGCACCGAACAGAGAGCGCCAGTTCATCTCCGTCGGCGCGGGGCTATAGAGGAAGCTGCTGGTGGTTCCAGCGAGAAATGTCTGCAGACTGGTGAAGGTCGCCTGACCGAATTGGCTAAGATTGATGGTCTCGTTCGACTGAAAGTTCTGAAACCATGCGCCAAAGCTCCACTGATGTGAACCATGTACAAAAGTGAGGCGATCCTCACAAGTGAAGAGGTTGCGAACGATGGGTAAATTGCTGCCGTTATTGCTTCCTGCTAATCCGAGCTGGGCCTGCGGATTGGACGCCGCGCTGCCACCTACTACGACTGCGCCGACGGGTCTTCCACTGATGAAACCAGGAACCTGAGCAGCAGGTGTGCCTGGAGTGGGCTCTCCCGTGAAGAAATAGGCCGCGCGAGAATAGCCTACGCGGGCGACGTTATTCAGGAACGGAGAGACGACATGCGTTTCGTCGAGGCTCAGCACCTGCTCGCGGAGGTTCAGAATGTCGGTGCTGTACGGGTTTGCGATGGTCGCCGTGACATCGCCGCCGTCATCAATTGTGTACACCGAAGCCAGCGTGTCTTTTGGCGAGAATGTGAGGTCGAATCGCGCGGTTCCGAAATCTTCACGAATGGTCTGAAGAGGGCTGCTGAAGATTTGAGCGATTCCGTTGAAGTCGGGAGCGTTGGCCGGTGGCGTGGGCCATAGATTCAGGAGTGGTTGCACGCTGGGCACGGCCGCTGCTCTGGAAGCGAGATCGGGGACAAATGCAACTGACGTTTGATGGAGATTCTGGCGGAAACCTTCGTAGTTTCCGAACAGAAATGCTTTGTCTCTTCGCAAAGGCCCGCCCAGAGCGGCGCCGAACTGATTGCGCTGAAAAGGCGGTGCAGAACCTTCGTCGAAGTAGTTTGGGGCATCAAGTGCGTTGTTGCGAAGAAACTCGTAGACGGAGCCGTGTAACTGATTCGTGCCGGATTGGGTAACGATGATCACCTGAGCGCCGGGCCTCTTGCCGTACTCAGCGCCATAGGAATCGCGGAGCACATTAAACTCGCGTACCGCCTCGACGCCGAGCAACTGTTGACTCGGCCCCCCTGGCTGCATGTTGTTTTCTGCCGCTCCCGTGAACTCAACGCCATTGAGCAGGAACAGATTCTGTTGCGGACGGTTTCCGGAGACCGCGAAGTTGTTTCCAGTGGTGGAGTTCGATACCCCAATTCCGCCGGTCTTCTGGGATGTGAAGTTGACGATGCCTGGATTCAGCGTGAGCAGAAGATCATAGCTGCGGCCATTGAGCGGGAGGTCCCGTACCTGCTGCTCGCCTACGAGTCCGGAAATCCCCTGCGTTGATGAATTCACAACGGGCACATTCTCGTTGACAGTAATCTGTTGTCGGACCTGTCCAACCTGAAGGGTTATGTCGGCAGTCGCATCCTGACCCACGGCCAGGGATATCCCTTTGCGGATGGCATCGGCAAAGCCTCCCTTGCTGGCGCGAATCTGATAACGTCCAATCTGCAATTCCAGCAGTCTGTACCGACCTGACTGATCAGTGAGAGCAGTTCGAGATACCCCCGTTTCCACGTTTTCTGCTGTCACCGTCGCGGATGAAACGGCAGCGCCTGTCTGATCTGCAATTCTTCCCGATAAACTCGCCAGAACTTGCCCGGAGGCAGGAACACAACTGAGACCGACTGAGGAGATGGCAAGGAGAGGCGCAAAGAAGTGTCGGAGGGGTCGATGCCTGAGCATTCAATCTCCAGGGGAAATGGATTGGCACTACGCGGGCTGGCCTATTTGTGGCCGAGGTGGATCTGTTGGCGGGTTGGGGGAGGGCTTGTGGCCAGCCTGCATCATCGAATTTATATATTTAGAATCGTATCGTCAACCAACGTGCAGCGAACTAATCTTTTTCGTCGTCGAGGCGCTCAATCATGACGTCGGTTGACTTGATAAGTGCTGCCGCTGTATCACCCTTCTTCAGGCGCAGTTCCCGGGCTGCTTCAGCCGTGATGATCGCGGTGACGTGAGCGTCGCCCACGGCAAGAATCACTTCTGCCAGGAGGCCCTCGATCCTGACGCTTACGACCTTTCCGGCAAGCTGGTTACGCCCGCTCACCCGGCGATATCGCGCTCGCGATTCTGTTGCGGTTTTCTTTCCGTCGGCCTCGAGGAAGGGCAGAAGACTCGCCGTGGTGAGCCGGTGGTGCCCTCCCGGGGTGCGGACCGTCTTCAGTTTTCCAGCCAGAATCCAGTTCTTAATGGTTGGGTAGCTGATCCCAAGCATGCGTGACGCTTCGCGAGGCGTGAGGAGTTGCCGTTGAGGATTCATGTCTCCTCTTGTAGCATTCTTCGACTCTACCGCATTGAAAAAAATCGGTCGAAACGTAAACGCGACCGGTCAGTCTCTGGAAAAGTGCGTGCGAGGCGTCGAAAATCCTCAATAAATGAGCTTTAGTGAGAACTGGATCTGCCGCGAATTGCCGGCGGTCTTGCTGATCTGGCCGAATCCGTTTGTTCTGCTGATGGACGCAGTGCTTCCGCTTGCGTCGGTATGAGTGATCACACCGAGGGTGTTGGTGGGCAGGCCCATGTTGACGATGTTGAAGAGGTTGAAGAATTCCGCACGGAACTGCAGGGCCATACGTTCGCCGCCGTCAGCGCGACGGCCAAACGGTGTGTCCTTGATGAATGCGAAGTCGTAGTCGTAGAAAGCCGGACCGCGGAAGGAATTACGGCCGAGCGTACCGAAGTAGCCCTGGTTGGGTCCTGTGCCGCCGGGCTGGAACACAGGAATGCTGAAGAAGTCAGGCCCATTGCCTCCTCCGTGCCCGAAGTAGTCTGCGCGATCTTTCCGTGCGGTGGAGAGCTGAGGCTTCGCCGTCTGGTCCGGACGATCGACGCCATTCGATCCGGCCCCAGTTTGCTGTATTCCAGAGTAAACCGTGAACGGGGCGCCGGTGCTGATGCTGGACATAACAAGCATCTCCCAGCCGTTGGTGATCACCCTGGGAGCCGCGTCGATGTATTTAATGCTGGAGAGATGAAGATCTTGCGCAGCGCTCAGGCTGAAAGCATGGGTGACGTCGAAATTCGATACTGCTTTTTCCTTGTGCGTATCCAGAGGATTCTGCGAGAAACCTGACACCACCGCTCCGGTTGAGCCTGTACCGCCAAGGACGATGCTGGTTGTATCGATTGACTTGCTCCACGTGTAGCCGGCCTGGATTCCTGGACCGCCGTTACCCACTGTGCCCGAAAGAGATGTCTGCAGTGCGTGATATGTGGAGTGCGAGTCATTCGTCATCACGTTCTCGACGCCAAAGCCGCCTATCACATTACCCGCGCTGTCGAAGCGGGTGTCTTTGGCAAATTCCGCCGTCGCTCCGGGATATGCATTTGGAAAACTGTAGCGCGGCAGGTGCTGAGCGGCGGTTCCAACATACCCCGCATCAGCGGTCAGGTTGCCGAATTTGCGTTCCAGCCCGAGCGTCCACGTGAAAAGCCGCCCGTTCCCAAAATGCGGGTTGATGCCGGACAAATTGAGCGGGGTGATGGCGCCGGAATCGGTGAGTGCGGCAAGGTCCCGCTGGTAGCGGTCGACATCCATCACCGTATTCGAAGGAACGGCTTTGGGATTGGGCGTGGCAAAAATGTTGGTGCCGTCGGGAGTATAGACATTGGGCAACTGAGAAGAAGTGATCTGGTATCCGTAGCCGAAAGGCGCAGCCGACGACGATACGCGGCGGGGATAGATCACGTATGGCGTGGAACCGGTGAGCATATTGTCCTGCCATATATTCGGCGGAATTACGGTCATGGCCCCGCCGAGGTGCACCGTGATTTTCTGCGTCGCCTGCCACGCGGCTTGAACGCGCGGCCCCCAGCCATTCCAATCAGTCTTGTAGCCGGGCTGAGGATTGACAAGGTACTGTGTTTGCCCATCAACCGAGCGGAAGCGGCCGGTGCGGTGAGCGCGCTCGGAGATGGGCGTGTAGATCTCCCAGCGCACGCCGTAATCAAGCGTCAGCGTGGGCGTAACCTTCCACGTGTCCTGAATCCATGCGTTGTAGTTCTCGCGGTTGACCGCTGCCGGGCCGATGTGCTGCCCGCCAGAGGAGAATGTCGGCGGAAGGGCGACGGTATAAACAAAAGGGCTGCCGGTAATGAAGCTGGAGAACGTATCGGGCAGCGGATCGCCAATGTGGATATCGTGGTTCCCACTCGCCGAACTGATGTTTGTGGTCGCGTACGCAGTGCCTCCGCCGAAATCGTATTCGCCATTTGGGCTGATACCGAAGTACGAAGTGTCGCGGTTGATTCTCGCTTCGAACCCCGCCCGGAGGGAATGACTGCCAAACGAGTACGCCACCGATTGATAGCCCTGGAACAAGTTGGCGTAGGACTGCATGACTGACCCAGCAGTGCTGTTGAACGCCTCGAACAGTCCGTCGTTGAATTTCACCCCGGGATCGGAGTAGTCAGTTGTGGGGAAGCCCGGAGTTGTGCGAGTGATGTTGATCATCGACTCAAGCACAAGGTTTGGCGAGATCGTGCGCGTATACGTGCCCACAACGTTGCGCTGGTGATCGAAGTACTCGACTCCAAACTGCGGGTCGATCGCGGTTTGGTCGGGGTTGGTTGTTGGGCCGGTCAGATTGTTGTAGCTAAAACGCGCGAAAAACTTGTCCTTCGGCGTGAAATTCTGATCGATTCGGATCGAGAATTGATCGGCATTCGTGTCGACTTTGGATGCGGTCGCGTACGTGTTGATGCCGAATGAGCCGGTCGGCAGATTTGGCAGTGGATAGCGCGCGAGAATCGCGGCGATTGATGGATCAACAGGCAACGCGAGAGAGTCAATGCTCCCGTCCGGGAACGTAATCAAGTGGTTGACATAGTTGCTTCCGGGCTGTGGACGTTGGATCTCTGCCGGAACAGGCATCACCTGCGTAGTGCCAAGCACCTGCCGGAATCCCTGGTACTGGGTGAAGTAGTACGTCTTCTTCCGGCCGTCGTATATACGCGGAATGTAGACGGGACCGCCATTGGTGAAGCCGAACTCATTGCGCCGGAACGGGGGAATGCGCCCTGGGTATGCTGGTGTCGGATGGTCGAAGTAGTTGCGGGCATCGAGCGCCGAATTACGCAGAAACTCAAAGAATGACCCGTGAAAACCGCTGGCGCCGGAGCGGGTGTGAATATTGCTGAAGCCGGCCGCGCCACGCCCGATTTCGGCAGGCATGACACCCGAACTTGAGTCGATTCCTTCCACAGCGTCCACGTTGAAATTCGAGAAGGTCGCGCCGCCCATCTCGGGATCGCTGATGTCGGCATCATCCATTGCAAAGGTGGCTTCTACGCCGCGCTGACCGTTGATCGCAAACTGGGCGGTGAAGTTGTTCGTGCCGTTGGAGTCTGTCATGGTGCCTGCGGCGAGCAGAAGCAACGTGCTGAAATCACGCTTGTTCAGCGGCAAACCGCTGACCGCCTGGCTTGAGAGAGCCTCGCCTCCACTCGCGGCCTGCTCACCCGATTTCTGGGCGGCAACCGTAACTTCGCCACGATCGGAGACTGTGATCACAACGGCTGCAGAGCCAACCGCAAGATCTAACGGCTGCGCATAACCGGCGTTTTTGCCATTGCTCTCGACTGAGAGACGATACTGGCCTGCGTGCAGGTTTGAGATCTGAAACCGCCCATCCGGTGAGGTCGTGGCTTCGGCCGAAGCGTCCTTTCCCCGGAGCAGCACCTTTACCCCGGAGACGGGTGCTCCAGCTGCATTTTGCACGACCCCTTTCCAGAAAGCCTGATCCGAGTTCTGTGCCCAGCTCGTAATGCAAAGAGATAAAAATAAAAGAAGACTCGATAACGTTTTCATTTCATTGACCCAAAAGAATTTGTTTTCTGTGCTGCTCATCGACTGCTCTTTCGCGATGTACGCATTTACATCAAGGTTGGATCCAGTGACTCGTCGAAAATGTCACCGAACCGTCAGATTTCCTGACAGCAGTGTGTTGTCGGAGGATGCCCCAACAAGTACTTCGTAATCGCCGGGAGCGAGCTTCCAGCTGCTGTTGGATTCGTCGAATGTCTGCAGGACTCGCGGGTCAATCGACACCGTGATCGTCTGTGATTCGCCGGGAGCGAGTGCGATGCGCTTGAACCCAGCCAATCGTTTAAACGATTCGTCAGAGCCCTTTGGAAGTCTTGCATACACCTGTGCGATCTCTGCGCCCGCACGCTTGCCGCTGTTCTTGACCGTGAAACGTACGGTCCTAGCGGCGGAGTCAACGCTCAAACCCGAATATGCGTATGACGTATAGGACAAGCCGAAGCCAAATGCGAACAATGGCTGCTTCTTCTGCGCCTCATACCATTTGTATCCAACTTCGGGCCCTTCGTCGTAATGGACCTCATAACCCTTGTGAGACGATGCGTTCGAACTGGGCACGCCGTTGTCTGCTACCTCTCCAGCGTGTGCCTGGCTCTCAGCAGGAACCATCGGCGCTTCCGGATGCGGAAGGTCCGCTTCACTCTTCGGGAAAGTCATGGGCAGTTTTCCTGATGGATTGACTTCGCCAATGAGCACATTTGCGAGGGCCTTGTGGCCTGCGCTGCCCGCGAACCAGGCCTCTACTACGCCGGCGACCTTATCGAGCCATGGCATGGTGACCGCGGTTCCTGTTTCGAGCACCACGATGGTGTGAGGATTTGCCGCCGCAACTCTTTCGATCAGCGCATCCTGCTTGTCTGGAAGAGAAAGGCTCGGCAGGTCCATATCTTCCGAAAGCCACTGATAAGCAAAGACGATCGCGAGATCTGCGCCCTTGGCGGCATTCGCAGCAGAATCGAGATCCGTGCCCGGATCGAAGCCGATCCTCACGTTCGGCAATTTGGCTTGCAGAGCCTTCAGCGGAGAGGTGGGAAACCAGATGTGTTCCTGCCACTCGGTCGCGCCCTTTCCGGGAGGCATGATGGCGTTTCCTCCGGGCGGGTCCACCTGCGCCGATCCTCCGCCGGAGATCATCCCCACATCGGCATGTCCGCCAATTACCGCAATGCTGCGGACCTTGGACGGGACAATGGGGAGCACTGACTGGCTGTTCTTCAGGAGGACGATGCTGTTCTCCTCAACCCGCTGCGCGACTTCCAATCCTTTTGCCGCGTCAACGACGCTCTTCTGTAGAGGGTTGTCGACAACTCCCGAGAGAAATTCCGCATACAAAACCCTCCGTGCGTGGTCGTCGATTTCTGAAAGCGGCACCTTGCCGGCGTCAACGGCTTCTTTCAACTTTGGGCCGAAGTATTCAGCCATAGGCTGTTCCTGGTCGAGACCCGCCGCGGACGCCTTCTCGGTGCTGTGAGTCCCGGCCCAGTCGGACATCACATAGCCTTTGAAGCCCCATTCCTTTTTAAGTACCTCCGACAGTGTGTAGGAGTTCTCACAGCCGAAATCACCGTTGATCCGGTTATAGGAGCACATGAAAGCTCCGGGATTGGCGATCGTCAGAGCGATATGAAATGCCAGCAGGTCCGATTCCTGCATAGCCTTTTTCGAGATCACGGCGTTCACGAAGAACCGTCCGGTCTCCTGGTCGTTCATCACGTAGTGCTTCAGGTCGCCCACAACATGCTGGGCCTGTTCGCACTTCATCATGTTTCCAACCATTGTTCCTGCCAGCAGCGGATCCTCGCCTGCATACTCAAACGTGCGCCCGTTTCGGGGCTCCCGGGTCAGATTGGTGCCGCCTCCCAGTGTCACATTGAAACCGAGCGCCCGAAGCTCGCTGCCGATGATCTCGCCGTAAGCGCACGCAGATTCCGGGTCCCAGGCCGACGTCGCGCCCACATTCGACGGCAGTGCGGTCGAATACCTTCCGTTCTCACCGCTGCTCCGCACTCCGTAGGCGGCGTCGGAAATCACCAGCCCCGGAATCCCAAGCCGCTTCACACCTTCCACGTACCCAGCGCCGCCGTTCGTCAGCGGGGTCAACGGCATCGTCCACTGCGGATTGTTGGCCATGCCATTCCCATGCAGCAGCGCGATCTTCTCATCAAGCGTCAGCTGCTTTAGCACCAACTCAGCGCGCTCTTCCGGCGACAGCTTCGGGTTCATCCAGGGACGGTCATCCTGGGCGAGGGTGACATTCGCTGTTGCGAGAATTACCAGAACTAAAACGAGTGCAGAAAACAGGCAGGAACAAGGCTTACGAAATTGCATATATCTCCGTGCATACCCATGGTACAGCGGCAAAGCAGTTTCAATTCACCTACAACCGCTGCAAACTGCTTCCACCAGAAGGTCGCTTATGAGAGCAGGATCTCCCGACAAAAGGCAATCCAGTAAGCTTCAACGGGTATGATTCAACAGCTGCTCGGTAACCTGCCTCGGATGTAGGGGTTGCCGTGCATAACCAGTCCGTGAATAGGACGTATGATACATCGAGAGAATCACGATCTGGAACTTCCGCCCCGCGTAACAGATTCTGGTACTGGAGTCACCCGCTTGAGGCCATAGCGCTGGGTTAGCCATGCGCGAACCGGTTCGTCGAAATATTTCAACGCTATCCAGGCCACAAAGATCACGAATGGCAGAAGCAGAAAGATCCACAGCAGCTTGATCTCAGCACTCGGATGTCTTGTCCAGGCGTAGCCCGCAAGCACATACACGAATGGAATGTGCGTGATGTACAGGGGATAGGAAAGCCGGCCGCTGAATTTGCAAAGGTCGATCATGCCCCTGCCCGCATTCGAGTGAGCTCCGCAAAGAATGATGACCGGGAAAAGGAAGAGCACGCACGCAGCGTCGTAGAGCCCGTTCCATGAAAGCGCGCCTTCCTTGGAAAACTCCGGCATCTGGAAACAGATCACCAGAAGGATCGAAAGCATTAGCAGGCCGATTTTTGGAAGCCGGATTCGTTCATGCACACGATAAAGCCAAAGGCCCATGACAAATGAAACGGTCAGGCGCAAGGGCGCCATCCAGATCTCCGGATATCCCCAGCCGCCATCGAGTGAGCCCTTTACGTTCGCGGTATAGATCAGTCCCAGCCCGGATAGCGCGAAGATGATCCCCAGAGTCGCCGAACGAAGCCTCCGAAGAACCAACGCATACGCGATATTTCCCAGATATTCCTGCATCAGCGACCAGGCGGGCCCATTGAGAGCCTGGGTCTCATGAGGCCGGCCTCCTACCGGGGGCGACGGCAGCAGCAGTAACGACGTGATATACGCCAACAGCAGCATCAGCGCCGGAGTATGGTTCATCACCTTGCTGAAAGGGTCGAAAATGTAGCCGATCAGGGCCAGAGTCGCTCCGAGCAGGACCATTGGATGAAGCCGGATGAGGCGAATACGAAAGAATTGCACGATCGTCATCCGCGTCCAGCGATCATCGTATGCGTAAGCGACCACAAACCCCGACAACCCGAAGAAGAAGTCGACCGCCAGGTATGCGTGGTGCATCATGTGCAGCGGAGGCCTGAAGCCGAACGGGTAGTTGAACAAGTGGAAGAGCACGATCAGAAACGCCGCGCTTCCTCGTAACCCATCCAGCACTTCAAAATGCTCTTTCCCACTGCTTGTTCGGTCAAAAACAACGGAATTCTTCATCGGTAAGGTCAAACTCCTGCTCGGGTTCATGCGTTCAACAGCAGAATCCGGCTTCGAGAGGAAGTTCGAAAGCCTCAACGGGTATTGATTGGAGAATTATGACGTATCCCATTTAGTTGCTTTGGCTTGAGTCGATCAAAAACTAACAAAAGACGCTGTATCATAATTCAAATCTCCCTGAAAATCGGGTTCTACCGATTCCCTCGGGACAAAAACCCCCTTTCCAATAAGGAAAGGGGGGAATAGGAGTGTCACAGGAAACGATTGGCCGCACACGGCGGGAACAGCCCGCGCGCCCGGTTATTTCTGGGATATCGCTGAACTCTCTTGAATGCGGAAAATTGCCTTCGTCGTGTGAAGCTCTTCCAGATATGTGACGCCGTTCACGACGCTGGTGGTGAGGCCGGTCTTTGCTTGTTTCTGTTCAACCATGCGGGCTGGCACCGTGATGGTTTTCTTGTCTTCCGACTTAATCGTCAGCTGCACGTTCGATCCGGAGGCTTCTCCCCACGTCACTTCGCGGATTCCACGGGATATCTGATCATTGCCTACTCGAACATCAGTCGAAAGATAGAAAGTCTGCGAGTTTTTGGCTGCCAGCAGGGCTGTCGATGACAGGAAAAGCAAGATTGCAAAACCCAGAATGCGCTTCATATGTGGTCTCCTTCTTTCCCGGGGATCTGAGTGATCATCCCGGATCCTTACGCATTGCAGGGTAGACGTGAGTCTCAGAACTTTTT